>Ga0182024_10005166_pt1 | contig 29435 bp, 25 predicted proteins | sample P32metaG_FD_120480 | JGI IMG/M metagenome (GOLD analysis project Ga0182024, IMG submission 120480) | Permafrost microbial communities from Stordalen Mire, Sweden - P3-2 metaG (Illumina Assembly) | ecosystem: Environmental > Terrestrial > Soil > Wetlands > Permafrost | place: Sweden: Stordalen...
AAAGGATGTTATTCGAACAACAAATACACGGAGCGACCACCGAAGAAATCGCTCGCAAGCAAGGTGTTACCGAGACCGCCATTCGCATTCGATTGCTGCGGGCACGGCGGGCGACGCGATCGCGTCTTGAGAAGAGAGCGACCCAACTGCAAGATCGATATTCATCCGCACGCGCCGTGCGAGATGCGGCTTAAATCACTAACCAACTATTCAAGCAAACGAGGAGAAATACCATGAAAAAATCATTTTTGAGCGTATTATTGGCCGCGCCACTCTTGGTCGCGCCTTTGATGAAAGCAGATGACGAGCCGCGAGACACGACGAAACGGATCCACGAAGCTGGAGTCGTTTTGGGCGAGATCATGAATGCGGGCGACAAAGGGATCCCGGAAGATCTGCTACACCGCGCGCAGTGTGTCGGCATCGTGCCGAATCTTAAGCGGGCCGGCTTCATCGTCGGCGCCAAATACGGCAAGGGCGTTGTTACCTGCCGGACACACGATGGGGCGGGATGGAGCGGACCTTCCACTGTTATCGTCGAAGGCGGCAGCATCGGCTTCCAGATTGGGCTCGGCGAGACGGACTTAATCTTCATCGTGAAGGACCGGACCGGTATGGCGGCGCTCGAGAAAGATAAATTCACGGTTGGCGGCGACGCGAGTGCGATGGCAGGTCCGGTGGGCCGTTCTACAACTGCCGAAACGGATGCGATGATGCACGCACAGATTCTGTCGTGGTCGCGATCGCGCGGCGTGTTCGCGGGAGTCTCGCTCGAAGGCGCGACGATGCGGCCGGATAATGGCGATAACGAGAAGGTGTACGGAAAGCACGTATCGCAGCGCGAGATTCTGCGCGGCGAAGTAGCGGCTCCGAGTGTGGCGGGGGGGCTGTATGAAACACTCAATCGCTGGGCTTCCTATAAAAAGGGTGAATAAGTGATCGCTCCGTAGCGGAAACAGGAGCAGTCGCAAGAAGTTGGAGGTTTAGGGACCGTCGCCGATTCCATTCGGCACGGTCCTTTTTCTTTAGCCAGCGGCGATTTCGCGCTTCATCTCATCCTCGGCGGCAAATTCCGTCACTCGGCTGTGCAATGTGCGGAGACTGATGCCCAAAATCTGCGCGGCGCGTTTCTTGTTGTTAGAAGTGCTTTTCAACGTCAACTGGATGTATGCCTTCTCCACTTCACTTAGCGGACGGCCTACCTCCATGGAAACGGAATTGCCATTGCTGGGAAGATGAGCTTCGGGCGCTGCGTGAGCAGTGGCAGAGGAGCTAAATGTCCGGGGCAGATGCGCGGGCAGCAAGGTGCCTTCGCGGGCGACGATGAGAGAACGCTCCAGAACGTTTTTCAGTTCCCGCACATTGCCGGGCCAGGAGTGTTCCTGCAATCGCTCCAACGCGGAGGGGTGAATATCGGTGACGCGGTAATCATGCTTGCGATTCAAATCGCGGATGATGGCATCGGCCAGCGGCAGGATGTCGTCCTTGCGATCGCGTAACGGCGGAAGATCGATTTGGAATACGTTCAAGCGGTAATACAGATCTTCTCGAAAGAGCTTGTTCTGAATCAATTCGGCGAGCGATTTATTCGTCGCGGCGAGGACGCGGACATCCACCGAAATTTCACTGGTGGCGCCGAGCCGGCGTATGGTGGATTCCTGCAGGGCGCGCAACAGGCGGGGCTGCATGGCAATCGGCATGTCACCGATCTCATCCAGAAACAAGGTACCTTGGTTGGCCTGCTCGAAACACCCTGCCCGGCGTCCCACAGCTCCGGTAAAAGCACCCTTCTCATGTCCGAATAGTTCGCTCTCGATAAGCGTTTCGGGGAGGGCCGCGCAGTTCAAGGCGACGAAGGGACGGGCGGCGCGAGGACTGAGTTTGTGGATCGCACTCGCTACCAGTTCCTTGCCGGTTCCACTTTCGCCGGTGATGAGGACCGATGCGGAGCTGGGCGCGATCTGTTGGATGAGCGAAAAAACCTCCCGCATAGCCTGCGAGGTGCCGATGAGGTCGGCGAGATAGCCCTGCTGGCTCAACTGGCGGTGCAGGCGCTCCGTCTCCTTCACGAGCGATTTATGCTGAATCGCCCGTTCAAGAAGGGTAGCCAGAACGGTGGGACGAGCGGGCTTTTCGAGATACCAGAAGGCGCGCAAATCGTGAACGATAGAAATGGACTGCTCGATAATGCCGGCGCCGGTGAGTACGATGGCGGGGGTGAGGTCGCCGCGGTCGAACAGCGTGCGAAGCAACTCAAACCCGTCCATCCGGGGCATCATCAGGTCCGAAATGATGACATCGAAAGGCGCGGCGGTCAGCTTCTCCAGGGCGGCCTCGCCATCTTGCGCGGTTTCCGCAGAATAGCCCAGATCGTTGATGATTTCCGCTAATCTTTGCCGGTCCCGCGGATCGTCGTCGACGACGAGAACGCGCGCTGGAACGGAGGTAGACACCATGTCAGTAGTGTAGCGTCTCTGGTGAAAAGTAGCCAGCGGGAGCGTCTGGCAGTAACCAGATTTGGCCGGTCGATTGCTTCAACCCGGTGGGAGGATTTCATGAGCGAAACAAGGTGTTTTTTCTTTGGACTTGGACTTGGCGTCGCGGCGGGAGTGCTGATGGCACCCCATTCCGGAGTCAAGACGCGCAAACGGATCGCGGAGACGGCGCGCGAAGGACAAGACTATATAACGCGCGAAGGGATGGGTTTACGCGATGCAGTGGTGGATAAAATAAAGCGGACGAAGCGAGCCGCGAATGCGACCGCCGAGGGAATCGGAGTCGCGCTCGAAGTAGGCAGAGAGGAGTTCGTTGCCTGATTGATTAAAGGATGCGGGGGGTTTGGCTAGGCTGCTTGCTCGCCGGACCCCAGGGCTTCCTCGACGATCCGGCCCAAATCCATGAAAGAAGCCAGATCGGTGGGTTTCCGGAAATAGAGGTTTGCGCCGAGATCCATGGCCATCTGCCTGTCCTTGGGAGAGTCCGAGGAGGTCAGGACGATCACCGGCGTGCGGGAAAATGTGTCAGTTTTACGGATATGCGACAAAAGTTGCCCGCCATCCACACGGGGGAGGTTAAGGTCCAGCAGGATGAGGTTGGGCGTAACGTGGCATTGTTCCTTGCAGGCATTGGCATTCAGCCATATCATGGCCTCCTCGCCATTATGTGCAACCACCAGCTCATGCGAAAGGCCCCTTTTCTCCAGAGCACGGCGGACGAGGAACACGTCCCCATCGTTGTCTTCCGCCAGCAGGATAATATTCTTCGTCGCTATCATTTGGAGAATCACCGCGGAGCAATTCCGAGCACTTTAATCGCCATCGGCGGGCAACAGGAAGCACAATGTAACGCCGGGAGGGGGTTGGTCCTCGATCCAGATGCGGCCGCGATGAGCTTCGACGATTTTACTGGAGATTGCAAGCCCGAGTCCAATCCCGGGGAAATCGGCGCCATGGAGGCGGCGGAAGGCGACGAAGAGTCGATCGCGGTACCTGGCGGGGATGCCTATCCCATTGTCTTTAATGGAGAAAAGCCAGCCTTCGGGGACACGGCGGGCGGCGATCTCGATGAGGGGGGTGTTGGAGCCTCGAAATTTCAGGGAATTGCCAATCAGGTGTTCGAACAACTCCGCTAGTCGATCGCGGTCCCCAGGAATTTCGGGCAGATCGCCGACGGTGATGGTGGCGCCCGTCTGACGAATCTCGGGATCCAGATTGGCGAGGGCGAAGCGGACAGCGCTACTGGAGGGAATCGCCGAAAGGGAATAGCGAACGGCTGATAACACATTGGCGTACTTACTGATACCGCCGAGCAATTCCTCGGTCTTGGAGAGGCCTTGCAAAATTTGCGCGGTTAACTCGGCCCGTTCCTCATCGTTGGCGGACTGGGTCAGAAGTTCGGTGGCGATGCCGGTCCGGCGTTGGGCGGCTCGCAGATCATGCACTGCCGACTGCAGGAACTGCTGCATTTCTTCCCGCACGGCGGTTTCTGGTGAGGATTTCTCTGAGAGCATACAATTGGAGACAAGACAATCCCAACATGTTACCTGGAAGAGTGGACCGGCCGCTACTGCTTTTGGTGTTCTTCATTTTAGCAGGGATGAGTTTCGCTTCCTACTGGAATTGGGTCCATATGCGGGAAACGCTGGCGCAATGGGTGATCGCACGGCAGCGGCTAACCAGAACGAACGCCCTGATTTCAGGGCTGAAGGACGCGGAAACGGGCCAGCGTGGCTACCTTCTTACGGGGTCCGAGGCGTATCTGGAGCCTTACACGAAGGCGATCGCGGAGATTCCCGGGTTGATGGACTCGATCACTGCGGCAGTGGGCCGCGATCGGACGTTGGCGGAGGATGCCAGGCTCCTGCGCCGCTATTCCCAAGAAAAGCTGGCTGGGCTGGCACTCAGCGTTTCTCTCCGGCGGGAGAAGGGCCTCGATGCGGCGCTCGAAGTGGTTCTCGGCAATTCGGGAAAGATCGCGATGGATCACGTTCGCACGGTGGGAGACGACATGACCCGTCGCGAGTCGGAACTGCTGACCGAACGTCGGGAGGCCACTCAGAATTCCGCGTTGCGGACGTTGTGGCTCACCCTGGCGGGATTGGCCACGTTACTATTCGTGACTCTATTCCTGCAACAGGCCGTCGATCGCGCGATCAAGGCCCGCGAGCAACTGGCGAGCGATTTGGAGCAGGCCAAGCAGAAACTGGAGATCACGTTGATGAGCATCGGTGACGCGGTGATCGCCTCCGACGAGCGGGGCCGGGTTACGCTTATGAACGCCGTCGCGGAGGAGCTAACCGGGTGGCGTCAGCATGAGGCCGAAGGGCAGCCGGTGGAGAAAATTTTTCGCATTGTGAACGAGGAAACACGGGCGATAGTGGAGAGCCCGGTGAGCAAAGCGTTGCGGAGCGGCGCGGCCGCCGAACTGGAAAATCACACCGTCCTGATCGGCAGGCTGGGGGAGGAGTTCCCGATAGACGATAGCGGAGCGCCGATTCGCGACAGGCGGAATCAAGTGGTGGGCGCCGTTCTGGTATTTCGCGATATCAGCAGGCGGCGCGTGCAGGAGATTCAGATCGACAAGTGGCATCGCATCTTCCAGCAGGCGGGATTTGGGGTCGCGATTCTGGTTAACGATGGGAAGACGATCCTGGAGGTGAACGAGACCTTCGCCCGCATGCATGGGTATGAAGCGCACGAGCTTCACGATAAGTCCTTCGCGGAGCTACTGGACGGAGAATCGAGCTACGAGGAAGCCCGTCAGCGGAGCGAGGATCACGCGATCTATGAGTCCCTGCATAAGCGGAAGGACGGTAGCCGATTCCACGCGGTGACCGATATGACGGTTTTCCGCAATGTAGCGGGCGAGCCGGTATTTCGAGCGGCATACTTTGCCGACATTTCCGACCGGAAGCGCGCGGAGCAGAATCTGCGGCACTCCGAGGAGCGCTTTCGCGCCGCGGCGGAGGCCATGGGCGACGTTATCTGGACCATCAACACCAGGGGCGAAATGGTGGGAGAACAAGCTAGCTGGGCGGCGTTCAGCGGTCAGAGTTTCGAGCAATATCAGGGATTCGGCGGCTCGAAGGCGATCCATCCAGACGACTTGGAGCTATTCCAGGCTTGGGAGCGCGCAGTGGCCAACCCCAAGAAATTTACCACCGAGTGCCGGGTGCGGCGTCACGACGGACAATACCGGATGATGTCGGCCACCGCGGTTCCGGTGTTCAACGAAGACGGCTCCATCCGCGAATGGGTGGGTGCGCTCACAGACATCACGGACCTGCGGCGAGGCGAGGAAGAGGCCAGAGAGAGCGACGAGCGATTCCAAGGCCTCGCCACGGCGTTTCCGCAACTGGTCTGGTCATCCAAACCGGACGGAAACCTGGAATACGCGAACACGCTGTGGAGAGAGTACACCAGCTCTCCTGGAAAACCAGCTGGGGAGCGCGCGCTCTGGGAGGACCTGTTGCATCCCGAGGATGAAGCTTCGCACCTGGAGCGATGGCGGGAGTCGATGGCGTCGGGTAAGATGTTCGAATCGCAGGTCCGTTTACGCCGCATCGCCGATGGGACATTTCGCTGGTTCATTTGCCGCGCGGTCGCGGTTCGCGGCCGGGACAACCGGATTGTGCGATGGCTGGGCGCGTGCACTGATATTAACGACCAGATGAATTACGCGGTCGATTTACGGGTTTCGAACGAAGCGCTCGAACGCAGTAATGCCGATCTGGAGCAGTTTGCTTACGCCGCGAGCCACGATCTGCAAGAACCTTTACGAATGATCTCTCTGTATACCCAACTGTTGCAAGAGGAATACTCCGGAGTGCTCGATGAAACGGCCCGTTCGTATGTGGATTTCGCAGTCAGCGGCGCGCAAAGGATGGAGCGCCTGTTGCAGGATCTGATGGCGTACTCCCGTGTGAGCGCCACGCCGGCGAACCAGTCCGAATCGGCCGACGCCGGCGAGGCGGTCCGGGCGGCGCTCGGCAATCTGGAAGCGACGGTGCGAAAGTCCGGTGCGCAATTCCATATCGCGGAACTGCCTGTGGTCGCGGCGCCGCCGGTTCATCTGGTGCTGCTTTTTCAGAACCTGGTGGGCAACGCACTGAAGTATTGCGGCGGCAAGGTGCCGGAGGTATGGATCGCCGCCGTGCCTAAGGACAGGTTCTGGGAGTTTTCGGTGAGGGACAACGGCATCGGCATCGAGCCGCAATATGTGAAGCAGATTTTCGGCGTCTTCAAACGGCTGCATGGAGCCGAGTATGAGGGCACCGGTATCGGGTTGGCCGTCTGCCATCGCATTGTCGAGAGGACCGGCGGAAGAATCTGGCTCGAATCGAGCCTGGGCGAAGGCGCGACGTTCTATTTCACACTGCCGCGAATCGGATGAAACGGCGCGCCCGCGGGCAATGGTGTCAAGGCGGGCTCCGGGCTCTCGATATCGAGATTCACGACAATCGGATCCTGACCGCTTCGCACAACCACGGCTTCAACGGGTTCGTCCGGCCGGGCATTGATCTCCTGATGCGGCAAGAACGGGGGCACATAGATGAAGTCGCCGGGGCCGGCATCGTCGACGAATTCGAGATTCTCGCCCCAACGAAAGCGGGCGCGGCCTTTGACGATGTACAACACGGTTTCGAGTTCACCGTGATGATGGGCCGCGGTCCTGACGTTGGGAGCAACGACGACCGTGCCCGCCCAAAGCTTCGAGGCTCCCGCGGTGGCATGCGTGATTGCCGCGGCGCGTGTCATGCCCGGAGTTTGAGCGGTATTGGTGTCCAATTCTCCGGCGCGAATAATGCGAATGCCATCCATGCCGACAATATTAACAGCCTGGTAAAAAACGATAAGGTTTTTTCAGTCGCCGCGGCGGCTGCGCGCTCCGTGGCCGAGGAGTCCCAAATCGATCAGGACCGAAACAATGATTGCGACCAGATAAACTCCTTGCACGGTCTGGTGCGAGTTCACAATCCAGGCATAAACAATGGTTGTCAGCGGCAGGAAAATAAAGCCGATGATGATCGCAATCAGCTCGTTCGATCTGCCCACCGCTGTCGCATAGGCTCGCTGCAGGTAATCCGAGAGGAAAAAAAGCAGGACGATCACGAGTCGCGGGAATGCAAGCGTTAGCAATAGCAGCAAACAAGGCATCGGGGCTCCTGCAATGTAGATACGGAATTCGGCGCAGTGTTTCGCGGTTAGTGTATCGTGCCGGGGGTAAGGAGACCGGCGGTGCCGGGACCGAGGCGCAGCGCGTGCTTCACGTCGGGCCAGTACTCCAGCGCGATGGTCATCCCGATGCCCATGCCGATGCTGATTCCGCTGGACCGCAACGCGTCGGTACCATTGAAGCCACCCGGACGCCAGGTCTGCGCGAGCAAAGGTCCGCCGAAATCGCCGATGAAGCGGCTGTAGGCGGGCATCATCGAACCGTTGTCGTTGTGGACCTCAAAGGTGTGCACGATGGCGTACTTCGTGCGCTCCCAGTTGTTGGTCTTGTGCGAATAGAAATACCGCGGATCCTCGTGATCCAGGCCGCGAATTCCAGAACCGAGCGTGGCTCTCACAAAGCTCCTTCCAAAAAGCGACGCCGCGCGAACGCCAAAGGCCGGCGCATTCGAACCCCAGGAGTGTGGTGTGACTTCAACTTGATTGATCGCGGTGTGCGCCAGGATCGCCATCAGGCGCGGACCGCTGAACATCTGCTCCAGGGAGTATTCGTACTTTTGCTTCAGCGTGATAGGCTTGTACGGCGCCGTTTGATCGTTCTGCGCCTCCATATTCGCAAGGGTACGGGAGGGGGAGGCATCTTGGGCCGGCTTAAGTTCCTGTGGGGCTGGTTCGATATCCTGCGCAAGGCATGTCGGCGCGCTCCATAAGAGCAAACCCGTTGTGAGCACAACAGGCGCCACGAGATGTCGAAGCGCACACTGCACCTAACCAGACACTCCCCGTCGTAACAAATCGCCGGAAGCCGCGCGGCAGTTCCCGAGCGCTTGGATATACTATACGCTCTATCGGCATCTTGTGCACGGTTTTTAACCCGGCCACAGATCAAAAGATTCAACCGCTTCATGATGAAATACAGTGATGCTCGAAAAAATCACCGACGGCCGTACCGACCTGGTGTTCGAATATCTGGCGCAAGGCCATGCCGCCAGCGCCGCGGATGGGGCGGGAGTTTCTTTAATCCAGTGGTGTGCTTACTATGGCGACGTGAGCGCCGTGAAATTCCTGCTTGCGAACGGCGCGTCACTGGATGCCCTCGGCGACAATTTCGGACTGATTGGCGCCTGCTTCCATGGGCACTGGCGCCTCTGTCAATTCCTGATCGAGCGAGGCGCGGACGTGAATGTCAATATGTGCGACACGGGAGAAACGCCGCTGCACTCCGCGCTGTGCAAAACGGACCCGGCGTATAACCTGGTCCTGAAAGTACTGCTGGCGAGCGGCGCGAATCCCAATTGCGTTACGAAAGAATCGGTGGAAACGGGCGGCTTCATGCGAGACTGCCGCACCAGGGGCGAGACTCCTCTGCACCGCGCGGCCGCGTTCTGCGACGAAGAAGCGATCCAACTTCTGCTGGACGCGGGCGCGGCAATCGACGCCAAGGACATGAACGGAGACTCGCCTCTGACGTGGGCCAGTTGGTATCTGCGGCCAGCGTCCATTCTGAGAAAGCTTTGCTACGGCGATTTTCGCATTCGTCCGGGATACAAAGGGATGCAATTGGGCGGCAATCCTCGTGTGTGAACGCGGAATTTTTCGTGAAGCCTCAGCCACTTCGCGCTTTCACCCGCGACGATTTTCGCGCGCTTGAAGCAATATGTGATCAAGAGATCGGTCACAGCGTCGTATCCCGGTCCACTACAGCGAGGGTGCAAGTACTCGAGTCACTCCCTTCGTCCCAACGTTACAGTACGATGACCCACGCCGTTGCGGGCAAATAAACGGCAGGAGCGCTCCAATAGGAACGTCTTGCGGGAGATTGACGGTTCGTACGGAACCGCCATGCGGTAAGCATGCGGACGGACGTCGCAAATCTCCCGTCGGGTAAGGTATAGGTGTGTCCGCGGGTCGGGTCGATATAATACCCTGCGTGAACCATGAAGTTCAGAATCAGCCGCCGCCTCTCGTCGACATCGATCTTTTCTCGACCGATCGCGCGTTGAGGGAAGCCGTCGTACGAGAAGGCGCGGGCTGGGCGTCGAGCGATCTCGCCGAGTACGGCCGAAAGCTGGGGAGCGCCGAAACCTTGGAGTGCGGAGCGCTCGCCAACGCGCATCCACCGGTGCTCCATACGCACGACCGCTACGGTCATCGCCGCGATGAAGTGGAGTTTCATCCCGCCTGGCATCATATGATGCGGCTGGCGGTCGAGCAGGGCGTTCACGGCTCACCTTGGGCGAATGCGCGTCCGGGAGCGCACGTCGCCCGCGCCGCCGCCGCGATGCTCGCGTCCGAATGTGAAGCCGGCCACGTTTGTCCCGTTTCGATGACCTATTCGTCGGTACCGGTGCTGCGGCGCGACACCGGGCTTGCGCGCGAATGGGAGCCGCGTATTTGTTCGACCCGCTACGATTCCTCCTTTCAACCGGCAACACAAAAGACCGGGGCGCTGATCGGCATGGCCATGACGGAGAAACAAGGCGGTTCCGACGTGCGCGCCAACACCACCCGAGCCGAGCCTATCGGCAGCGGCGAATATATTCTGAACGGACATAAGTGGTTCTGCTCCGCTCCCATGTCCGACGCGTTTCTGGTGGTGGCGCAAGCGCCCGCCGGGCTCTCCTGCTTTTTCCTGCCGCGCTGGACGCCCGATGGCCGCCGCAACGCATTTCACTTGCAGCGGCTGAAAGCGAAGCTCGGCAATCGGTCCAACGCGTCCAGCGAAGTGGAGTTTCACGGCGCCTGGGCGCGCCGGATCGGCGAGGAAGGACGGGGCGTGGCGACCATCATTGAGATGGTCCACCACACCAGGCTCGATTGCGTGATTGGCGCGGCAGCGCTGATGCGCCGCGCTTTGATCGAGGCGCTGCATCACACACGTCATCGGCAGGCGTTCGGGCGCGCGCTGATCGATCAGCCGTTAATGCAGAACGTACTCGCGGATCTGACGATCGAATCCGAGGCAGCCACTGTGTTGACGATGCGACTGGCGCGGGCGTTCGACCAAGGTGACGAAACTGACCGCACTTTCGCGCGGCTTGCCGTCGCGGCCGGGAAATACTGGGTGTCGAAGAGGACGCCCGCACACGTGGCGGAGGCGCTCGAATGCCTGGGCGGAAATGGATTCGTCGAAGAATCGGCGATGCCGCGTCTCTATCGGGAGGCGCCGCTGAACTCGATTTGGGAAGGCTCGGGGAATGTCATCGCGCTCGATGTGTTGCGTGCGATTCGGAAGGAGCCGGAGGCGCTCGAGCGCGTGATCGCGGAAATACGCCTTGCGAAAGATTCGCGAATCGAAAAAGTTCTGGGCACGCTTCGTTCCGATGTGACGGAATCCGAAGCTCGCAGATTTACGGAGCGCATCGTGATCGCGCTACAAGCGTCGTTGTTGCTCCGATTCAGTCCAGCGGCGATTTCAGACGCATTTTGCGCGTCGAGACTCGATGGCGATGCGGGGCGCGCGTTCGGCACACTCCCGCCTCACGTCGATTTTCAGGCAATCCTTAATTGTGGGGCAGGTTGATGCAGCGGGTTGGTTACCCGCTCGGAGGCTTCGAAACAGCCTCGCGAAACGCCGGTTAACAACCGGCGAGCAGGATGCCATCCTGCCCCACACTCGGAAGCTATCAGGCGTGCACTGCGTTGGCGTATTGATACGTCAGCCGGATATTCAGCGCCCGCTCGATTTTCTTGATATCGCCGCGCTCGCTCTTCGTGCCGAACGTCGTTGCGGTACCCCGTGCACCCGCGCGGCCCGTTCTGCCGACGCGATGGATGAAGTCTTCGGGAACCTGCGGCAGATCGAAGTTCACCACATGCGCGATGCCTTCGACGTGAATGCCGCGCGCCGCGACATCGGTCGCGACGAGAACGCGAAATTCGCCCTGCTGGAACCCCTTCAGCGCCCGATTCCGCTGGCTCTGCGTGCGATTGCCATGAATGCTGGTGGATTTCACTCCGCCTGTCGCCAGCTTCTTCGCGAGGCGTTCCGCGCCGTGCTTGGTACGGGCGAAGACCAGGAACGAACCTTTCTCGTCCTTCAGCATGGTCTGCAACAAGCCGACCTTACGATCCTGTTCCACTTCGTAGACGTGCAGATCGACGTGCTCGGCGGGCTTGGTTGCCGATCCGACGGTGATGCGCACCGGATTCTTCACATGATTATTGATCAGATGCGCGACGCTCGATTCGATGGTCGCGGAGAAAAACATCGTCTGCCGCTCGGTGGGCAGCAGCGCCATGATTTTCTTGATGGTTGGCAGGAAGCCCATGTCGAGCATGCGATCGGCTTCGTCCAGCACCAGAATGCGCGCGCCCGAAAGCTTCACCAAACGGCGCTCGATAAAATCCGAGAGACGGCCGGGCGTCGCGATTAATACGCGGGCGCCGCGGCGGATGGAATCGAGCTGCGGATGCTCGCTCATGCCGCCGACCACGACTGCGTCGCGAATGCCGGTGTGTTTTGCGAGTTTCACGAAGGTTTCGTGAATCTGGATCGCCAGTTCACGGGTGGGGCTCAGGATCACGGCGCTGACGCCCGTCTCAGTCGGCTGCTTCAGCAGCGATTCGAGAAGAGGCAGGAGAAACGCCAGCGTCTTGCCCGTTCCAGTCTGCGCCGTTGCCACGACGTCTCGCCCATCAAGCGCCGGCGGAATCGATTCCGATTGCACAGGCGTGGGTGTTACAAAGCTATTTTGGGCGAGGTTCGCTTGCAAAACGGCGGATACAGGAAATTCAGAAAAAGTTTTCATTCAGTCTTTTCGGGGGAAAGAACCAGCGAGCCTTAAGGGAAAAACACGAACAGGAGAGAAAGGTGGCGGATTTACTTTCGATTACGAGATTAGTATAGCACACCGCCGTAATTAATCGTGTTCCTCATCGTCTTATTTCCAGAAAGGCGGTCCATGGCACGGTTTATTCTCATCGCATTTCTAATCACTCTCGCGGTCGCGCCGCAGCCTGCTTTCGACGTGGCTCGGTGCGGGCGGGTGGATATCATGCCGGTCCTGATCACCGGTTTACAGGAGGAGCTCGGATTAAAGCTCGAATCTAAGAAGATGCCGCTCGATCTTTTGATTATCGGCCATCCGGAGAAAGTGCCGGTTGAGAATTAGCGGGGAATTGCGCGCCGGTGAACTGCGCAATTGTTTCGAGCATCAGATCCCAGCTTACCGGCTTTGAAAGGTAGCCGTCCATTCCGGCGAGCAGGCAGTGCTCGCGATCCCCGTTCATCGCGCTCGCCGTCAGCGCGATCACGGGTATGTGGATGCCGCTGGCCCGTTCCATGGCGCGGATGCGGGCCGTCGCTTCGAAACCGTCGAGGACCGGCATATGGACGTCCATCAGGATCAGATCGAATTCGCCCGATGAATACATCTCCACCGCCGTCTGCCCGTTTCCGGCCATCGAAACGGCATGACCAGCCCGCTCGAGCATCCGCGACACGACGGTCTGGTTCACCGGATTATCCTCCGCCACCAGAATGCGCAGCGGAACCACCGTCGCGCTCGATGCATGATCCGCGAAGGGTGTCTCCGGGCGGTCGATCCGCTCCGCAAGCACGGTGAACACAAACGTGCTGCCCTCGTTGGGAACGCTTCTCACATGGATAGAGCCGCCCATTCGTTCCACCAGCCGGGAGCAAATGGTCAAACCCAAACCGGTGCCTCCAAATCGCCGCGTGATCGATCCATCCACTTGGGAGAACGCTTCGAAAATTTGTGACTGTTTCTCCGCCGGAATGCCGATGCCCGTATCCTGCACTTCAAATCGCAACACAGCGTGGCCGTTGCTTTCGATTGCCGACGCCCGCGCCGTGATGCTTCCCGACTCGGAGAACTTCAGTGCGTTTCCGAGCAAATTCAGCAACACCTGCCGCAATCGCCCGGGATCGCCTAACCAGGAATCCGGCGCGGCGCGATCCGTGATCGAGGACAGCCGCAGACCCTTCTGTTCCGCTTGGAACGAGAACGTGCGGCACGCCTCCTCCAGCAAGGACCGCAGCGAGAACGGCACGGTTTCGATCTCCAGCTTGCCGGCGTCGATCTTCGATAGATCCAGAATGTCGTTGAGAATCGCCAGCAGGCTATTGCCCGCCGTTTTCACAGTGTCGAGCCAATCGCGCTGTTCGGCGCTCAATTCGGTGTCGAGCGTCAGGCTCGTCATCCCGAGAATCGCATTCATCGGCGTGCGAATCTCGTGGCTCATGTTGGCGAGAAATTCGCTCTTCGCCTGATTGGACGCCTCGGCCAGCCGCCGCGCCTCTTCAAGCGCCGCGGACCGCTCCCGTTCAAAGGCCCGGCTTTCGGCAGTCTCCCAATACGCTAAATGCAAACCCCTGCCTTGGCGCACAAGAAACGCGACCAGCACCAGTCCCATTGCACCCAGCGAATACCCCTGTGTACCGCCGATCCAAAAGCATGCGACAACGCCAGGTCCTAGCAGCAGCAGAACATGCGTCGTCAGCCAGTTCAGCCGGGGGACCATCACAATCGTTGATCCGAACGCATTGGCCGTCGCCAGGATCATGATGAGCAGTGTCGTCCAGCTCTGGAATCCATATTTTACGTCGGAGACGCACAGCAGCAGGCCCCACGCCATGGCCGCCATCTGCGTCGTGAGGAAAAACATCGTCTGCCACGCGCGACGGTTCCAGGCGTAGACGCGCTCCCGCTGCCAAATCAGCGTTCCCCGTAAGATACTCGCCAGGTACGTGACCCCGGCCACCAGCCCGAAGAAGCGCGGAAAATCCCGATGATAAGGCGACGTGAAATAGAGCACCGTAATGCATGTGACATAGGTGAATGCCCCTTGCACCGCACGGGTCGCCAGGTCGAAATCCCCATGCTTTTCCAACTCCGCATTTCTCACTGATCAACGTATCGTCGAAACCGCATCGAATGTGAGCGGTTTACTTGATGTTCGCCAGCGCGTCTTTGCGAACCTTAGCAACGATATGCACCAATGGATCCACCACTTCCGCGATGTCGTACCGCATGGCGGTTCCCAGTACGATCGCCGCTTCGTTCGGCTCCAGCTTATAGTCCTTTTGAAGCCAGTTTACTAATTGCGTCGTGGCGCTGCGCAGCGCGTCTTCGAGTGAGTTGCCGATCCCGAGCGACATCAAATACTCGTCATTTTCCGCCCGCGGCCCCCCCGTCGATTCGCCCTTCTTCAACCCTACCGTGAACTCCACCTGCATCGACGTTTCAAGCGCGTCGCCGGTCAGTTCGCCGTCCCCTTGCGCCGCGTGACCATCGCCGATAAATAACAGCGCACCCGGCGCATTTACCGGCAGATAGAGCGTGGTGCCCTCGCGCATCTGGTTGTAATCCATGTTGCCGCCATAGGAACCCAGAAAGCCCGTACGCACCGCTTGATGTCCGCCGGGCGCCACCGCAATGCACCCCATCATGGGCTGCAACTTCACCGTGTAATTCTTCAAATGCTCGCTGGGATTCTTCAGCCGGGCAACGCCCTTTTCGAGATCGAGCACCCACTCGCTGTCGTAATCGTCTTTAAATTTCGTCCGTTCGATATAGCCGGGATTGAGCGCTGAACCGACGATCCGATCTCCGCTGCCCGCCGAGTCTCGATTCAAGCGGACCTTGTTCAGCTTGACCACAAGCGTGTCACCTGGAAACGCGCCCTCAACGTAAAAAGGGCCGGTCTCCGGATTTCCTCCGCCCGACCGCCGCACTCCTTTCGGATCGGTGCCGCCGGCGTCTACCGTCCATGTCCGCACCGTGTCGCCTGGGAAAACGTGCAGCACCGGAGGAATCGCATCGGAGAACACGCGATGGAACTCCTTGGGTTCGAAATCCAGCGTGCGAGGAGCAGGAGGCGGGCGGGCAGGACGCCGGGCGACCCAATCCACTTTCTCTGTCTTGTGCCACAGCGCTGTCCCGGCGATCTCCTCGCCATGCACCTTGCCTTCAAAAGTGCCAAAAGCATCGCCGTTGGGACGCGTCGCGGCGAAGGAAAGATTGTCGCCGTTGACGGTGCCCTCCAGTTTCAGCTCGTTCAAATTGCCGGTGAGCTTGTTGCCTTCGGCCTTCAGCGTGATGCGCGCATAGGTGGTGTCGCCCAGCACTTTGGCCGACAACTCCCAATCGCCTGAAACATCGGCAGGCAGCGCCATTCCGGCAACCAGAAAGCACGCAAATAGGATCTTCATTGCTCTACCAGACGAAACTCCCGTGAAAAAGTTCCGTAGCCCTGGAGTTTAAGCTAGTATTCTGGTAATTGCTTCTTTCCTCCTCGACGTACTTCATCTTCCTCGCAGCGATCTTTTTTCTATACTGGCCGCTATCGCGGGTGCGATCCCTCGCCCTCGCCGTGCTCCTGTTCGCGAACTATTTTTTCTACGCCAAGTGGGACATGCGGTACCTGGCGCTGATCCCCGCCGTCGGTACTTGCGATTACGTTTTCGGCCTCGGTCTGCAATATTCGAACAACGCCATCGTTCGCCGGATCCTGGTGGGCGCGAGCCTGCTGATGAATCTCGGCATGCTTGCGTTTTTCAAATACATGCCCTTTTTCCTCGATAACTGGACCAAAGCCACAGGCCGGCCAGTCCAGGAGTGGCACTGGATTCTGCCCGTCACTCTGTCGTTCTACGTTTTCCAGGCATTAACCTACACCATCGATATTTACCGCCGCGACGCCAAGGGCACCAAGAGTTATCTCGCCTATCTGGCCGCCGTTTCGTTTTTTCCCACCACGCTCGCCGGTCCAATCACGCGCGTATCGACTCTGATAGATCAATTCGAGAAGCCTCGCCGGCTCGATGCCGCCGATGGAGGTCGCGCCCTGTTCCTCATCGGCATGGGCCTTTCGAAAAAGCTCCTGATCGCCGATTATCTCGCCGCAAACCTGATTAATCGCGTCTTCGATTTCCCCGCGCTCTATTCCGGCTCCGAAGTGCTGATCGCGGTCTACGCCTACGCGCTTCAGATTTACTACGATTTCTCGGGCTATACCGACATCGCCATCGGCTCCGCCCTGCTGCTCGGCATCAAACTGCCGCCGAATTTCAATATGCCTTACGCCGCCGTGAATATCGCCGACTTCTGGCGCCGCTGGCACATCACGCTCTCCAACTGGCTGCGCGATTATCTGTACTTCTCCCTGCTCGGACTGCGTTCGAAGTGGAAAATCTTCACCTATTGGAATCTTTTCATCACCATGGTCCTCGGCGGATTGTGGCACGGCGCAAGCTGGACCTTCGTCGCCTGGGGCGCGCTCCATGGCCTGGGATTAGCGGTCCACCGCCTGTGGCAAGTCTCGCGCAAAAACAAAAAAGCGGCCGGCGCATGGAAGGTCTTCAACATTTTCGTGACCGTCCAATTCGTCTGCTTCGCCTGGATTTTTTTCCGCGCGGTGAACTGGGAAAACGCCTACGCGATCCTTTCGCGCATCGGATCGTTCAGCTTTTCCTTCGCGAATATTTCCCCGCCGCTGGGCTTTATCATGATGCTCGCCATTCTCGCCCACTATTGCCCGAAAAAGTGGTATGACTTTAGCTTGAGCCTCTATTCGCGAGCGCCCTTTTACGTACAGGCGCTGGCTTTGGCGCTGCTGGTGATCGGGTTGCAATACGTGGCGCAAACAGGCGCGACGCCGTTTATTTATAACAAGTTTTAGCGTGTCGATGAAGAGGATTTGGCCGCTGATGAACGCCGATAAACGCCGAGGGAAAGCAAGTAACTCATCCGCGTCGATCCGCGTTCATCAGCGGCTAAAATTGTTTTAAGAAATGCCCATCAAGACAGGACTCGCGGTGCTCACCTTCGTCGGGCTGATCCTATTGCCGCAATACGTGCCCGCGCTGGAAAAATTCAAGTCGTTCAACCCCGCCACGATCCCTCTGGTCGTCGATCTCCCTATTAAAGGGCCGCCCACCGAACCCGTCGCCGAGAGCAAGAGCCCCGAGCTGCGTGCCGCCCGCCTCGAGGCCACCGTGCCAAAAAATCTGATCGACCCCACGCACGAGCTTGACCATTTCTACGCGGCGCTCCTCAAAGGCGGCACCACTCGCATCCTTCACTATGGCGATTCGCCCACCACCGGCGATCTGATCACAGCCGACGCTCGCGCGGCATTGCAGAAACAGTTCGGCGACGCGGGCAGCGGCTTCGCGCTGATGGCCAAGCCCTGGGCCTGGTACAACCATCGCGGGTTGGAGATGGAAGGCTCCGGCTGGTCGATCGACGTCGCCGGCTCGACCGAAATTAAGGACGGCATGCACGGCCTCGGTGGCGCGAGTTTTCGCGGCTCCGCCGGAGCCACCGCGCGCTTCACCTTGAAAACCCCGCACACCCAGGTCGAGATCGCCTATCTCGCTCAGCCCGACGGCGGCGATTTCACAGTGGACGCCGACGGCTCCAACCTCGGCACCGTCGAAACCGCCGCCGACGCCAAGACCCCCGGCTTCACCGCGTTCAATACTCCCAACGGCGCCAAGAAATTTGTGATCCGTGTCACCCGCGGCTCGGTCCGCCTCTATGGCGCCGATTTCCGGCGCTACGGCCCCGGCGTCGTCTATCACAGCCTCGGCGTCAATGGCGCCAACGTCACGCTGCTTTCGAGATCGTTCAACGGTCCGCATTGGGCCGCGGAGCTGCGCCATTACAAGCCCGATCTGGTGATCGTCAACTACGGCACTAACGAAAGCGGCTACCCAACCTTCGTCGAAGGCACCTGGGCACAGGAACTGCAAAACGCCGTAAAGCGCCTGCAGGCCGCGCTCCCGGACACTTCCGTGCTCCTGATGAGCCCCATGGATCGGGGCGAGCGCAAACATGACGGAGCCATCGACACCATCACCGCCATGCCCAGTCTCGTCAGGATCGAAGGCGGCATCGGCCGGGAAACCGGTGTGGCGTTTTTCAATACCTTTCAAGCCATGGGCGGTCCCGGAACCATGGGCCGCTGGTATGCGTCCGAGCCTCGATTGGTAGGCGCGGACTTCATCCATCCCATGCCTGCGGGAGCTAAGATAGTTGGCGAGCTGCTATACAGTGCTTTGCGGGATGGATATAACGACTATAAACTGCGACAATTGAACAAGGCTGTTGTGCAGACAGCCGCTAAAGAATGATTTTCCTGACCAGAGTCGGACTGGCCGCACTCGTCGCCGTAGGTGTATGCCTTGGCGCGACTGCCCCTACTACTCCCAATAAGCCGCCCGTCCGGTCCATAAAATCGAAGAAGAAAAAATATCGATCCAGTGTCGGCAAGCCCGTCGCCGGCGCCAAAAAAAATCCGGTTAAGAGAGCAGCCCGGAGAGTCGTGTCGACCGCGAGGCGCATTACCGCTCCCAGAGTCAGCGCCGCTACCCGCATGGAAGCCAATCAGGGCGTCTTCCAAAAAGTATCGACCGGCGTCAGCATCCCTATCGAAAACGCCGGAACGCTGATCCCCTTCTTTGAGCAGCTCTACCGGCATCAGAAGGGCGATATGCCGGGACCTCTTCGCATCCTGCACTATGGCGATTCGCACACCGCTGCTGATGAATGGACCGGCGACCTGCGAAATCGTTTCCAGGAAAAATTTGGCGATGGCGGCAGTGGATTTTCGCTGGTCGGCCGCCCGTACGCGGGCTATCGCCGGTTCGATGTCCGCAGCGGATCGACGAAAGGCTGGCACACCGAAGGCTTGGTCGGCAAGACGCCCGGCGACGGCATCTACGGCATGGGCGGCATCAGCATGTCGACGAAATCGCCGCGCGAATCGGTCTATCTGCTCGCCGATTGCCAGCAGTTCGAGCTGTTCTATCTGCAACAGCCCGGCGGCGGAGCGATTCAGATTTACGATAACGGAACGCCGGTCGAGCGTATCTCCACCGACGGCACTCCCGCCCCCGGCTATTACCACTATGAAGCCGTCCCGGGCCAGCACAAGTTCGAGGTCGAGACACTCGACCGCGCTCCAGTGCGCCTGTTCGGATGGGTTGCGGAAAATTCGCGCGGCGTGACGTATGAGGAGCTCGGCATCAACGGCGCCCAGGCCTCCATCGCTCTGAACTGGGATGAAGTGACGTTGCGCTCGAATATTGAGCGTCGCAATCCCGCGCTCATCGTCCTCGCCTATGGGACCAATGAAGCGGGCCGCAAGGATTGGACCGTCGAGTCCTATCGCGACATGTTCATTCAGTTAATCGGCCGCTTCCGCAAGGACGCGCCCACCGCGACCATCCTGATCATCGGTCCACCGGATCGCTATATTCGCACCCGTTTGAGGGGCTGGATCGCCATGGAGAATATCGACCTCATCGTTGAAGCGCAACGCCAGGCCGCCGCGGCTACCGGCTGCGCCTTCTGGGATCTGCGGGCGAAAATGGGTGGAAAAGGCGCGATGAAGGAGTGGGTGCTGGCGGGAATGGCGCAAGGCGATTACGTGCACTTCACGGGCGCTGGTTACCGCATGATCGGCGACACCGTTTTTCGCGACCTGATGAGCCAGTACGATCTGTTTCTTAAAGCCCGCGAGAATCTGGCGGCAGCCGCTTCCGATGTGGCGCAGGCCAAGTGACCACAGAGTTTTACTGTCCCCGATGCCAACAACCCGTAAGCGATCCACTGGCCTGTGGCGATTGCGGCTCACTCATCTGCCGCAAATGCGGTTCACCCCTGGAACAGGTGGACGAATTAGGCATCGGCTAAAACTTTTCTTTGCGTGCTTCGCGCCTTTGCGTGAAATGTCTTTTGCCTTTCTTTTGGTGACTTTAACCGCCTGCACCCACGCCCCCCAACAACCCTCCTCCGGCGTAGCCTACGTAGGACCAATCACGCTCAACATCCGCAAGGATCTAGCCTCAAAGTCCCCCACAGTAGCAGCCGTCAAACACGGCGACAAGCTGGACGTCCTCGAACTCCGCCGACGCTTCATCAAGGTCCGCACCGCGCAAGGGATCGAAGGCTGGACCGATTCCAACCTGCTGCTCACCGACCAGCAAATGGACGATCTGCGCCACTTGGCCGACGGGGCGGCGAAGCTTGCATCGCAAGGAAAGGCTACCCCTTTCGACGTCCTCAATATGCATAGCGCGCCCGCCCGCCAGTCCCCCAGCTTTTTTCAGATCGCCGAAAGCGAATCGGTCGAAGTGATCGGCCATCGCCTCGCCCCTCACATCGCTCCGCCCGAACCGGTTCAACTTCCGGCGCCCTCCAAGCGTGCCGACCCGTCCCGGAAATCGAAGGCCAAACAATCGAAGGCGTCCCAGGCTCCTCCCATACCGGCTCCCCCTCCGCCGCCTCGCAGCTGGCAGGATCTTTCGAAGCCCCGCGCGACGGATATTCCGGGCTACGCTCGTGCCGCCCAAACCCCGGCAACCGCCGCCCCGCAGTTCGACGATTGGGACCTGGTCCGCACCCACGACGGCAAGGTAGGCTGGGTACTCGCCCGCATGTTGACCATGTCTATTCCGGATGAGGTGGCGCAGTACGCCGAAGGCCACCGCATTACCGCATACCTCCCGCTCGGAGAAATAAAGGACAAACAGGGTCAATCCAAACACAACTGGCTCTGGACCACCTCCAGCGCCGGCCAGCACCCCTTCGAATTCGATAGCTTCCGCGTCTTCGTCTGGAGCACCAAGCGCCATCATTACGAGACGGCCTACATCGAGCGAAATGTGCAAGGCCTCTACCCGGTCGAAGCCGCGCCGCTGCCGGGGCAGGAAGAGAAGGCATTTTCAGTGGTCCTGCGCGAAAAGGATGGAAATCTGTACAAGCGCACCTATGCTTTTAGTGGCTACCACGTGCGCATGATCTCAAAGATCGCGTACCATCCTCCCGCCGATCTTCCCGAAGTTCGGGCATCCCGCAGTTTCGACCCCCCGCTCCCGCCCGCCCAGGCCTCCAGCGGATTCAGTCAAAAATTATCGGATCTGCGCAAAAGATGGCTTGGCCGTTAATTCACCGTCTTGTTTCCGTCACACACTACACTAATACTGAGTGCCCTATAGCAAGATCTTAGTGCGCGCCACCAACTGGGTCGGCGATGCGGTGATGTCCATTCCCGCCTTGCGCGCCCTCCACGAAAAATTCCCCGCCGCGGAAATCTCCATCCTCGCCAAGCCGTGGGTTGCAGACCTCTATGGACGGGAGCCTTTCTGCCATCGCCTCATTCCCTATTCGCCCACCAGTCTCGCCTCAAAATGGCGAGCCGCACGTGCTCTGCGCTCTGAAAATTTCGACTGCGCGATTCTCCTGCAAAACGCCTTCGAAGCCGCCGCCGTCGCCTTCCTCGCGCGCATTCCCGAACGCATCGGCTATGCTCGGGACGGCCGCAGCCCTCTGCTCACCCGCGCCATCGCGGTTCCCAAGCCTGAAGAAATTCCACCGCATGAGCGGTTTTACTATCTCGAACTCCTCCACCGCGCCGGCATCCTCGACGCTTTGCCCGACAACGAATTCATCCGCCTCGACGGAGCGCCCGCCGCCCGCGCCGCCGGCCTCGATCGTTTTCGAGCCCTCGGCCTCGGTGAAACCATCGTCGGCGTCAGCCCTGGAGCCGCCTATGGAACCGCGAAACAATGGCTTCCCGACCGCTTCGCCTCCGCCGCCAGCCGCGTCGCCCGCGATCTCGGCGCAAGGATCGCCATTTTCGGCTCGCAGTCCGAACGGGAGCTCTGCGGCTCCGTCGCCCAGGCGTGCACCGCTCCGGCAAGAAACTTCGCGGGCGAAACATCGCTCGCCGAATTTATCGAGATGGCCGCCGCCTGCCGCGTCTACCTCACCAACGATTCGGGAGCCATGCATATCGCCTCCGCGCTCGGCGTTCCCACAGTCACGGTCTTCGGCCCAACCGACGAAGAAGCTACCGGTCCCACCGGCCCTCTCGCGCGCATCGTGCGCGAACCGGTCGACTGCAGCCCTTGCCTCAAACGTGAATGCCCCATCGACCATCGCTGCATGATCCGCGTCGAAGCGGATCGAGTAGCGCAAGTCGCCCTGGACCTGTTGAAATAGAGCGGTATAGTGGACACCCGCAATAAAATCATCAACGCCAACCAAGCCGCAACCATCGCGGCCTCCGGCGCAACAGTGGTGAGCGGATACTTCGACCCCCTGATAGCCTCGCACGCCGAACGTCTCGTCGCGCTCAAACCAGCAGGCGCCAAACTGCTCGTGCTGATCGCTACTCCTCACAACGCGATCCTGCCTGCTGCGGCCCGTGCTGAATTAGTCGCCAGCCTCGAAGCTGTCGACTACGTATCCGAACTCGCGGATAATCTCAACCCGCAAATCCATCTGGAACAGGAGGACACCGGGCGCTTCGCCGCGCTCCTGAAACACGTCCACGCCAGACAAAAATGCGCATCTTAGTCGTCCGCCTCAGTTCGATGGGCGATGTGATCCACGCGCTTCCCGCCGTGGCAACCCTCAAGCACAGTTTTCCCCATAGCCACGTGACCTGGGTGATCCGGACCCGTTGGATGCCCCTGCTCGAAGGAAATCCGTTCGTCGACGAGGTCATTCCGTTTGAACGAACCCTCAGCGGCATCGTCGGGACGCGCCGCAAACTGCGCGAACACCGCTTCGATTTAGCCATCGACTTTCAAGGCCTGGTGCAATCGGCGTTGGTAGCCGCCGCCGCCAGACCCGACCGCATCGCCGGATTTCATCGATCGCAGGTCCGCGAAAAGGCCGCCGCGCTGTTTTATTCAACCTGTGTCGAAGCCCGCATGCCACACGTCGTCGATCGCAATTTGGAATTGGTCGCCGCCGCCGGCGCTTCGAGCCTGCTGCATACATTTTCATTGCCCGAAGGATCTCCGGAAGGCGAGTTGCCCGATGGAAAATTCGTGTTGACCAGCCCCTTGGCCGGCTGGGGATCGAAGCAGTGGCCGGTCGAGTTCTATCAGGAACTGGCCGGGCGCCTGGATGTCCCCCTGGTCGTGAACGGGCCACCCGAAGCCGCGGAAACGCTATCCAAAATTCGCGGTGCGCACGTGCATCTTTCTGGAATCACGGGCCTTATTCACGCCACGCGGCGCGCGCAGGCAGTCATCGGCGTCGATAGCGGCCCTCTTCATCTTGCAGCCGCTTTATCAAAACCCGGCGTCGCGATTTTCGGCCCCACAGACCCTTCCCGCAACGGCCCTTATGGCGGCACCATCAGAGTCCTCCGCGGCGAAGGTGTCGCAACTACTTATAAACGCAGCGCCGAAACTCACGACAGCATGCGCGGCATTTCTCCCGAGGATGTGCTCGAGGCGCTGCCGGCGTGAGTTTTCCCAAATCTTATGCCGATCGAGTTGCGAAATTGCGAGTTCCCGGCGGATTCATTTTGGTCGCCGCTTTCCTGTGGCTATCGGCGCCGACCGCAACATCGCTGATCATCGGACTTCCGGTGTCTATCCTCGGACTCGCTCTGCGCGCCTGGGCTGCGGGGCATCTGGAAAAGAATACGACGCTCGCCGACGGCGGTCCCTACGCCTACGTTCGCAACCCTTTGTATATAGGTACGCTTCTAGCCGCCGCGGGCCTGGTGATCGCGTCATTGAAATGGGAGTTAGGCGTCCTCTTTGGGGCCGTTTTTCTGTTGATCTATCTGCCCGTCGTCGAGTTGGAAGAGCAGCATCTTCGCAAATTGTTCCCCGCATACGACGAGTATGCGCGACGAGTTCCGAAACTGCGCCCGAGGTTTTCGGGGACCAGCTCGAAACGGTTCCGATGGGAGGTTTACATGAAGAACCAGGAGTATCAGGCTCTCCTCGGTTTTCTGGCCGGTGTGGCCGTTTTGGTATGGAAAACGACCCTTAAACGACCATAATGTAGTCTGTAAGAGCCCTTATTTGACCTTAAAATCGTTGTAATGCAGGATGGCGTTGAACAGCATGTTGAACTCGCCGAAGTTCTGCCAGCGGTAAATCGGGTTGGTTGCGAACATCAAAACCTGCCCCTGGCCCACCGGAACATCGAGAATCGCCGGGCGGCCGCGAATTTCGGCTGCGCCCTTCATCAGGCCGCTGAGGACGCTGGCGTCGCCGCCCGGGAAACGCATCAACACTTGCGATTCGCGATCGGCAAGGGGAACCGTTAGCAGAGGACCGTTGGCCCATCGCACAGGGACCGTTTTGTCGGTATAGCCGTAGAACACCGGATGAACCGGGCGCGTGATTTCGGCCTCGACAATCGGGCCGGGCGCGTAGAACGCCGCAGTGGTGCGCGCGGCTTCCACTTTACGCGTGATGCCGAAATCGGCTGGGAAGGAACTGGCGGTGCCGAGCGTAATCATGAGTCCGCCCTGTTCGACGAATTTCTGGAGTTCGACGACGCCTTCTAATCCCATGCCTCCGGAGATGTCGTCCGATTCGCCGTACATGCCGAGCGTTTTGAAGTCGTCGGATTTTTTGTAGGGCATCGGCTTGGCCTTCGGCTCGATATCGTAAACCAAGCCCTTCGATCCGCGGCCCTGATTCGGAATCACGATCACGTCGTAGGCGGCGCGCAGGTTGCCCTGCTTGATCCGTTCCTTATAGATGAGGTCGAACGGAACTTCGAACTTATCGAACGCGTAGCGCACCCACCCGACTTCCTGGGTGCTGCCCCAGGTCGAGAAAATAGCGAGGCGCGGCAGGTCGACGTCGTGCATGGGAACCGTTGGCGCGGCGGTCAAAGAGACCGCTTTCAGGCCGAGCGGCTCGACGGCGGCTTTCAGTTTCTCGTACGAATTTGCCGGGAAGATCAGTGAACCGGCGGGGATTTCCTGGTCGCCGGATTTGAAAGACTGCTCGACCGCGCGAACGGCAATATCCTTCAAGCGGTAGCGCAGCGTGACCAGATTGTTCGAGCCGTTTTCGAGAACGGCATAGCCGCCGGGTGCGGACGAGCCTCCCGTGACGACGCCGTGGACTTCGAACTTATCTACAACATCGACAGGGACATCGAGCAGCGCTTTGTCGCCGATCTCGATTACTTTGGAGTGGGTCATGAGGCCCATGGTCCAACCGGTATCGTCGTAAGTGGTCAGATTCGCGTCAGGGAAATTCTGCTTTTCCAGAAGGATTTTCGCGAGGCGTCCGTAGGGCTGATCGCGCTTCACAATAAACGTTCCCGCTGGGAACGTCCCTTCGGCGAGTTTTACTTCCGCTTTTGTCCGGCCCACTTCGATGCCTTGTAATCGCAGCGTATTCACGACAAACGCGACGCGCGTTTGATCCTGGCCGACGGGAATCACATAGCCGTGGATCGCCTCGGTCTTGCCGGCTCCGATTGAATTCCGGCTCTTCTTATAAAAGTTTTCGAGGACGATTTGGGGGAACGCGGCGGTCAACTGGAGCGCCGAAAGCACGCCGGTCTCGCTGTAGTTTGTGTTGTTGCGCGCCGACCAATCCACTTCGGCGTAAGCAGGCACGGGGCGATACCACTGACGCGAGGTCATGCCGCCGCCGCGTCCGCCTCCGGCAGCAGGAGCACCGCCGCGGCCACCGCCTTCGGGACCGTTGATCCGGCGATGCATGGTGTTCGCGCCGCCGTTACCGAAGATTTCATACATACGCAGCATGCCGTTGTGATTGGACGACATGAAGCCGAGGTAGCCGGGGGACCACATATCGACAAACGCGTGCGTCCATACACCGGGCATGCCGTACTTGATCATCTGCTCCATCTCAAAATCGGCGAACCAGGGCAGCTCGCCGTAAAGAATCGGATCGAGTGTGGGGTTCTGCGGATCCTGGCCGCTGAACGTATACATAAAAGGTTCGGACTCGTGCAGCTCATGCATGATCGGCGGGTGCCATTGCAGGTACCAGTTGAGCAGCGTGCGCGTGCTCATTTGCGAGTAGTTGATATCGCGATTGTTGTCGTGATAAATGTACTTGCCCCAGTAGGGAGGGTTGCCCATGCTATCGGTCTCATTGGTTTCGTTGATTTTGTATTTGTAATACCAGTCGACGTAGCGGTCGCGGCCATCGGGCTCGGCCACAGGGGTGACGGAGACAATGACGTTGTCGCGGATGGTTTTGATGAGGGGAGTGTCTTCGGTGGCGAGGCGATAGACCAGCTCCATCAGCATTTCGGAGGGTCCGGTTTCGGCGCTGTGGAGGCCTCCCATCAGGTGATAAATGGGCTTCGCTTTGACGATGATCGCGCGGGCATCGGCTTCGCTAAGCTTGCGGGGATCGGCGAGTTGCGCGAGATACTGACGGTAGGTGTCTATGTTCTTAATCGAATCGTCGGACCCGACCAGAACAACGACGCATTCGCGGCCTTCGTCTGTTTTGCCGATGTCCATCACTTTCACGCGCGGGGATTTCGAGGCTAGCGTGCGGTAGTAGCGGAGGATGTCGGCGTAATAGGTGAGCTTCTTAGGCGCTCCAATGTGATAGCCGAGGACGTCCTTCGGGCTGGGGACGGCGCCGCCTTTGGGAAGATGGTCGACGAGCGGACTCATGAATTCAGGCTTCGTAGTCCAGTCTTTGACGGTCTTGGCGAAGTCGTCGTCCATCGGTTGTTGAGCGAGAGCATATTGGAAACAGCCAAGCGAGCAGACGGCTAGGGGGAGCAGCAGGCGCATAAGTGGCTATGATAGACGAAAAGAAAAATCATTTCACGCAGAGACGCGGAGGGCGCAGAGAGCACGAAGGCATTTTCACGCGAAGGCGCAAAGCTCGCAAAGAAATGAGTTAGCGAGTTTTCGAGCGTCGTGCGCCCGACTGTCGCGGTCGTGATGCGCGTGTAGAGAACGTCGGAATCCAAATCGGCACCGTTGGGCCAATAGACGACGCCGAGTTCCGGATCGACGGATCGCGTAACGGTGCGAAAACTCCCTCGAAGGGCATACGAATCCGCAGGCGGTATGGATCTGAAGGAATCACGGAAACGACATCTCAAGGAATATCACGCCAAGGCGTCAAGAGTTCTTTGCGAGCTTTGCGGCTTTGCGTGAGACTCCTACCTGCGCTTCGTCTTGATCACAATCGGCGTTCCCTCGAAACCGAACTTTTCACGGAGGCGGTTTATTAGGAATCGCTCGGCTGAGAAGTGCATATCGCCGGCTTTATCGGTGAACACGATGAAGGTCGGCGGGCGCACGCTGCCTTGCGTGATGTAGAAAATCTTCATGCGGTATTCCCACTTCAGGTCCGATACGAAGCGGTTTAATGCACCTGTGCTGATGTGGGCGTTGGCGGAATCGTAAGCTTGTTTGATTAGAGGGAACAGGCCGCGGGTGCCCTGTCTCTTGATCGCTGAAATTAAAACTACTGGCGCGTAATCCAAGAATTTCAGGCGATCGTGAAGCTCCTCTAAGAACACGCGCTTGTCCGGTTCCTTGGCGACGTCCCACTTATTTACTGCGATGACCACCGCGCGGCCCTCTTCATGCGCGTAACCGGCGATTGTCGCGTCGAGGGCGAGGACTCCTTCGCTGGCATCGATCACTAGCAGAGCCACGTTGCACATACGCAGGTGGCGGCGCGCCATCACGACGCTTAGCTTTTCCGCCATCAGCTTGGTTTTGCCTTTGCGGCGAATGCCCGCGGTGTCGATGAACACGTATTCCGTGCCGTTGTCGACGATGGTCTCATCCACTGCGTCTCGCGTGGTTCCAGCGATGGGAGAGACAATGGCGCGCTCCGATCCGGTTAGCACGTTTAACAAAGTCGATTTGCCGACGTTCGGGCGACCGATGATCGCTACCTTGATCTTGGGCGACTCCTTCGCATGCTCCGCCGCGGTCGATTCTTTTACGGGGTGTTCCGCTTTGGTGGCGCGCGCTACGTCGACTGGAAACGAGGCTGTGATGTGTTCCAACAAGTCGTCCAGGCCCAAATGATGTTCGGCGGAGACGGGGAAGAGATGTTCGAAACCTAAGGTATGAAATTCGTGCGCCAGCACTTCGCGCTTCTGGCTATCGATCTTGTTCACCACCAGCGAGACTGGCTTACCGAGCTTGCGCAGCATCTTCGCGAGGTCGCGATCGGGGCCGGTAATTTCCGAACGTCCGTCGATTAAGAAGATCACTTGCGCCGCATCTTCGAGCGCGACGCGCGCCTGTTTCAGAATCTCGCGCGGGATCATTTCGGTGTCGTCGGTGATGATGCCGCCGGTGTCTATTAACTCAAATGGTCGTCCGCGATAGTTGCCCGCGCCTGCGATCCGATCCCGCGTGATGCCGGGCTCGTCGCCGACAATCGAGCGCCTCTGCCTCAAAATCGCGTTAAATAATGTCGATTTTCCGACGTTCGGGCGTCCGACAATCACGACGGAAGGCAGCTCGGAATGGGGAGCAAATTCGTCGGCTTCAGATTGAGGAGGCGAAGGCATGAGATAATCGAAAGGTGCGCCGCGCTTGCGCGCTACTGCACGACTCCGCGCCGCGCGCACAAATTAAAGATAACACCCGAATGTCTCACGAGAAGAATACAACTATACGCAACGTTGCCATCATTGCGCATGTCGACCACGGCAAGACTACGCTGGTCGACGCGATGCTGCGCCAAAGCGGCATTTTCCGCAAGAATGAGGCGGTGATCGAACGGGCGATGGACTCGAACGACCTGGAGCGGGAACGCGGCATCACGATTCTGGCGAAGGCCACAGGCGTTCGCTATCACGACATCAAGATCAACATTGTGGACACGCCTGGCCACAGCGATTTTGGAGGCGAGGTGGAGCGGGCGCTCAAGATCGTCGACGGCGTGATTCTGCTGGTCGACGCGAGCGAAGGCCCGCTGCCGCAGACGCGTTACGTTCTGATGAAGGCCCTCGAAGCGCACTTGCCGCAGATTGTCGTCATTAATAAGAT
>Ga0182024_10005167_pt1 | contig 29432 bp, 28 predicted proteins | sample P32metaG_FD_120480 | JGI IMG/M metagenome (GOLD analysis project Ga0182024, IMG submission 120480) | Permafrost microbial communities from Stordalen Mire, Sweden - P3-2 metaG (Illumina Assembly) | ecosystem: Environmental > Terrestrial > Soil > Wetlands > Permafrost | place: Sweden: Stordalen...
CAGTAGCGGTTGCCGGGCCGAAAGTGAGGTCTACGTTGCTGGTCGCCAGGCCAGGAACAATTGACTTCGCGCCAGCATCGGGAACTAAGTCGCCGTACACGACGAGATTCTGCACGGCTTTTGCCAGGTCGGCGTTTCCTGAGCTCGCGCGGCCCGTTTTGAGCGATGCATAGCGCGCGCCGGCGCGAACCGCGTTGACCAGGGTGTTGTAAGCGAAAAACGTGTAGCCAATCTGGAAGACGCCCGCGAAGACCGTGCCGAGCAGGAGCAACGAGCCGGCAAATTCGATCAGCGCGCTCCCGCACCGCCCATTTTTCATTGGATCAGCCTCGCGTCCAGGGAATCCTTTCTGGCCACGCTTGTGGCGGCGACCACCGGAGAATCGGCGGATGCAAACACGCGAATAAAGATGACCGGCGCCGGCGCGCTGGCGCCGACTCGCACGAATGGATGGCCTGTGGGATCGGTTCCGAAGCTAGTGGTGATTGCGGTGATGGGTTGAGTGCCCATGTCCCACTTCATGGCGTTCGGTCCAGAGGCTAACTGCGCGGCGGCGGCGCGAGCGTGGACCAGGCCTTGCTCGCTGCCATCCAACTGAAGCGCGGCGTTCATCGCGGCGGCATCCGTGAAAGCTTGTAGCTCACTCTTGATCATGCGCATGCGGCCGATGTCGATGCTGAGGACAGCGAACGCCAGCACGAGCATAAAAGCGATGCAGGTCGCGATTAAAACGAAGCCACGGCGGGCTGCGCGGCGGCTGGAACGATGGACCCCCACGATCTAATATTCGGCCGGGAAGCTGGATTTCGTTAGGCGGTTAACCTGCGATGGATTTCCAGTTCTTTACGAGGTGATCCGCGGTGCGCCAGGCCAGCGCCTGAATGGTCTCGGTGGGATTGCGGGAGCCGTGGGTACCCATCACCGAACCGCTTAGAATGCCCAGGTTCGGCGCCTCGTGCGAGAAGCCCCATTTATCGACCACGTTGGTCTCCGCATTGTCGCCCATACGGGTTCCGCCCACCGCATGCGTCGAAAGGACCGGCCCTTCCTTATTGGGTGTATTCACGACCTCGATCGCGCCTGCAGCACGGAACCAGTCAGCTGCTTTGGCCCCCGCATAGGCACTAGCGCGCGGCTCGTTCTCTTTCGGGCCGCTGGTGATCCGGCAAACCGGGTTGCCCAGAGGATCCTTCACTTCGGGATCGAGGTCGAGATAGGTGTTCTCGTAGGGGAGCGTGTTGCACTGCGCGTACGCGCCCAGCCAGCGTCCCGCGTTCTCATGCACGAAGGCCTTCCACTTGGAGCCCCAGGCAGGCGCTCGGCCGAAGGTCGGAATGGACGCCGCCGCGATGGGATGCACTTCGTGATTCACGGTGAGGCTCGCCCCGCCGATGAAGCCGAGCCCGGAATGGTCGAAGTTGTCATCCGCCCAATCGTTGATGACGACGTTCTGCGAAAATGCGCCGTACCAGATGTTCAGGTCGAACGGGAACAGAGCGACGCACTCGCGCGCGGCCCAATGTCCGATGTAGTGCTTGCCCACTTGGCCGTGATTATTGGCGAGGCCGTTCGGGTACGCTTTGGATTTCGAGAGCAGCAGCAGCCGTACGTTTTCGTACGTTTGGGACGCCAGCAGGACGGCCTTGGCGGGCTGGAAATACTCCTTTCCGCCGCGCACATATTGCACGCCGGTGACTTTGCCGTTGTTGTCGGCCAGGATGCGCGTGACCTGCGCGTTGTCGAAAACTTTCAGGTTTTTGGTTTTGAGAGCAGCGGGGATGGTGGTGACCGAAGTCGAGTTTTTCGCGCCGATGTGACACCCGCCAATGTCGCAATAGCCATGGTAGGCGCAGGACGTGCGGCCGCCATAGGGAACCGAATTGATCGCCGCGGGGCCGCGATGCGGATTCCATCCCAGCTTTTTGGCCGCGGCCTGCATGTGGTCCGTAAAGTCGGTGTCGCGTAGCGGAGGCATGGGGTATTCGCGCCGGCGCGGGCCTTCGAAGATGTTGCCGCGCGGATCGATCTTCCCTTGAATATTGCCCGCTTTGCCGGAGACGCCAATCTCGTATTCGACCGTGTCGAAGTTGGGCTCCAGTTCGTCGTAGCTGAGCGGCCAATCCTCCAGCGTGCTGCCCTTGGGAATTGCATTCGGGCCGTAACGTTTTATGGTTTCCGAGCGCGCCTTGAAGTCCCAGGGGTTGAAGCGCCAGCTATTGCCGTCGTAGTGAATGGACGTACCGCCGATGGCATTCATCATGGGTGGAACGGCGTTGCGGCGGGCAGGCTGATTGGGGCTAGTGCGAAAGGTAGGGACTTCGTTCCAGGCCTTTCTTCCGGTCGTCACTTGCCTGCGGACGTTGTTGTGAATTTCATCCGGCTTGAACTGGCTGGGTGGAATCCAGGTACCGGCTTCGAGCGCGGCGATTTTCAGACCCGCGCGCGCCAGCGGGAGCACGCCCACGCCACCGGCGGCGCCCAGCCCGATCACGACGACGTCGACCGGCTTCAGATTAGTGGCCATGCTCGGCTCCATAGGCCGATCGGTGACTGGCCGCGGGGAGCGTTTTCATGCGCTGATCTTCTGGGCCGACCGCCAGGCGCACGCCGGGGTAACGGATCAGATCCCATCCGGCGAAGTTTTTGTTCCCGCCGTAGTACGGATCGCCGAACATGCCCTCCAGAGTCAGGCGCCGGACGCGATTGAAAAAGCCGCGCAGGTTGGGGACTTGGTTGTTATCGATGGCGGTGAGCACTTCGTCACGCTTTTCGGGCGAAAGCTCAGCGAACGGAAGATCCTTGGAGCTGCGGGCGTAGGAATCGAGCGCAGCGAGACCGTTCAAGAAATCCGTCTTCTCGGACGCGAGATAGTCCGCAAGAGAACGGTCGATGTAGTCCGTCACCCCACACTCGACTGCGCCAGGTCCGTTTTCGTCATTCGGAACCAGGCGGCCGAGAAATGCCTCGAGGATGCGGCGCTGGTCGGCTGAAAAAACGCTAGCCGGAGCTTGAGAGGGCGCCGTTTGCGGAGCGGCCTGTATGGCAGAAATCGGGATGAGAGTCGCGCCGGCAATAACGGTACGTCGGGAAAGTTGCGGGTCGGTCAGCTTCATAGGAAACCTCGGAGTTTCAATTGTTGCGAGTATACAACGAAGACCGCTCCCGACGCTTCCCGATTCATAAACTTTGGATGCTTGGGTTCGTTTCGTAAAATTCATCCTTCACAAGCTCGAATCCAGCGCGGGATCCTGGGCGCAGGAAGGCAAAGGAGCAAAGAAGTAACATACGAAAGTCATACGCATTTTCTCGCGGTCATGCAGTGGCCCTGACTCCAGTATATGGACGCTCCTTTCCCAAGCCTGATGCGGGCAGCCGTGCCGAATGGATAACTGGCTATGGTCTCTGTATGTTATAGTCATCAATTCGATGCGGGATGGGATGTGAATCGCCGACTGGAAGCTGCGATACAATCACAGGAAGCTATGTAACAAGCGTTAGCTAGGGGCCAACCCTAAAATGGCTGCTTCAAGTACTGGTACTTAAACGATTGCACTCGAACTAGTTCTAGGAACTCATTCGGTGTATTATGATAACCAATACACTAAGTAGGTAGTTGCCATGTCCTCTATTGGTGAGAAGCTACGATGTGCGCGGCTGGAGCAAGGGCTAGAATTGTCCGCTATCTCCACGCGCACCAAAATCCCCCTAAACTACCTGGAAGCGATCGAATCCGACGACCGGAAGAAACTGCCGAGCGGCTTTTTTTATCGGAGCTTCGTCGATCAATATTCCAGGGTGTTGTCGCTGGACACTAAAGAAATCGACTCTGAACTGGATCGGATATTGGCGGCAGACGCCCCTCTTCCCCTACCGGGGCAAGACGGCAATCCCATTCATCGAGTCCCTCCGATGCGGGTGCGCACACGATTCCGCTGGGTTCGCGCGCTGGCATCCGTTGCCAGTCTGCTCTTAGTGATGTTGGGTTGCGCGGCGATCTATGCCTGGTGGCACGATGGCCGGTTGCCCATCGATCTGCATTTGCTGCGCGGTTCTCTTGAGATTCCGCAGGTAGTGGAAGCGGCCAAGCGGCTGGACTCCGCGAGACCGTCCGAGGTTTCATTGGCGGTTCATCGCGAGCCGGAAAGTGAGGCGACGGTTTCCGATTCGCCGGCCGAACCCGAGACACCGGCCACCGCAAAAACGCTACGCGCCACAGGCTCCAGAGTTTTGCTGGATCTGATGGCGCGGGAAAAAACCTGGCTGTCGGTCTCCTCCGATGGCAAGCCGGTATTTTCTGGGGTGCTGGCGGCGCATCAGACCAAGACTATCGAGGGCAAGCAAGTCGCCAAGTTGACGGTTGGGAACGCCGCGGGGCTGGAAGTCCGGTTGAACGGAAAGCGGCTGGGTCCGCTGGGCGCGCGGGGTCAAGTTCTGGTGGTGGTATTCACTCCGGATAATTTCGAGATCATTTCGCCGGCCAAAGAGGGCGACTAGTTTTCCATTTCGGCCTGGCCTAGCTTGGCAGCTTGAGAGCGGGCTTGCAGACGAGCTGCACGTTTACCTTGACGCTCGATACGGAGAAGCTCCTTGCGGCGGCGATGTTTGATGGAATCATCGACTTTGCGCCAAAACTTATTGAAATATTGAACGGCCGAGACGATTCCGAAGATCAAAACGCCCCACATCCACAGCATGGCGAAGCTGCTAAGCGCTTCCCAGCGGATGCTGATAAGCACCATGGAAATGGCGATCACCTGCGTGATCATCTTGGTTTTGCCGAGATCGCTCGCGCGGATGGTGTAGCCCTCGGCGGCGGCGATGCTGCGGAGTCCGGAAACGGCGAATTCGCGGCCGATGATCAACACCACCATCCAGGCCGGAACTCGGTGAATTTGTACCAGAGAAACCAAGGCCGCCGAGATGAGCAACTTGTCGGCGATGGGATCGAGCAGCGTGCCCACTGTGGTGACCTGCCGCCAGCGGCGCGCCAGGTAACCATCCAGCAGATCGGTTGCCGCGGCGAACAGAAAAATCGCGAGAGCCAAGAACTCGTGGGCCCAGACCACGCCGCCCCACTCCACCCGGAGATCCTGCTCGACCAAAACCGCAACCAGAAAGGGGACGAAAAAAATGCGCAGAATCGTAAGTGTGTTGGGCAGATTCATTGAGCAGCGCTATTATCCAGACGAAAACCGATCCCCAAGCCAGAATATCACTCGACGACGTACCGGGCGAGGGCCTGACGCAGCGACTCGGGGACCTCAGCTTCCACCTCGCAGGAATCGTCCTCAAATCGTTCAACCAGCACTTTAGCGTGCTCATGGATTTGGTGGACCAGCGAAGCTTTGTTTGCTGGAATTCGGAACTTGACGCGCGAGATGGGGTCGATCGGCAGGAGGCGGTCCATTGCTGCGACGACGTCCTCGATTCCCGCTCCCGTTCGTGCGGATACAGGGATAGTGTCGGTCGAAGCGGCGGTGCCGCGCACTTCAGCGAGGACACGCTGACTGAGAGCCGTAAGTTCCCGGCCGGAGTCGGCGAGTTGATCGATCTTGTTCAACGCCAGGATCTGGGGCGTTTTTTCGGCTCCGATTTCGGCCAGGACTTTGAGGACGTGGGCGGTCTGCTCGGGGGCATGCGGCGAGGACGCGTCGATCACGTGCAATAGGAGGGATGCCTGGACGGTTTCCTCGAGAGTGGCGCGAAAGGCCTTTACCAGCGTGGTCGGCAGATTGCGGATGAAGCCCACGGTATCGCTGAGCAGCACCTTACGCCGCGAAGGCAGGACGATGTGCCGGACGGTAGGGTCGAGCGTGGCGAACATGCGCGCATCGGAAAGAACGCCCGCGCCCGTGAGCCGGTTGAACAACGTGGATTTTCCGGCGTTGGTATAGCCCACCAGCGCAATGGTGGCGAGCGGAACGGCTTGCCGCTGGCGACGTTGGGTGCCTCGGGTGCGGCGCACGTTTTCCAGTTGATCGCGCAGCTTTTTGATGCGGCTATAGATGCGCCGGCGATCCGTTTCCAGCTGCGTTTCACCGGGACCTCGCGTGCCTATGCCACCGCCCAGACGCGACATTTCGGCTCCGCGGCCGGTCAGGCGTGGCAGCAGGTAATTCAATTGCGCCAATTCAACCTGTAACTGCCCTTCCCGCGTGCGAGCGCGACGGGCGAATATATCCAGAATTAATTGAGTCCGGTCCAGAACCTTGCAGTCCAACGCGCGCTCCAGGTTGCGTTGCTGGGTCGGAGTCAAGTCTGAGTCAAACAATACGAGGTTGGCGTCATGAACACTTACTAAATTGCGCAGTTGTTCCAGCTTGCCCGAACCAATTAAGGTGGCGGCATCAGGCGCGACCCGGGCCTGAATCAATATTTCGACGGCGCGTGCGCCCGCGCTGCTCGCGAGCGATTTGAGTTCTTCGAGCGATTCTTCGGCGCTAAATGGAATCTGGTCCCGTACGGCGCGCGAGCGGGATTTCAACTCGAGCCCGACCAGGATCGCGCTTTCTTGCGCCGCAACGGCCAAATGCTTTACTGCTCTTCGCTGGATTCTGCGGGAGAGGGCGCTCCCCCGGTTGCATTGGCGCCAGCCCCTGAAGGATGCGCTCCCGCGGATGCATGAAACGGTCTGGAAACCACAACCGTCGAGATAGCGTGCTTGAAAATGAGCTGCTCCTGATTGTTCGTTTCCAGCACGACCGAATACTTGTCGAAGCTCTTGATGCGGCCCGAAAGTTTCACGCCGCTCATCAAGTAAATGGTCAAGAAGACTTTGTCCTTGCGGGCATTATTTAGAAAAGCTTCCTGAATGTTTTGCGCCAGCTTTTCCATGGGCGTCCTTTGGCCGGTCTTGGGCTCGTTTTCGTGAATGGGAATTCCTCCCGCCCGCGACGGGCGGTTAATTCATCATAGCGCAAGACTATACATATCCTGAAGCTAGTGCGGGACGAGGGGGGCAATCGCCATTTCGCGACCGTTTAGACGGGCCGCCACTCGTGGTACATTTGAGCTTTCACTTGAACTTTGCATGTCGGTACAGATCCTATTACATGGCAAGATCTTAGGTGTCGAAGAGTTCTTGCCGGCAGACGAGCCGGAAGAACTTCTGCTCACCGGACGTCTGCGATGGATCAGCCTGATCAGTGAAGTCTTGCCACGGGCTTTGATCGCTGAATTGGGCCTTTCCAAAATGCTGCTTGGCTCGAGCGGCGGAGAGCAATTTCTGGTGGTGCTGCCGGAAGAGGCGCGCAGCCAAGCCGAGGAACTGCTCAGCGCCGCCCGTACGGAAATCCAGCAACTGAGCGCGCAACGGGTGGACCTTTTGTGGGCCATCACCGAGAATCTGGGCGATTGGACTGTGGTGCGCAAGCGCTTAAATGAGGAGTTCCAGCGCAAACAGAGCACGCCTCTGGCGTCCACCGGTTTCGATCTTCCGGCCACTCCCGCTCAGGACGGAACTGAGTATTTCGAGGAACTGGCGGCCGCGCTTCGTGATGCCAACACGGTTGGCTGGAATCCGGAGTCGCCCGCGCGCATCTTGACCAACAACGGGAAATATACTTGGCCGATCGGCTCCTCGCCTGATTCCATCCCGCTAGCGCGTCATACAGCGCTGACCGATGACGGCCGCGATACTGCGACCGCTCCGATACTTGCCGGCAGGGCCGAGGGACGCCCGGTGTGGGGCGTGCTGCGCGGCGATGTCGACGGCTTTGGTATTCGGATGCGCCGTTTGCAGAATATAGAAGAGTACGTGCAAATCTCGGTGTTCTATAAGCAATTTTTCGCCGGTGAAGTGGAAGTGCTCTGCTCTCTGCCGGAGTTCTGGCGCAAGTTAACTCTGCTGCACACCGGAGGAGACGACTTCAGCGTCTATGGCGCCTGGGACGCTTTGATCGGATTCGCGCGCGAGTTGCAGCGTCTTTTCCATCGGTTTACCGAAGAGCACCTCAAGGACTTCCCGGGCCCGGAGGGAAAAACCGTCACGATGGCGCTGGCGCTGGCTCCGGATCTGGACACGCCGTTGGGCGCCGTCTATGAAAGAGCCGGAGACAGGCTGAAAGTCGCGAAGTCGGCGGATAAAGACTGCTTCTATTTGCTGGGGCGCACGCTGGAATGGAAGCAGCTTTTCGATGCGGCGGAGTTAAAGGATGAACTCACCGCGATGATTCGCGAGTTCGGCGTCGCGCCGCAATATCTGCGCGACCTTTGCGGCATTTATCGCGAGACCAAGCGTCCACCCGGCGCGAAGCGTCCCGAGCGGCCTTGGCGCTTTCATCGGCGCCTGCTGCGCATTTTGGGGAGCTCGCGTTCGCGCGATTTTCAGAAGGCACGGACCAGGTTGATCGCCGATCTGGTCGGCAAGAATCCCGCCAATTTGAAGCTGCGCCCGTCGGGCCGCGTCGCGCTAGAATGGGCCAGGTTATCGGCGGAGCGGTCCCAAGAATACTAAAGTTTAAGATACGAGGTTTGGATGGCTGAGACACAGCAGCAAGAAACACGAGAGCCAGCTCGCGGGCGCGAGGGCCCCGGTGGGCGTGAAGGCGGCGGTGGCCGCGAAGGTGGAGCACGGCGCCCCCAAGGCGACCGGCGGGAAGGTGGCCGGGGCGAACGGGGTGACGACCGCGGGCGCGGTGGCGATCGAGGCCGGTTTGAAGGACCCCCTGAAATCGACCTGGATAAGTTGATCTCCGATCCTCTTTATCTCGACAATCAGGCGCACGGCGTGGTAAGCCGCATGCGCGACATGGATTCCGGCACCAAGAGCCAGTTACGGCGTCTGTACAATGCAGTCCGCCGGGCAGTACGGGCGCCGGAAAATGAACGGCAGCAGCAGTTCGTGATGTTGCGCGCACGTCTGGCTTACACGATCGCGCGCCACTCTTTACGGAGCCTCGATTCGCTGGAGAAGCTGTTGCTGCAGGTAACTCGCAAGAACGACGCGCGCGGCTACGAACGATTCCGCGACCTGTTCGAAGCCATCGTCGCCTATAACGAATAACATCAAACGGGACCCTACTGAATGAGTTCGCACACAGCGCAAACGGAACTGAAACTGATCGGGAAATTAATTTTGCAGGGCGATATTACTTGCCAGACCGGTCTGCATATCGGAGCGGGCAAGGGCTCGCTTGAAATCGGCGGGGCGGATAATCCCGTCGTGAAGGACGCTTTTGGACTGCCGTACATTCCGGGCAGCTCGCTGCGCGGCAAACTGCGCGCGCTGCTCGAGCAGTCCTCCGGACTCGCGGTTCCTTCCGAACTGGTCTATCTCTCGAAGCGCAAGGGCCAGGAGGTTCGCATTCACCAGAGCGACCGCCCCGACGATGAGATCTGCCTCCTGTTCGGCCGCAATCCTGGCAGAATGGAGCGCGTATCCGGTGAAGGCCTGGAGTCCAACTCCGCGACGCCCGCACGGCTTACCGTCTATGATGCGCCGCTGATCACCGACAGCATCACGCCGCAGATGCGCGAGAACATGGACGACGAACTTACCGAGGTAAAAAGCGAAAACGCCATCGATCGCATCACGTCGCAAGCGAATCCGAGGACGCTCGAGCGCGTGCCGGCCGGAGCGCGCTTTCAATTTCGGCTCGTGATGGACCTGCTCTGTCTGGAGGACCGCGAGTTGCTTCCGCGGCTGGTGGAGGGCTTGCGCCTACTTGAAGACGATAGCCTCGGCGGGGGCGGATCGCGGGGCAGCGGGCGCATCGGAATATCCAATTTGAAACTCAATTGGAGAGCGCGCGGTTTCTATGCCTCGGGCAGTGCGGAACAAGAACTGCTCGCGGGCGCAGACTTGGCAGGCTTGCAATCTCTTGTCGCTGGCTCTGATTTCGCCGAAAAGCTCGCTGAGTAGCAATGTTGCCGGCCAGTTCTAATACCAGCTTTGCCGTGCGTTTTCGTCCGATCGGGCCTTGGCGCTTCGGACCGGATTCCGGCGCTCGGGACCGCGTGGACCTGATCTACCACAGCGACGCCGTATTTTCGGCGGTCTGTTCCGCCATGCGGCAGCTCGGCCTGGCTGAGGATTGGCTGGGGGCGACCGCGCGGGCCGAGACCGCTCCGGCCGTACGCTTCAGCTCCTTCTATCCATTTGTTGGCGATACTCTTCTGGTCGTGCCGCCGCGAAGCATCTGGCCGCCGATGGAATCGAGTAAAGTCCGCTACAAGAGTGCGCGCTTCGTCCCGCTCGCCGTAATTGAAGCATTGCTGAGCGACCGGGGAATCGACGATGAGCGCTGGATTGTAGACGGCGAAAGCGAATGCCTGCTCCCGCACGACAAACAGCGCGGACCGTTTCGCGTTTCGCTCCGCGAGAACGCTGGAGTGGATCGCCTCAACCGCGGAAAGCTGGAAGCTCATTCCACCGCCTGCCTTGAATTCACCAGTGATGCCGGACTTTGGATGGTGGTTCAGTTTCGCGATGAGGATGCCTTGGCGCGTTGGGAGCAGCCGGTTCGGGGCGCGCTCCTGCTGCTATCCGATTCAGGCTTCGGCGGCGAGCGCTCGCGAGGTTGGGGACGCTCGGAGGCGCCCACCTGGGAACCGTGGATGGCTCCTCAAACAGCTCTTGCCGCGGAGCCACCCGAATCCGCGTATTGGTTGCTGTCACTTTACACTCCGGCAGCCAACGATGCGGTCGACTGGAAGCGCGGCAATTATGCAACTGTATCGCGCCATGGCCGCGTGGAAAGCCTGGCGCGTTGGGGCGAGACCAAAAAGCCGGCCTTGATGATTGCGGAGGGGTCGGTCCTGCTTGCCGCCAGCGAGCTTCGGGGCGCGGCCAGCGATGTCGCTCCCGACGGCTTTCCGCACCCGGTCTATCGTTCGGGTTTTGCGGTCGCGGTCCCGATTCCCTGGCGAGCCGCGGCATGAGATACCGGCTCACATGCCTGACGCCCACGCTGGTCGGCGACGGCCAGAAGTTAGCGCCTATCGACTACATGGTCTGGAAGGACTACGTGAATGTCCTGGATCAGCGGCGCATCTTTCGGCTGCTCGCTAAGGGGCCACGGTTGGAAGGCTACCTGTCGCAGTTGAAGAAAGCCGAGAAACTCGACTTCGGCTCGTGGGGCGGCTTCGCGCAAAATTACGCCGGTCGCCGCATTCCGTTCGAGCATGCCAGTTCAACTCAGTATTGGGAGAAGGCCAGAGCCGAGCATCTGTTTATTCCGACGTTCAGCACGGGTCCCAAAGGGCCCTATCTTCCCGGCACGGCTATTAAGGGGGCGCTACGCACCGGCGTGGTGCATGGCCGGTTCACTGAACGAGCGCTGACGGATCTGGCCGAGCGCACCAACTCCGAAGGGCGGCTGCCGCGAAATCCGGCGAACTCCGTGGAAGAATCGGCTGTGGGAAATGCGAGCGCCGACTCGATGCGGCGGGTGGCGGCGTTCGACTCCGATACGGTGCCTGAAAACACCTTTAAGATATACCTGCTGCGGGTGGCGACGCTCGAATCGCGCGGAGGCACGAAACTCGAGTTGGCCTGGAAGCAAAGCTCACGTGGCGCAGTTAAGCGAGCCGAGGAAAGCACGCCCACCTTCGCCGAAATGGCGGCTCCCGGAACTATTTTCGAGGGGCACTGGAGCGAGAACGCGTTCCTGGCTCAACCCGAGACGCTAAAGGCGCTCCGAAAAAGAGAGCCGCTGGACACGACGGCGATCTTCGGTCTGCTGAATTCCTACACCGAAGATGGGCTGCGCCTGCAAAAGCAGTACGCCGATTGGGCCAGCCTGCCGGTGCTTCGGGCCACGATCGAGCAATTGCAGAACAGGCTGAATGAGGTCCGCGAGGCGAATCGCGGCTGCTTATTTCCGCTCGGCTGGGGTGCTGGTTTCCTCTCCAAAGCGGCGATCCTGGACACGCAAAACGAAACCTACCGGCAAATTCTTCGCCAAGTCGGATTCTACGCGCGTGCAATTCAATCGGGGCTGCCTTTTCCAAAGACGCGCAGGATCATTTTTCTCGGCAACCAGCCGGCCGCCCTGCCCGGCTACGTCCACTTCGAACTGCAGAGTTAAATTCTGGGACTTGGCGATACGAGCGAGAGGGATTCGGCTATTGCGTCGGCGATCTTTTTGCCGTGAAAACGGCCGTTCTCGATGAAGATTTCGTTGGTGTGCATTCCGGCGACAATCACGCCAGCCAGGAAAATGCCCGGCCGATCGCTTTCCAGTGTTTCGGGATCGGTGCGCGGCTTTTGTGTTTCCGGTTCCAGCCGGATGCCGAGCGAACCGAGAAACTCCAGGTCCGGGCGATAGCCGGTCATCGCAAAAACAAAATCGTTCTTCAGCGTTCGGGGGCCTTCCGGTGTTTCGAGGAGCACCGATTTCGGCTGAATCTCAATCAGGCGCGTGTTGAAAAAGGCCTGAATCTCGCCGTTCTTGACGCGGTTTTCGATGTTCGGCTTGATCCAGTATTTGACGCGGTCCGAGATCCAGGGGCCGCGATGCACCAGGGTGACGCGCGCGCCGGTCCAATAGAGCTCGAGCGCGGCGATGGCGGCTGAGTTCTTCGCGCCCACCACTAGGACGTCGTGATTGTAGTAAGGGTGCGGTTCTTTGTAGTAGTGAATCACCTTGTCGAGGTCCTCGCCGGGGACGTTCAGCATATTCGGCACGTCGTAGTAGCCGGTGGCGATCACGATTTTGCGCGCGCGGTATTCGGTCTTGGTGGTGCTTATGTGAAAATTGCCGTCCTCGCCGTCGATGGACAACACGCGCTCGTATTGATGGATATTGAGTCCGTAGTATTCGGCGACGCGCCGGTAATACTTCAACGCCTCGGTGCGCCCTGGCTTCTCATTCAGCGACGTCATCGGCAAGCCGCCGATCTCGAGCAGCTCCGGCGTGGTGAAGAAGACCATGTGGGTCGGGTAGTTGTAGAGCGAGTTGACGACGCAGCCCTTTTCGATGAGAACCGCACCGACGCCGCGCTGCTTGAGCTCGATTCCGCAGGCGAGCCCGGTCGGTCCGGCGCCCACCACCACCGCGTCGAATCGCTCCACGTCAGAGCATCCCTTCCACCGCCGTGTAGACAGCATCGAGCGCGCCCGAAAGCGCTGCCGGATCCTTGCCGCCGGCTTCGGCCATGTCGGGACGTCCGCCCCCTTTTCCGCCCACGGCTTGCGCGACGGCACCGGCGAGCTTGCCCGCATGCACCTTGGACGTGAGATCTTTCGTGACGCCAGACACGATGGACACGTTGGAATCCTCTGAGGATGCCAACACGACCACAATGCTCTTCCACTTGACGCGCAAGGAGTCGACCATGGTGCGCAACTGCTCGCGGTCCATCCCAGGAACTTGGGCCGCCAGAACCTTCACACCCTTGATTTCTTTTACGCCGCTCTCGATCCCCGCCACTTGCGCCCGCGCGAGTTTTTCCTTCATCTGCTCGATCTGCTTTTCGAGCGCGCGTTTCTCTTCGGCCAGTTTTTCCTGCGCCTGATGGGATACTCGAGCATCCTCCTCGACTTTGTCCAATACGGCCGTGCCGGTGATGGCCTCGATGCGTCGAACGCCCGCCGAGATGCTGGCTTCGTAAATGATCTTGCAGACGCCGATGTCGCCGGTGCGCCGCACGTGCGTGCCGCCGCAGAGTTCCTTGCTGAAGTCGGGAACCGAGACAACGCGAACTTTGTCGCCATATTTTTCGCCGAACAGCGCCATCGCACCGGTATGCAGCGCCTGATCGAGTTCCATGATGTCGGTGCGGAGCTTGATGTTCTTGAGAATCTCCTCATTCACAAGCCGCTCAATTTCGGCCAGCTCGTCGGGATCGGTGGCCGTATAGTGCGTGAAATCGAACCGAAGGCGGTGCGGGTCGACCACGCTGCCGGCCTGTTTGACATGGGTTCCGAGCACTTTGCGCAGCGCGGCATGGAGCAAATGCGTGGCGGTGTGGTTGCGCATGGTGGCGCGGCGCAAGCTCTCGTTGACCTCAGCGATCACCGTGTCGCCGGCCTTGATTGAACCGGTATCTGCTATTTTGTGCGCGGTGATTCCGGGCGCGGCGACAACAGCGGTTTCCACGGCCACCTGACTACCGGCCGGCTGCAAAATCAGCATCCCGCTATCGCCAACTTGTCCGCCGGCTTCGGCGTAGAACGGCGTTCGATCGAGGACGACTTCGTGGTCCAGAACCGCAACCACGGTGGCCGGAGATTGCAGAGTCTCGCGGCCGACGAATTCTGTCTTGGGAAGGCTCTGGTAAATCGGGTTGACTTGCGCCTTAAGGGCACCTTTCCAGCTAGCCCGGGCGAGCGCTCGCTGCTTCTCCATCTCCGTGTGGAAGCCGGTAACATCGGTGCTTGTTCCGTACTGGCGAGCCATGTCTTCCTGCTCATCAAAAGCCAGTCCGAACGTGTCATACAACTTAAACGAAACTTCTCCTGGTATGACACCGCCTTTCTTCGCTTCGGCTTGAAACATGCGCTCGGCTACTTGGAACGTGGTCGCGTAGCGATGCTCTTCATCCTTCACGACGCGCGCAACACGCTGGATGCTCTCCATCAATTCCGGATAGCCGGGCTTCATCAGCTCAGCGACGAATCCGGTGAGCTCATACAAATATGGTTCCTGGCGGCCGATCATACGCGCGTTGCGGATGGCTCGCCGCATAATCTTGCGCAGCACATAGCCGCGGCCTTCGTTAGACGGCAGCACGCCGTCGTGAATCAGAAACGTGGTCGCGCGGCTGTGGTCGGCGTTGATCCGCAGGGCTACGTCCGTGCGCTCATTCTCGCCGTAAGCGACTCCCATCAATTCGGCGGCGCGATCGATGACCGGACGCAGCAGATCCGTATCGTAATTCGACAACTTTCCCTGTAACACGCAGGCCAGGCGCTCCAGGCCCATGCCGGTGTCGATGGATGGCCTGGGCAGCGGCGTGAGCACGCCGTCGATCGACCGTTCGAACTGCATGAAGACCAAGTTCCAAATTTCGATGAAGCGCTCGCCGGGGTTGTGAGGAAACTCGCCGGGGCCGGCCTCCGGGCCGAAATCGTAGTGAATCTCCGAGCATGGGCCGCAGGGGCCGGTCTCGCCCATTTGCCAGAAATTGTCCTTCTCATCCAGGCGGAAGATCCGGCTCTTAGGCACTCCCGCGACCTCTTGCCACAGGCGCTCGGCGTCGTCATCTTCGCGAAACACGGTGATGTACATCTTGTCCTTCGGGATTCCGAAGTCGCGCGTGAGCAACTCCCAAGCGAAGGCGATGGCCTCTTTTTTGAAATAGTCGCCGAACGAAAAATTGCCCAGCATTTCGAAAAAAGTATGATGGCGGCGCGTATAGCCGACATTATCGAGGTCGTTGTGCTTACCGCCGGCACGGACACATTTCTGGGAGGATGCCGCGCGCGCGTATTCGCGTGTTTCCAGACCCGTGAAGACGTCCTTGAACTGATTCATCCCCGCGTTGGTGAACAGCAATGTGGGGTCATTGGCCGGCACCAGCGACGAGCTGCGGACGATCCGGTGCCCTTGCGCCGCGAAGTAATCGAGAAACTTCTGGCGGATTGCATTTCCTGTCATGTGTAACTCTATTGTGACAGGTGACGGGAATCGGACGCACGCCGGGTCTGGGCGGTCTTTCTATCGCTTGTGCGACTCATCCTTCTCGTTTTCGCAGTAGGTTTCGATCAGATCGGTGTCGGCCAAAAGATGGACAGGCACGTGGGCGCGCCAGGGCTGCACCATGGACGATCCCTTCCTTCCAGATCGATGGTTTCTAAATCGACGCGACGCCGAACGGGTGGCGCATGAATTCTTTGGGATCCTTGAGCCTGGACCGGTTTTCCGATAAAACCGCGGTGTCTCGCCTCAGAGGAGTTGCGGGTAAGATTAAGATTAAGTGAAGGAAGAGAATAGTCGAGTAGAACCTTTCACATGCGTCTTGTCCGGAAAATCCTGCTCTGGGGTTGCCTCGCGCTGGCGGGTCTGACGGCGTTCGTTTACGCTGTAGACGACCTCTGGGCACGCTGGCAGGGGCGGCCGACCGAACAGATGAAAGTGGATCGATTATATGCGGCGCTGAACCACTGGAATCAGGTCGAGTACTCGGTTGGCACACCCATTATGGAACCCTGTATCGACGCCCTCATGCCGCATTTCGGCTATGTGCCCTGTTGGTATCTTAGGCGGCATCCTATCCAGAAGATCGGTAACCCTTAAAAAACGGCGTAATCGGCCGCAAATCAGGCCGGATTCCGATCGCCGCCGGAGTTGCTAACTGTGAGATGGAACCCGCCAGGCTCGCGGTCGCATCACAAGGGTGACTGTCTTTTTTTAGCAAGGGGGAGCCGGGTCGATGGGGTTCTTGAGACGTTCCGGGGTGGTTCTTTTCAGTTTGAGTCTGCCTGTCTTCGCTGGGTCATCGGTCCAGAGTATCCATAATTTTTACCAGGTGGACAACCATGTTTATCGCGGCGCCCAGCCTGACGAAGAGGGATTTCAATACCTTGCAAAGATCGGCGTGAAGACCGTAGTCGACTTGCGCGCAAGCGAAGAACGATCGGACGAGGAGCGGAAACTGGTAGCCGCTGCCGGCATGAACTACGTCCACGTTCCGATGACCGGCCTGACGCCGCCCAGCGAGGACGAGATCAGCAAGGTCCTAAGAATTCTTGAGGACAGTAGCACTGGCCCCGTATTCGTGCACTGCAAAAGGGGAGCGGACCGGACCGGCACGGTAATCGCCGCCTATAGGATTGATCACGATGGTTGGGATAACGCCAGGGCGTTAAGCGAGGCGATGTCGTTCCGCATGAGCTCTCTCCAATTTCCCCGTATGAACTACATCCGCGCCTTCCAACACCACACCGTTCAGCCTCAAGCCAACGCGGGCGAGTCTGCCTTGAGGCTCGATCAGCCGGTTGCCGCCGCGCTGCCCTAGGACCAATAAAGGCCGTTGACATCGGCGCCACTCTGATAGAATAGGCGGCCATGTCGAATAACGTCAGAGTTGGCAGGAGCCTCGCCTTCGCGGTGCTGCTCTTTGGCATCTGCGGAACGGGAACGATGTCTCGTCTATCGGGCCAGGGCGCGACGGCAACGATTTTAGGAACCGTGACGGATGTGTCCGGCTCGGCGATCCCAGACGCGGCGGTCCAGGTGCAGAACACCGGAACCGGAATATCGCAGTCCACCGTAAGCGACGGGCAAGGGCGATTCAGAATTCCGGATCTCGGTGTCGGCGACTACCAGGTTCAGGTTTCGAAGGCCGGTTTTTCCACTGTGGTTCATGCCGGGATTACACTTACGGTGGGCAGCCAAGCCGTCGTGGACTTCGCGCTTGCAGTCGGGCAGACCCAGCAAACCATCACCGTGGAAGGACAGGTTACCCAGGTAGAGACCACCAACTCCTCGGTCGGTTCCCTGGTCGACCAGCAACAGATGCGTGAACTGCCTCTGAACGGCCGGAATTTTGAGCAATTAATCCAGCTCGCAGCCGGGGTTCAGAACTATTACGCCGGCAGCGAAGCAGTGGGTACGGCTACGGGTTCGAATGCTCGAGAGGGAAGAGATCCGGCGATTTCGATCGCGGGAAGCCGGCCGGAAGGGTTTGCCCTGTTGATGGACGACCAAAGCCTGGAGACTTTTTTCAACCGCGGCCTCGCCTCCATTACCGGCACGTCACTCGGAGTGGATGGCATCGCCGAGTTTCAGATGCTGACCAATACGTATAGCGCGCAATTCGGCGGCAGCGGCGGGGTCATGAATGCGGCCAGTAAGTCGGGGACCAACAGCTGGCACGGCTCCGTGTTCGAGTTTCTGCGTAATAGCGACTTGGACGCGCGTAATTTCAACGATGGACCGGCGGTCCCCGAATTTCGCCGAAACCAATACGGAGGCACGATCGGAGGGCCGCTCAAGAAAGATAAAGTCTTCTTTTTCGTGAACTACGAAGGCATCCAGTACGTTCAGGGCGTTTCGTCCACGGTCACCGTGCCGCTCGCCCGCACCTCCACCTCAGCGAATCCAACCGTGGCATCGGCGGTCAACGCCGCCCTGGCACTTTATCCGCAGCCAACCTTCAACATCAACTCGGCTGCGGGCACAGGGCAGACGACCGTGGTCAGAAATAATACCGCGACGGAAAACTACGTGCTGGGGCGCATGGACTACACCGTCTCGGAGAAAGATTCCTTGTTCGGACGTTATTTTATCGACCTCCAGCACGCCGTGTACCCGTACAGCGGCTCGGCGCTCGGTTTGTGGGGGGAAGCGGACCACGGCGCCAACCAGTTCTTCACCATGGAGGAGAGACACATCTTTGCTCCTAATATCGTCAACACGCTGCGAGCGTCCTTTTCGCGCACCGATTTCACGGCTGCCGCGACCAACTCGTATCCGGCCTTGCAGTTCTTCCCCGGACAGGGACGCGCGGATGGCAGCATCACGATCGGTGGTCTTACCGGCCTCAATAATCTAGGCACGTCGGCCTCTCCCATGCCTGAAAACCAGATCGAAAACCGGTTTTCCGAGGGCGACGACATCGGCTGGACCGTGGGATCCCACAGCTTCCGGTTCGGTGGCTCGATCGATAGAATCCAGCCCTCCAATCTGTGGCCCTTCCAAGCGGGCTCGAGCTGGACCTTCGCAAGCTTAGCGACATTTTTGGCGGGAAACGCCCTTTCGGTGGTCGGACCCGCGAGTAATCCGGACAACAACGTCCGGAATTTCCGCGAGCTGGATTTCGCGATGTACGCTCAGGATGATTGGAAAGTGACACCCAAGCTCACCCTGAACCTCGGATTGCGGTACCAGCCTACCACCAACCCCATCGAGATTCACAATCTACTCAGCGCCATCACCAATTTCGCGACCGCGACCGCATTTACCAGTGTTCCGAATGCGTTTCAGCATAATCCATCCTTCACGAATTTGGATCCGCGCGTCGGGTTCGCCTACGATCTGTTCGCCGATCACAAGACTTCCATCCGCGGCGGGTTTGGAATGTTCCACGACGTGATCTTTCCAGGTGAGTATGTCGTAGCGTTCAACAATTCGCCGCCGCTGAGCCTAATCACGCAACTAACTCCCTCTTTCCCTGTGCCATTTGCGGGGACAACCAGCGCGAACATTAGTTTGTCGAACGGAAACGACTGGCGTGCGGACAAGACTCCTTATTTGATCGAATACAATCTGAACATCCAGCGGGAGATTTCTTCAGGAACGGTCGTTTCGATCGGGTATGTTGGCTCCCACGGCGTGAATAATTTTACGGAGCAGGAGCAGAACCCCGTGCCCGCTACCGTAGTCAACGGGACCTACGTCTTCTCGCCGACATGCGGCGCCACCAACATTGTTGGCGGTCCGGCCGCCTGCCCCAAGGGTGTCTCGGGGCGCACCAACCCGGTGCTGGCGAGCTTTACTCTTGGAGAAAACGGCAGCACTTCGCACTACGAGTCGCTGCAAGCCAGTCTGACTCGAAGACTTACCCGAAACTTTCAAGCCCAAGTCTCCTATACTTACTCGAAGTGCATGAGCGATGGCGATTCCGCGCTCGGCTCTCTGTCGGGAAACTCTCCAACGGTTTTTGAAAACCCTTACCAGCGCTCCGCCGACTATACCGTCTGCGCTTTCAATGCGAACCAGGCTCTGAGAGTCAACGGCCTTATGGAATTGCCATTTCACGGGAACCGTTTGGTGGAAGGCTGGCAACTCTCCGGGATTCTGTCGGCAAGCGCCGGGCTGCCCTTCAACATCACCGATGGCGTCGACCAGAGCAATCAGCTAGAGACGGGCGCCACTGCCGGCACTGCGCGCCCCAATTACAACCCAAACAATCCGGCCACCACGATCGGCGGCATTAGCTACCCGGCCTGCAACAATAACCCGATCCTTGGGGGCGCCACAATGTACTTCAATCCGAACTGCTTCTCTCCAGAGGCATTCGGCACGCTAGGCAATTTTGCCAGAGAAGGGATTGTCGGGCCGAGCTTGGTGGACGTGGATTTGGGTGTCCTAAAAACCACTAAGATCCAGGAGAACGTGACGCTCCAATTTCGTGCTGAACTGTTCAACCTGTTCAACCACACGAATCTGTCATTGCCCATTTCGGCTTTATTTACGGGAACAGCGACGCCAACAGCGACGCTCGGCAGGGCTTCAAACGCGGGCCAGATCCTTACGCCCGCCGCGCCATCACGCGAAGTTCAACTGGGATTGAAGTTAATTTTTTAAGGGCCTCGCGAACCGCTTATTTCGCCGAAAAGGCCAGCAGCACGTTTCCCGGCATGCCTCCGAACCGCGAGTATCCCGAGTTCACGAACAGTGTCCCGTTCACGACGACAGCGCCCGGCCCGTCCACCGATCCACCTTTGGCCTTTACGCCGTTCACGGTCTGAAAGTCGCGCCGCGTGTCGAAATCCCAGATCACCTTACCGTCTTCGGCGTTGTAGCCGCGGATATGGCCGTCGTTCGATCCCGAAAATACCACCCCTGGAATCCCCGTGACCGCGGCGGATTGCGCGGGACTGCAGCCGACCGGCGCTCCTTCCGCACACACAACCGGCGGTGCATACCAAGCCTTCGCTCCATCGGCGATGTTTAACGCGGTGAGTCCGCCTCCGGCTTTCGGATCGAGGATGTAGCGCCGTGTGTCCTTCGGATCGGTTGGCTTCATTCGTCCCGAGGATGCGGTCGAGGCATAAACTTTCTGGCCATCGCTCGCCATGCCCCACAGCACTCCGACCGATGTGGCAGCGTTCGGGGCTCGATTGGCGATGCGCGTCTGCCAAACAATTTCGCCCTTTTTGTCCGGATCAAACGCGTAGACCATGCCCGACTTCTGACCAGCCAGCAGAACGTCGCGGCCGCCGGGCATCTGAGTCAGAATCGCGGAAGAACCGAAGTCGTAATCCGGGCCATCTTCGTCAGGACAGTTTTGTTTATCTGTTCCGCAGGAGGAATTGTAGGCGTCATTCGGCGTCACTTGCTTTGACCAGACCACTTTTCCGGTGCTAATTTCGACCGCTACGATTGCATCGCTCAGCGGAGAGGCCGGCGAGGAGTAGCTATCCCCAGTCGCGATGTACAACAGGCCGCGCTTCGCGTCGACGGTGGGAGCAGCCCAGACTCCGGCGCCCGACGGCCCATACTGTTCGGTCCCGCGCTTAGTCTTGCCGGTCGGCTTCGGCTCACCAACCATGTAAGCTCGCCAGGTCTGCTCTCCGTCTCGAATGCGCAGCGCAACGACGCTGCCGCGGAACGTGCAGCATGGATAGGTGGGGTCAAGCGAGCGCGTTTCCTCCCACGAGGCGATCGGCACGAAAACGTTGCCGTTGTAAGCGACCGGCGCGCCGGTCAGCCGCGCGGCATCATGCTCTTCGATTTTCTTCTTCCAGAGCAGCTTCCCGGTTTCGGCCTGGAGCGAATAGAACCAGCCGGTTTGATCGCCAAAAAGCACTGCGTGCCGGGTGCCGACTGGCACTACGAGCAGCGCCGAGCGCACCGGGCCAATGGCTTGAAAGGTCCACTGGAGGCAGCCAGAATCGGCTCGCAATGCGTGGATCACGCCGCCCGCGCTGCCCACGAAAACTTGACCATCGATGACGGTCGGCTGCGCGAACGCGGTCACGTCGCCATCAAAACCGAAGGCCCACTTAAGTTTCAAATTGCGAACACTGTCGATACTCAAGCCGGCCGAAGCGGCCGATTGATAGCGGGCATTACTCGCGTCCGGGCTCCAGCCGTTCCAAGCGAATTTCGGTTTGTCCGGGATATTGACGCGCCGGTCACTGCAGTATGCGCTTTGGGGAAAGGCGATCGCGGGGGCCTTCGTGCCCAGGTACGCCGCCACGGCTTGCCGCTCCTCCCGGCTCATCGGGTAGGCTACCGTCATCATGGCGCCAAAATCGAGCGTGCGAAGAATGCGTGAAGCAGGCATCTGCTGCAAGGTCTGACGGGGCGGGATCCGGGAGTTGACTTGGTCGTGACACCCGGAGCAGCGCTGCTTATAGACAGCTTCACCAGATGGTGGCGCGGTGGCGGCTAACATCATAGCGGGCAGAGCCGCTCCAATCACAATTCGCAGGCCAAAGCAGCGCATGGCCGGAGTCTATCACACCGCTCAGGAAGGCGGATGCGATATGCTCGTGACATGGGCGGTAGGCTCTGGATCTTCATCAGCATGTTGGCGGTGGCGCCATTTATGCGAGTTGAGGGCCAATCGCTGAAGGCGGCCCCTAGAGCCGCCGCAAAAGGAACGGCCAATCCGCCGGCCATCCAACGGACTCCCTGGGGCGACCCGGACCTGCAGGGCGTATGGAACGACGCCACCAGCACTCCCCTTCAGCGTCCAGACGCTGTGGCGGGCAAAGATATCCTCACGGACGCGGAAGCGGCTGAATTTCAAGAGCAACTCGCCGATAACTTGAGCCGGGACCGGCGCGAACCAGGAACCGAAGCCGACGTCGGCCGCGCATACAACGAGCACTGGATGGACGCGCGCCGGTTGAAGGTCACCGCCGACCATCGCACCTCGCTGATTGTGGATCCGCCGGATGGCAGAATTCCTCCGTTAGTGCCTCTGTCGCCGGAACGGGAGAAGGCGAGAGCCGCGCGTGCCGCGGCATTGGCGCGCTTCAATGCCGGCCTGCCCGATAGCTTCAGGGACGCCACTCTGCCCGTGCAGTGTATCATCCGGACCGATTCGCCGCCCTATCTTCCGATCGTCTACAACAACGACTTTCATATTTTCCAAAGTCCCGGATTCGTGGTCATTGCTCCCGAGATGATCCACAGCACTCGCATCATCCCGCTGGACGGAAGCCCGCATCTTGGAAAGAATCTCCATCAGTGGCTGGGCGACGCGCGCGGCCATTGGGAGGGCGCCACACTGGTGGTAGAGACTACTAATTTCCGTCATGACGACGGCGTGATATTCCAAGACGCCAATCCTGGAACCTACCGCATCACCGAACGCTTTACTCGCGTTGACGCTACCACGCTCAACTATGAATTTACGATCGAAGACCCGGAAACGTGGACCAGGCCGTGGACCGCGCTGATTCCCTGGACGAAGATCGATCCGGGCGAACAGATGTACGAGTACGCGTGTCACGAAGACAATTACGACATGGTCCATTTTCTAGAGGGAGCCCGCGAGCGCGAAAAGGCCGCGGGAGTGAAATGAAGGCAGGAGCTTCAGAATGACTCGTCGATTTCCGAGATCATTATTAACTTGCGGTGGTGCTGCGGGCCTCCTTGTCGCGCTGCTGTCGCCAGCGGCGATGCCGCTCGCCGGCCAAACTTCGTCATCGACCGCGAAAGCGAAGCCGGCCGCAACCAAGACGTGGACTCCACCCCGCACTGCCGATGGCCATCCCGACTTGCAGGGCATCTGGTCGAACGCCATTCTTACGCCCTTGGAACGCCCGGCCGAGCTTGCGGGAAAGCCAATTTTAACCGAGCAAGAAGCGGCTGCTTATGAAAAGCAAATGGTGGAGCGCAACAACGTGGACCGCCGTAACGACGTGGGCACGGAGAACGACGTTGCGCGCGCCTATAACGACGCTTGGTACGACCGCGGCTCGAAGGTCGTTAAGACCCGGCGAACTTCTCTGATCGTGGACCCGCCGGATGGCCGGATTCCGCCCTTAACACCGGAGGCACAGAAGCGAGCGGCAGAACGAGCCGAAGCGAGGCGACTGCATCCCGCCGATGGCCCAGAGGACCGGGCCTTGAACGAGCGCTGTATCTTAACCGCCACCACCGGGCCGCCCATGCTTCCAGGCCCTTACAACAACAACTATCAGATCGTCCAGACTCCGGGAGCTATCCTGATTTTCACCGAGATGGTTCACGACGCCCGCTTTGTCCATATGGATGGACGTCCGCACCTTCCGCAAAACATTCGTCAGTGGAAGGGGGACTCCATTGGCCATTGGGAGGGCGACACGCTGGTGGTCGACACAACCAATTTCACCGATCAGACTAACTTCAGAGGATCTGGCGAGAACCTGCATCTGGTGGAGCGATTCACGCGGGTGGATGCCGACACGCTCCTCTACGAGTTCACCGTCGACGACCCTCGGTCCTTTACCCGTCCATGGACAGCGGCTATCGCCAGCACGAAGACGGAAGGTCCGATTCTTGAATACGCATGCAACGAAGGAAACTACGGCATGCGGAACTTGCTCTCCGCCGCTCGCGCCGACGAGAAGAAGGCGGCCGAGAACAGGTCAAAGTAACCCGCATATGATCACCAGGCCGACATCACGGATGTTTTCGCGTTTGTCAGTTACGACAAGCCGGACCTGGCTGCCACAGCGGACCGCCGCCGATTCGGCCAGCGCCCAGGCGGCCACCTAAGATATCGACGAAGCCGTTCTATGTGCGCGTGGCGACCTGTTTTCCGGCAAGCACCGTGGCGCTCGGAAAAAGCCGCTGGCGCCCGGTCCTTTTGTTCCCAAAATTATCGTCGAATTCGAAGCTCCCTTCCCTTAGTTCCAGCACTGCAACGTCGGCCGGTGCGCCCACTTTCAGCGTCCCCCGAGTGCGGAAGACTGGGAACGCGTGGGATGCATTGACGGTTGCGCTCGCCACTACTTGATCTAACGGCAGGCCCAGCATCAGGAACTTCGACATGACATTCTCAAAGTCGATCACCTGGGCGGTGCGGCCTTCCGGCGTCCAGTCGGTCGAGAAAGTGTCTGGCAGGAAGCCGGCCTTCAACACGCTCTCGGCGATATCCCACCGCAGGTGACCGCAGCGTCCATTGCCGACATCGAAGCGGACGCCACGGCGGCGGGCGGCCATCACCTCCGGCAAAATGTGTCCGCTGTCGTCGATGATGCTGTTGGGCGGCGGCGCAAACATTGGGTGACGATATCGCCGGGTTTGAGGAGCGCGATAAGTTTGGGCAGCGGCGAAAAAGTCTGACCCATATGGATCATCACGGGCAGCTTAAATGACGACGCTACTTCCTGCGCACGCCTGAGCACCTCAAAATCATTCGCGCCCGCGACGTCGCGGGACAGCCGCGCCTTTACTCCGGCGATCATGTCGCGATTTCGCGAGATCGCTTCGCGCGCGGCAGCGACATCGGCGCGTTTGATGTCCATGGTGTCGCCTTCCGGCAGAATACCGGCACGTCCGATGTTGATCAGAACCCGGCACTGTTGCGGCGCCGACCGCGCGACCGCAATCGTCTCATTGATGCGATCCGCCCCTTGCGATCCTGCATCGATCCATCCCGTCACGCCATCGGCCAGGCACAGCCCCGGCCCATCCTTTACCCTCGCCGCATGCGTGTGAATATCAATCAAGCCCGGCACAATCAACTTGCCGTGCGCGTCGAGCGTTTCAACAGCGTCGGCCTGGATGCTGGCCTCTAGCGCTGCAATACGGCCATTCGCCATCGCCACATCCCGGATCGCGTCGAGCTTGCGCGCAGGATCGATGACGCGCCCTCCTTTGATAACGAGGTCGTATTTTTTCGCTGTTGCCGCTGTCAGGCTCCGAACCCGGATACACGTCGCAGCGGCCGTGGCTGTCGATAAAAACTGGCGGCGGTTCATTTCCTAATACTCGCAAAATTCGCGCAAAAGGGAAACGGGCGGTGAGAAACGGTTTGAGGTAGACTGCCTTTTACAACAGGAGGGAAGCATGATTGCACGCCGGACATTCCTCAAGACCGCCTCGGCGGCGGCGATTGCCTCAGCCTGCTCGGGGCTTTCCGTGGGCGTGAGTGAAGCCCAGCAGGTTCCAAATTCCTCGGGCAGCGAGCCGGCGAAGCTCAAGGCGCCGGCAGGCGCTTGCGATTGCCACCACCACATTTACGACGCCGCCAGGTTTCCGCCCGTTCAGCCGGGCGGCACCATCATCCCGAACGCCCGCCTGGAGGAATTCCGTATGTTGCAGAAGCGCATCGGAACCACGCGCGACGTAATCGTCACGCCGTTGGCCTATGTCACCGATAACCGCGTGACACTGAATGCGATTGCGCGTCTGGGCGGCAATGCGCGCGGCGTGGGCGTCATTCGGCCCAGCATCGCGGACGCCGAATTGAAGATGCTGGCTGATGGCGGTATTCGAGGCATTCGTTTTTCGCTCACCGATCCTCGTAACGCGCCAACATCCATCGAGATGATTGAACCCTTGTCGAAGCGCGTGAACGCGTTGGGTTGGCATGTGCAGATCAACATGACCGCCGATCAAATCGTAGCAGCCAAGGATTTGTGGGATCGCCTCCCATCGGCGATTGTCTTCGATCATATGGGCCACATTCCTCAGCCGGTGGGTTTGAGCCATCCGGCGTATAGCGTGATTCGCCGTCTGGTGGATAAGGGCCGGACCTGGGTCAAATTGTCGGTGACCTATGACAACACCAAAGACGGGCCGCCGGGCTACGCCGACATCACCAGAGTCGCCCAGGCTTATGTGAAAGCTGCGCCGGAGCGGATGGTATGGGGCAGCAATTGGCCACATCCGAACGAAACCAAAAAGCCCGACGACGCAATTTTGTTCGATCTGATGTCCCAATGGGCGCCCGATGAGGCAACACGCAACCGCATCCTGGTTGAGAATCCGGAAGTGCTGTACGGATTCCCGAGGCTGGCGTAAAGGAGCTCTATTTTGTCAAGGCGAGGAAAAATCAGGTAGTGGGCTACTTTGAAAAGTCATGGTCGGTTTGCGACAAAAAGCCGCAATCGCCACCAATTCAGTTGGACCAGTGCGTATTTTGCATCGCAACCATTCGCCACCGTGTTCCTTTCTTCACGTATGTAACCAGCGACGTGTCCTCATCCTTGCCTGGCGTGCCTTTGTATGTGAATAGCTTGCGCGTCCGGGAAAGTAACAACGCCATTGATCCATAAACGCGCACCGAGACATTGCTCCGCTCGTAGGATTGGAGCTTCAAACGTCCCGAGGATATACTTTCAAGGAAGTTCGCCCGGTTGTCCGTGTCGCCATCGGAATGCACAATGATGATCTCTTCGTGGAGTATGCTCTTCAAAGTTTCGATGTCGGCCTTTAGTACCGCCTCGCGGTAAGCGGTGTCGGTCTTAAGCACTTCATTGCCTTCAAATCCGAGGCTCTCCGATGGGTTCTGACCTACAGACAATCGGGATACGAAGAGGAATAGAACTCCGACAATGATGAGTTGGGTAATGCGTGTGTATCTCATAGGGCTGTTCATTCTACAGATTTACGCCGCTCGGGTGTGCATAAGCTGGTTTACATCCTTGGGTCTTTTCTCGCTACTCAATCGCTTCGGCATGGCTCCATTGTGCCACGCCCGATCGGCGCGCCCGTGATCGGTCCTCCTTTCGCCGAGGACAACACGCCCCGCTTCCGCGACGGGAAACCGTGGCCCGAATCGATCACCGGCGCCGACCTCCTCAACGGAGTCGCTCTAGGCCAGGAAGCCGGATATACGATCGTGAATGCGCGCACTGTATGGGATGCAGGCGGCATGCTCGGCTACTGCACCGATTCGGGCTATGAGCCGAGGGCGGGCCTCGAACACGAGCTGAAGTCCTACAATGTGGTGTTCTCCATGCAGGATCTGATTAAGCTGATGGGGCCGAATACGGCGTCCTACATCCAGATGGGCGACCAACTCGGCACATTGGAACTTGTGTTCGTCAATTACCGCTTGGTGATCGTGACGTACGGGCTAATCCCCAATTCCAGGGCCGTTAGCGAGACCCCTACGTCCCGTATGAACAAATAGAGACAGCCTAACAAGGCGAACAGTGCGAGACCGAAGCACGGCACCGACAAGTAGTCCACCGCCCTGCCCATCACCTGCTCGGCAAACAATGACAAGACGGTCACGGCCACAAACAAAATGCTGAGAGATCCCAGGATGATCGCAAGACGAAGAATGCGCGCACGCCGGTAGGTGATCCGCAACTCCCCGAGCAACAACTCAGGTTTGGGTTCCTGAATGCCTTCGAGAGCATTGAGCAGGTCCCTGGCACGGTCGATTACTCTGCTATAGCGATTGGTCATGCTGAGAAGTAACAGACCGACGCCCGAGATCAGAATGACGGGCGCAATGGACGCCGACAGAATGACGATAAGTTGGGCTGGCGAAGTTCCCATGCAGTTCTGCCAATCTGAAAGATCTCGATATTAGCCAGCCTAGCAAAGCGCAGTTCTCTACGGCCGAAGTCCTGGACTGCGGATTCGGTGGCCGTCGCCCGAATTAGGCGCCCAGGCGGCCAACATTGGCCTCAAGCAGGCTGGTTGCCTGTGAGCCGATCGACTTTTTCCAGCGCGCATAGAATTCGCCCAGTGGAGCACGCAACGATGACGCGTCGGCATCATTGAAGACCATGCCGCGCTGTGTTAACTCCGTCCTTAAGACTCCATTCAGCCGGGCTCCATCGGCTCGCTGTAAGCGCGTGAACTTTCGGGTATTGCGCTCGATCACGCCCCGCACATCAACAGGCAGGGCCTGCCACATTTTTAAATTCGCCAGCAGGTTGTAGCCCGACCAAGAGTGATTGGTGATGCTCATGTATTTCTGCACTTCGTAGAGCTTGAACAATTCGGCAACATCGAGCGGGTCCTCCTGCGCCTCTACGCGACCCATCTTCAAAGCATCGTGGAGCATATTGATGTTCATGCCGCTGGGCACGGCGCCGAACGTCTTAAAAAACTCCTGGTATAGCGGCGTTCCAGGCACGCGGATCTTCAGACCCTGCAGATCGGCGGCGGTGCGGATGGGCCTGGTGGCACCCGTAATCTGATGTATTCCGTTATCGAAGCATCCGAAAGGCACGGCATAAATGCCCTTCGGTTTCAATTCTTCCCGGAGATAATTGCCTAAGTCGCCGTCCATGGCGCGAAGGGCTTGCGCCGAATTGTGGAAAGCATAGGGCGTCGCCTGCACGTCGGCCGCGGGTAGCAGCGGCGCGAGACCATTGCCGGCTAACGTGTAAAATTCGATCTCGCCATGGATCAACATATCCAGCGGATTCGGGTCGCCGTCTTTCTGATGATTGTTCTCGGGGATCACAATCGTCTGAACGCGTCCGCCAGTCTCCTTGTTAACGGCGGCCCACATCTCGGTCAAGCGCTTGTGCAGCGGGCTTTCAGTGGGCTGGTTGTGGTATTGACGAAAAGAAAAATCCGCTGCCCCGCCCCTGCGGCATATCAATATCAGACCTGAAGCCGCAGCCATGCTAAAACGGCGGCGCGATATCGCATCAGAACAATGTCGTGAACGGCCGGAGCCGGAGGGTTTGGAATCATGCATCCCAAACAAATCATACAGCAAGATGAATCCCTTCCAGTTCACCTAAGAAATTTTTTTCGCCCATACTAATCTGGCCTGCCCTAGATCGCCTTTTATCGATGAAGGCAGTTCGAAAAAAGGAGAACAGGTTATGAAATCCACCGCCCCTCTGACAACATCGCAGGCGACCCGCCTGACGGCTTTTGCTCTCGCGCTGACCACCATCC
>Ga0182024_10005168_pt1 | contig 29429 bp, 38 predicted proteins | sample P32metaG_FD_120480 | JGI IMG/M metagenome (GOLD analysis project Ga0182024, IMG submission 120480) | Permafrost microbial communities from Stordalen Mire, Sweden - P3-2 metaG (Illumina Assembly) | ecosystem: Environmental > Terrestrial > Soil > Wetlands > Permafrost | place: Sweden: Stordalen...
CGCATCATGCTCGAAGACGAGACCCACGAAATTGCAGGACAAGCCATCACCAGAACGCCAGGACTGTGACCCCGTGCGGTCCCTACAGGAAGGCTGGGCTCAAGTCGAGCCTCCTTCCCCGGGCGCCCCACCAGCCATCATCGATCGAGGTCCACTCTGCCAGCAGCACGCCAGCGTCGGAGGGGTGCCCCCTACCGCCGGCTGGGTGATCGATATCTGGTCCGGCGCTGGGTCTCCTGCTCACTTCAGCAAGCGGTTCAGATCGCTCCACGTGCCCGTACGCCGATCCCCTTGTGTGGGGACGGCGTGGATGTCCGCCGGACCTGCCGAGAGGGTGTCAGTTACCGTTCGGCTTGCGGGGATAGTCCGCTGGCTGGAGATTGGGAGCGGACGCTGCTCGCGAAAGGCAGCAATGTCGGCCGTAGATTCGCGAAGGTGTCTCACGAGACCGGCGTTGGGTGGCACGCAGTTCCGAGGATCGAAGAGTTCTACGGCATCCTCCGACTTGCTACGGCTACGACCCCGAACATGGTCAAAGCCATCGAGAAGCGGCCTTCGCGTGCAGCCGCGTGAATAGTCGACACGAACCGATCACGGTCGTCGGCGGCAAGTTGTCCGGCATCAACGAGATCCTCGGCGAGGCTGGACATCGAAAAGCACCCGTCGGGAGCAGGTGACTCGTCGGGATTCCAATCAGTCCACCGCTGCGTGACCGTCGTTTGATCCACGAGTTCGAGGCCCATGTCCTGGACGAGGTCAGCGAGCCGTCGCCCGATGTTGGACGGTCGGCGTCGCTCGATCCGCATGGCGTCGAGGACTCGCTTAGCGAGGTCGCGGTCGCCGACATCGATGTCGAACGTCGACCAGTCGGTATCGATGAGTGACAAGAGGCCGCCTGGCCGTAGTACCCGGGCCATCTCGGCCACTGCTGCTTTGGGGTCGGTCAACCACTGCAGGGTCCGTTCGGATCGAGCGGTGTCGAAGGAGCAGTTCGGCTCAGCGAGCTCAAGAGCATCGCCGACCCTGAACCGGACCCGGCACCTCGCTGTGCGCGCCCGCGATTGGGCACCCGCGATCATTTTCGCCGAGACATCGATGCCGACTATCTCTCCATCGGTTCCGAGATCGTTAGCGAGGGCGACGGCGGCGTCGCCCAGGCCGCAGCCGACGTCGAGGAGCCGCTGACCGGGCGCGAGGTTCAGCTGCTTGCGTTCCCATGCGCGAAGTCGAAGGGTGGCTTCCGACCGCCCGGTGGCCTCCATCGTTCCGAGGAGGATCGAGACATTCGGATCGTCGTCGACCCGCTCGTAGCCGAGCGCATGCGTCTCATCCGCGTCCACGCCGTAAACGCTACGACAAGCTGCGAATCGGGGCCATAGTGTCCCCGAGGCGCCCGCTGGCGGCGGGTGAACTGGAGCAAACGAAGACGATCTACGAGATGACTACGGCCCGGCGATAGGGGCAGTTTGGGACTCATGACTTTGCTGCGTTCCGAACCATGTAGACGAATTCGCCCCGCTCGTCGCAGCTGCTGTGATGTGCGTGAAACCCATTCTTTTCAAGGACTCGGAACGACGGTGCATTCCAGCTGCCGACTGTCGACCATAAGCGCTCCCTGCCCGTCGCAAAAGCGGCTTCGATCACAGCTCCAGCGGCCTCCGTGGCGTAGCCCTGGCCTCGGAATTGGGGGAGGACCTCATAGGCGATTTCTGGTTCCTCGAAGGTTCCCCGACCAATGATTAGTCCGCAATACCCAATCGGGTTGGTCTCGTACTGGCGCCGAACACCCAGTAGTCCGAAGCCATCTACTTGCGCTTGTTCGTTCTGCTCGACCATTCGCTGCTCAACTTGACCGATCGACAGCGCCATGCCACCCTCGTGCTCACGAAGGAGTTCGAGGTTGCACTCAGCGTCATCCTTCGTGCGTAGTCGCAATGACAATCGCTCGGTGTCGATCAAAAAGGCCATCGTCCGGAAGTGTTCGGCCATCTAAACGCCGCCCGTCCAGGGCATCAGGACAATCCGCACCGGCAATCAGACTACCGGGCTGGCCCCTAGCCCCCGAAGGGCCGGAGTGGGCGGGTTAGCGTGGCGTTAGCAGTTGGACCCGCCACGCCAACTCGCAGTGCCCCCAAGGGGATCCTCTTACGGACAGTCATTCAAGGACCTGCGGTTGGCCCCAAATATTCGGCGGCCAGGAATCTAGAGGTACGCCACTCGTGCCATTCGGGGCAACCCGCGAACAGAAGCCGAAGGCACGGATAACTGGGCGATACGGTGACATGTGTATTTCACCGGCCCGTGATGTAAGAGGCTTCGTTATCTCGAGCTATGAATCAGGCACATCCAGCGCGTCTCCTGGACTTTTGCGCCCCCGGCAGGAATCGAACCTGCGCTGACTCGGTTTAGGAATCTGTGGCCTCACTCGAGAGCAGGGCCACTCTAACCAGCGTCTTCGTCGTCTGACCTGCGACTATTCATACACCATCTTGTGTCACTGAGTGCCACCAGTGTCCCCCATGTGCCGTATCTCTGGGTACAGGCTGGGTACAGACCGCCGCAATACTTTGGTCTCGCACCGCCGGGCGACGAAGGGGCGACGGGTCATCGGTGTTCTCTCTTACGCCGGGCCGATCTCCAGGTCACCGCTTCAGACCCCGATCCGTCTCGCCGTTGCGGGCCCTGCAGTAATAACACTCAGATCGGATGATCGGGCGTGCAGCCGGCCCCGCAGGTCATTCGCCTGAGTGGGCGTCCGCTGTTCAGGTCCGTCCCGGAGCGATACCGATCGGCCTGCTCGTAGTCGGCGCCCCTGTACTCCCCGATCGGGAGCCGGCAATCCTGAGCGGTCAGGAGCTTTCTGTGCGCCGCAGGGTGTCAGCTGCCACCACCCGACGGCGCGAGACGTGCAACACCTCGGAGTAGCCATGGAGTGCGGCGGGCCATTGAGACGACAGCCCGGTCGGAGCGCCGCATCGTGCTTCGTGTTGCGGGTGTGGGGAGGGAGACGAGCGTCGCCTCGGCCGATCCTGGTTGTGCGCCGTTGGGGTCGACGGCAAGGAGCTGCCAATGCCCGGGCACACCTTTCAGCTCGTGCGAACCCCTGTCCTCGAAGCCAATCCCCGAGCCGACGACGAGGTCACGAAGCGAGCTTGAAACGAGGATCTCACCGGGGGCCGCTTGCGACATGATCCGAGCCGCGATGTGTACGGCGATACCGCCGATATCGTCGCCCATCAGCTCGCACTCTCCAGTGTGAACTCCAGTACGGATCTCGATGTCCAGGGACTCCGTGTCGCTCCGCAGTGCCTCCGCACAGCGAATGGCGTGGGTCCGACCTTCGAATGTAGCCAGATGGCCGTCGCCGGTGCTCTTCACGACCTTTCCGCCGAAACGATCGGCAAGACTGGTTGTGACCTCATCGAAGCGCTGAAGCAGCGCTCTCCAACGCTCGTCCCCCATGGCCGCCGCCCGGGCTGTGGAGTGTGCTGCGTCCGTGTGCGTCCACCCCGGCCCCCAAGGACAGCGTTGCCCCCGATGGACGCAGAGTAGGAAACCCATGAGGCCACCAACACGACACTTCGCGCATGGCTCTTTGAATCGGGCCCGGTTGCGTGAACCCGAAGAAGTTGCCGCACGGTGCCGACGATCTGTGGCAGAGCGGGAGTATTCGGCGCCGGGGTACCGGCACTTCTTGTAGCGTCCGGCCATGCTCCGCACCAGGTTCACGCAAATGTTCGGCTTGACCCACCCGGTGATGTCGGCGCCCATGGCCCTCCACAGCGGCGGGACGCTCGCGGCCGCCGTCTCCGCCGCCGGGGGACTGGGCTCCTTCGGGGGTATCCATCCATCGAAGGGACCCGATTGGATACGGGCGGAGGTCGCCACCATCCGTGCCAGCACCGAGCGGCCCTTCACCGTGGGATTCATCACCCACTTCCTTCCGTTCGCCGCGCCTCTGTTCGAGGCCGCGCTGACCGAGCGTCCGGCAGCGGTGGCACTCTCCTTTGCCGATCCTGGGCCTTGGATCGGCCCGTGCAAGGACGCCGGCGCCCGGGTGATTTGCCAGGTCCAAACGTACGAGGACGCGGAGCTGGCCATAGTTGGCGGCGCCGACGTCCTCGTCGCTCAGGGCACTGAGGCCGGTGGCCATACCGGGACGATGGGTCTGCTGCCGTTCCTGGCCGGCGTGGTGGCCCGCTATCCCGATGTCCCCGTCCTGGCCGCCGGCGGAATTTCCGACGGCCGGACTCTGGCCGCCGCCCTCACCGTCGGCGCCGACGGCGCCTGGCTGGGCACCGCCTTCCTGGCCACGCCGGAGGCGGTCGAGGTCCACGACATCCACAAGCGCCTGATCGTCGAGAGCGACGGGGGTGACACGGTGTTCACCCGGGCCTACGACATCGTCTCCGGACTACCGTGGCCCATCCCAATCGGCGCGCGCATGCACCGGAACCGCTTCACCAGCGAATGGAGCGAACGCGAGGCGGAGCTGCGCGAGAAAACAGCCGCGTCGGCCGCGCCGAGTGCGGACGGCCCCGACGAGACACCTGATCCCGAGACGAGCGCCATGTACTACGGGCAGTCGACTCGATTCGTGAACAGCATCCGGCCCGCGGCCGAGGTCGTCCGCTCGTTCAGCGAGGAGGCTGAGCGCATCCTCCGTTCCCGCCCGCAGTTGCTCCTCGCCTAACAGCGTCCGACGTACACTGACTTCATGGGTGCCGGATACGTAGGACAACAGCGCCCCCCGACGCCTTCTTAAGGAGCGATCTGCGTGATTGTGGCAGTACGGATTTCGATGCCGAAACCACCCCCCAACCTCGTGAGCACGTTCGACACGTGACCGACCGGGCAACCGTGTATAGCGTCGGGCACGGCACGCTGCCTGAAACTGACCTGGTGGAACTACTACACCAGGCAGGAGTGGCGCACGTGGTCGACGTGCGCAGCTACCCTGGCAGTCGGCGCAACCCCCAACACGGGAAGGAGCAGCTGGAGCGCTGGCTGCCCGAAGCCGGGATCGGCTATTCATGGGATCGCCGCTTAGGCGGTCGGCGCCGACCCGACCCAGCGTCGCCCAATGTTGCACTACGCCACGAGGCATTTCGGGCTTACGCCGACCACATGAGTACTGCCGAGTTCCATGAGGGGCTCGACGCTCTCGTCGAGCTGGCCGTCACCACCCCCCTAGCAGTAATGTGCGCCGAAAGCCTCTGGTGGCGCTGCCATCGGCGCCTATTGTCCGACGCTCTCGTGTTGCTTCGCTCAATGCAGGTCGCGCATCTGTTTCACGATGGTCGGCTGGCCCCCCACCGTCCAACACCCGAGGCTCGTGTGACCGACTGCGAACTCATTTACGACCTCGGCGGGACGGCGCCGCTAATTTGACTCCGCGTCACGAACTGGTGGGCTTCCGTCCCAAAGCCTGAAGGCTTTCCGCCAGTTCATTGAGCTTGTCATCGCCTGGTCTGATGCCAGTGGATCGGGTTCGGGGCGACACCGGCGATCCTGTAGGACGCGTGTCATGCAGCATCGGCCGTCTCCGTCTGTTCTGTGACGCGCAGAGCCAGGATCGCCTCGTAGTCGACCGCGGAACGCATCTCACAGGTGCTGTGATGCCGGACGCGGTTGCAGCGGTCGATGAACTGGCCACCTCCCTACCCCCAGGCCCTCACCCACGCTGCGTTGCTACAGGCAGCGCTGTCGCTGCGTGAGCGATGACCACGCGCGCTGCGGACCGAGCGGGTCGCACGGGCACAGACCGAGCGCCAGGCATGAATCGACGGCATCGTTCCTGGAATCGGTTCCTTCGGAACATTCCGCTCTCTGTCTGCTAAAGCATGGTTGGCTGGGTGCCGCCGGCGGTGGTGCTACCGGTAGGCACATTGACCGCTCATAGTCTGAGGCCCTCGGTAGCGAGGCGCCAACAAGAAGGGAAGGTCGTGTGGAGGTATCAGTCGGACCACCGGTGGTGTCCACTCACTTCAACGACGAAGTCGTCGTATGTGAATTGTCGGGCGAGATGTCAAGCACAAAGGAACAGGGCTACTTTGCTGCCGATACCCGCCTCGTCTCGGGCTACCGGCTGAAGCTTGGCGGTGAGCAGCCGATCCTGCTCAACGGAGCAGCGGTCTGGCAACACTCGGCGCGCTTCGAATTCACCAATCCCGCCCTCGTCGGCTGCGACGGCCACCAGCTTCCCGAACACTCTCTCCACCTACGCCTCGATCGGAGCGTCGGTCCTGCGGTCCACGAGGACTACGACCTCACCAACCAGGGCCGAGACGATGTCGTGCTCGACCTCGAGATGAGCATCGAGTCAGACTTCGCTGACCTCTTCGACGTAAAGGGGCGCCGGCGCGTCAGACGAGGCTCCATCCACAGCTTGTGGGACGAAGAGAACCGACGGCTCACCACCCGCTACGCCAATAGCCCGTTCGAGCGCTCATTGGTCCTCGAGGTAGCCAATAACAACTCTCCTCCCGAGTTCGCCAACGGAGGCATTCTGTTCCGGGTCGAGCTCGCCCCGGCCAACTCCTGGCACTGCTGTTTGTGGTGGATGCCGGTGATCGACGGCACGGAGCGCCGGGTGACCCGTCCCTGCCATCAGCTCCTCGAGGCCGACTCCGATCATGAGGTCACCAAACGGCGCTGGGTCGATCAGGCGACGGTCTTCGAGACCTCGAACGCGGGCGTGACGGGGGCATTGCGCCAAGCTATCGACGACCTGGCCGGTCTGCGCCTCCACCATCACGACGAGCTAGCTGTGGGCGACCCGAGCAAGGACGACCCCGACGCCTGGGTGCCCGCAGCGGGCATCCCCTGGTTCGTCAGCTTGTTCGGCCGCGACGCACTTACCGTCTCCTTCCAAACGCTCGCTGTCTCGCCTCGGTTCGGCTCGGCAGCCTGCGAGCGTTGGCTGCCCTCCAGGCCGACTCGTACGACGACCGTCGAGACATGCAGCCGGGCAAGATCGAACACGAGGTACGCCACGGTGAGCTCGCCGCGCTCCACCTCATCCCGCACACTCCTTATTACGGCGCACACGAGGCGACCACGCTCTACGTGCTCGTGGCGGCGTGCGCCTGGCGCTGGCACGGAGACCGCGACGGCCTCGACGCCGTCCGACCCAATATCGAGCGAGCGCTGGCCTGGATCGATCGCGACGGGGACTCGGATGGCGACGGGCTCCAGGAGTACCAGACGCGCTCTCCGGACGGCTACTACAACCAGGGCTGGAAGGACTCCGGCGACGCCATCGTCATGGGCAACGGATCGCTCGCCAAGCTTCCGATCGCCCTCTGCGAGCACCAGGGCCTCGTCGTAGCGCCGAAGCGAGCCTGGGCCGATGTCGCCGCAGACGTCTTCGGCGATCGCCACCTCGCGACTCGCCTTCGCTCGGAGGCCGACCGACTCGCCGGCCAGCTCGAAGAACACTTTTGGTGGGAAGAGGAAGGGACCTACTATCTCGGCCTCGACGGAGACAAGCGTCCGATCGACTCCGTGACGTCCAACCCGGGCCACCTCCTGTGGCAACGAGCCGTCGAGCCCGAAAGGGCCACAAAAGTCGTGAGGCGCCTCCTGGCCGAGGATATGTGGAGCGGATGGGGCATCCGCACGCTGTCGGCCGACCACGTGGCCTACGACCCGCTTTCGTATCAACGGGCTCGGTGTGGCCTCATGACAACGCCATCGCGGCGGCCGGCTTCCGGGCCTACGGATTCGACGACGAAGCGGCTACAGTGGCCGCAGGCATTTTCGACACAACCTCGAGATTCGCCTCGCAGCGCCCGCCTGAGCTTTTTGCCGGATTCACCCGAGATGCCGGCGGGTTCCCCGTCCAATACCTGGGGGCGAACGTCCCCCAGGCGTGGTCCTCCGGGGCCATTGTCCACCTCGTCGCCACGCTCCTCGGCGTAGACGCCGATGCCCCAGCCGGGGTCCTGCGCCTCCATCCGGCGTTGCCCGAGTGGATGTCGGAAGTGACCGTTCGACAGCTCCGGGTGGGGGATGCCTCGGTCGATTTCCGGATAGCTCGGCAGCCTGGCGGTCATCACGGAGTCGAGGTGCTCGCTGGCGGAGATGGACTTCAGATGGAGATCGCCAATTGAGACTGAAACGCGATTCCTTTTGGATGACATGGGGTCGGACGAACAGACTTGTCGGACGCGCTACGAGAATGAGGACCCGACGATGCCAACTAGGAACCCGATGCAAATTGACATAGTCAAGCTCGGACGGATGGGAGCGAACATGGTCCGTAGCCACGATGGCATATGTGTGGTCTGATCAGATTGTCGACGGCACACCCTCCCCGGGAAGCAGAGGAGCCGATTCAGGCGCTGATTCGGAGCGGAATTCTCAAACTCCGGACCTCGTGGCCTGGGGATCGACGTTGAGATCGCCGACGAGTTGGGAGGAGACTGCCTACCTGAGCAAGTCGCAAAACAGGAGCAGGCCCTAGAGGCGTCCACGGTCACCGCGGCGACGGCGACGCGGTCGCGTTGTCAGGTGAAAGACTACGGGGCACCGTCGTCGGGTTCGCCGTCGAAGGTGGATAGTGTCTCACTCGGATCGTTCTGGCTCCCGATCGTTTCTCTGCTTTGGCAATAGCCATCTCGCAGCCCTCTTGCAGCTTCGACATCCACGCCTAGCGACCGCCACGGTGTCGCTTCCTTTACGGCGAATCCCGCTCGATGCCAGCGCAACCCCTCGGTGGAGTTCAAGCCCACCCGCCTCCACGAATCAGCGGTCTTGAGCAATTGCCCGCGATAGTGAACAGCGAAACTTGGCGTGAATCCATCCCCGTTCGCCATGGCGGCATCGAACGCGTCGAAGCCCAGCGCATTCCAGCTCGAGGCCTCGCCCGGATCGATACCGAAGGCCTCCCAATCCTGCTGGTCCGGCTTCGGTTCTTCTACGGGAACGGGCACCTTTCCTCTTCGTAGGCGTCCGATCATCTCTTACCTATCTCCCGTCAACGGTCACAACCGGCGCGCTCTGGAGGCGCTACGCCGAGGTGCCTGTACCATCGGGCAACTCGCCGACGGGGTTCGCGGCATCCGGTCTCGACGAGTCGTGCGGACACGCCGTGAGCGCCGAGATCGGAGCTGTCTCGAGGTACTCGCCGACACGACGGGCGCTGATCGGCCCTTCTGGTCACGACACCGCACCTGAGGCGCCGCCCGCGCTCCTTGGCCCAACCGACGGCGAGCCTTCGACCGAAGACCAAGACGGCGTCACATTGCCGCTGGCGGCCAGAGAATCGAGCAGAAGATGGAAGTACACGAGGCCGCCGAAGGGCCACCAGGCCCGCGCCAGCTCGGCCACCTCGTCGTAGCCCGCCGAGGAATTCAGGCCGAAGCGACGACGCAGGTTGTTGCGCGCCCCGACGTCATCTCCAGGCAGCACGTTCCAACGACCCAACCCCCGCAACAGTGTGTACTCGGCGCTCCAACGCCCAACGCCGCCGAGCTCGAGCAGGGTCGCCAAAGCGCGGTCGTCGGCCTCCTCTCTCAGAGCCTCGAGGTCGACCTCTCCAGTCGCCTCCTGTTGGGCGATGAGGATCACCGCTCGGGCCTTGGCCCAGCTGAACCCCATCTCTCGCAGAACCTCAGGATCGGCCTCGGCCAACCTTTCGGGGGTGGGAAAACCGGCCGTTACCCCGCGGCGACCGGATGTGGTCGGGCCGTAGCGCTCGGCCAGCCGGTTGAGGAGATGGATGCCAACCACCAAAGAGAGCTGCTGACAGGCGATGGCGTTCACGACCGTCTCGAACACGCTCGGAAAGCACGGCGGTCGAACACCGCGGAACCGCCGTACGAGTACCCGGAGCCGCTCGTCGCGCTCCGCCATCCGGTAGAAGCCTCCCAGGTCGGCCCCGAGCCCGAGCGTGCGCTCGACGACGCGACGCACTTCTTCGACAGCGTCGTCACCCAGCGCGGTGGACGAACCTCGAAGCTCCAGGCCGAGCGCAGGCGACGCCGGCCCCTGCTGTTGGCGGACGCTGACCTCAACCGGCCGCTCGCGCACCAACAGGGTGCGTTGAAAGCACGAACCGTCCCACCGGTCAACGGCGTTGTGGGGGCGGCGCCGCAATGCCCACACGGTGAGATCGAGCCGAAATGGGGACGACACCTCGATCTGAAGCTGGCGTACTACCACGGGTTGCTACCGATCGCTGTGTTCGATGACGTTGCACTGGACGGCGAGTCCCAAGTGCGGGACGTCAGGCGTGAGAAGGACGAGCTGTCGGCGGTCGACACTTCGCGCAGCTGAACGATCACGTATACGACGGACGACGCGGCCGCCTCATTCCAGCAGTAGTCGCAGAGCACGGCAACACACTGGGTGGGTGGTAAGAATATCGTCGTAACTCGCTGCTCGGGGCGACGCCTTTGTCCCCATTTGTAGCTGGTGAGGGGCGACTTTCGACAAACCACTGAGCTGCCGCCGATCGATGAGCGCCTGCCACACCTCTGGGCGGCGGCCCGAGTCTCGCACACCCGCACATTGCCGACACTACGCCTCACCATCTTGAGCTCACCGACTTCGAGATCCCAATACACGTACCGCGTCGCCTTTCACCGTCATCAAACATGATCGACATCCACCTGTACGTCATCGCCCAATTCTCGAACCGGATAGACAGCAACCGGAAGAACCGCAGGCAGGTTTAGAACCGCACCGGTCCGAAGATCGAAGCAGGAGCCGTGGCGCCAGCACTCGATGACACCATCGTCCACCTCACCCTCGGACAAGGGCACCGCTTCGTGCGTGCACTCGTTGTGCACAGCGAACACCTCACCACCGGTTCGCACCAGGCAGACGGCGACCTGATCAACGACAACACCGAGAGGTGTATCCTCAAGAAGATCGGCGATCGGACAGGCGCGCTTCCAAGTCATGAAAGATACCTCCGCCTGGGCATCGGCTGAGACTGAACCAGGTTAGACAGTCGGTCGTGCGGCGACCGGACTGTGAGGCCACCTACACCCGATGAAGGTGGCCTGTTTGGTAAGGAGCCAGCATCGAACCGATGATCGCCTTCCGGCGGAACGCCGAAGCGTGAAAGGTCGGCCATGATGATGACTATGTCCTCAGCGTTGGGGGGTCGACAACCGGATTCTGACCGTTTTGGTTGCCTACGGGATCGCGCCGGCAGAAGGGGTGATCCGCGCCGGAAGTCCCGTGGTAGCAGCTCGGAATGGGCGCACGTCGGTGCTTGGTAATTTGTGGCCCAGTTCGCCGTACCCCTAGAGAGCTTCCGCACTCGCTGGCGGGATAACGGTGTGGCATGACTGGCGAAACGCGGCGCGGTCGGGCGAAGGCGGACCGACATCGTCAGGGGTCATTCCTATGTCGCCGGCGGATCGTCAATCCAAGCCAGCCAAGTCGGCCGTTTCTCGGATCGATCGCACGTTCTTTTAGTGGGATGATCGCGTTGTCGGTGATCTTGATGAATTGGGGGCACACTTCGGTGCAGCACTTGGTGATGTTGCAAAGGCCTAGCCCCTGCTTTTCTTGTACATAATGGCTGCGCTCGAGGGTGTCCAGCGGATGCATGTCGAGCTCGGCGTAGCGGATGAAGAACCGCGGTCCCGAATAGGCCGGTTCGTTCTCTTGATGGTCACGGATGACGTGACAGACATCCTGGCACAGCCAACATTCGATACACTTGCGGAACTCTTGGGAGCGTCCGACGTCGGCCTGGCTCATGCGGTAGGTGCCGTCGGCCTCGGGCGACCGCGGCCGGAAGGCTGGGACTTTTTTGGCGATCTCGTAGTTGGCTGACACATCGGTGACCAGGTCTTTGATGAGTGGGTACGTGCGCAGCGGAGTGACCGTCACCGGCTTGTCCGGCGGTAGCGAGGAGAGCCGGGTCATGCACATCAGCTTGGGGGGGACGGCACCTCGATCACGAGCCCGCGTACCACCACCGACTGCTACCGACCCTGGTCCTCGATGACGTGGCGCAGCACGGCTGCGCCGGAGTGCTCGACGTCACGGGTGGCGGTGAGCAGGACGAGCTGCCGGCGGGCGGCCACCTCGCGCAGACAAAGCGACCGCTTCGGCAGCGGGCGGCTTGGCCAGCTCACGCCGGTAGCGACGGGAGAATTCGGAGAAGCGCGCCGGTTCGTGCCGGTACCACCGGCGCAGCTCGCTGCTCGGGGCGACGTCCTTCGTCCACTCGTCGTAGTCGATGACCTCCTTCGAAACGCCGCGGGGCCACAGCCGGTCGACAAGCACCCGCCGCTCGCCGCGACGGCGACCGGTATCCTCGTACACCCGCACGATCTCGACGCTGCCCTTCACCATGTCGGGCTCACCGACCTCGGAACCCCAACGCCGTAGCCGCTTCGTCGTGCATCATCGCCGGACTCCATGGTGGGTCCCATACGACACGTACATCAACCCCTGCGGCGCTGCCCACGGCGGCTTCGACCGCGGCCCGCGCCATCTCCGGGAGGGTCTCGGAAGCGGGACAGCCCGGTGTGGTGAGGGTCATCTCGACGACGACGGTGCCTTCCTCGGCGCGCACGTCGTAGACAAGTCCGAGCGACACCACGTCGAGACACAGCTCGGGGTCGTACACACAGCCGAGCGCGGCCCACGTCGCGTCGCAGACGTTGCCGGGGGCCAGCTTCACCCGGGTCGGCCCGATCGACAGCTGTCCGATCGGCTCGTCTGAACCGCTTACGTCGATGTCGGTCATGACGCTCGCCGGAAGGTGACCTGCCAGTCTCCGCCGCCGAGGTCGACCGCCTCGTAGGAAAATCCCTGGGAGGACAGGACGCCTTCAAGCGGAACCGGCTCGAACGGTGCCAGCACGACAAGCTCCTCGTTCTCGGCGAGGGTGGCGACAGCCAACATGATCGTGTCGAACGGCTCGCCACCCGCCGCGACGATCGGTCGTGCATCGATGGTTGCCATGCCACCTCCTTGCTCGGGCACCGGGCGGAGCTGACCCCTCCCGATGTTTCTTCTGTTTGTGACTAGAACTATAGCGCTATAGGATCGGTCTGTGAGTAGCTCGTCCCTCGCCGGCTCGTTGGTCGTGACGGGCCGGTCCGCGTCCGCCAAAACGCCCCCTCGCTGGCAGGCCGCCGAAGTGATCGAGATTCTCGAGGAGGCACCCGACGCCGTCACGCTGCGCCTGCGACTGGACGAAACCGACGGCTTCCTGCCCGGCCAGTACTACAACGTCCGTCTCGGCGTCCTGGGAGAGTCCCGCGCCGTGCAACGGGCATACTCGGTCGGGTCCTCGCCGCTCCCCGACCCCTCGGTCATCGACCTGGGGGTGCGGGAAGTGCCAGGAGGGTTTATCTCCCCCCGCCTGGTACGCGACCTCGACGTCGGCCAACACCTCGAGGTACGCGGCCCATACGGCCGTTTCACCTGGACTGGCGATGACGGCGACCCGGTGTTGCTGGTGGGGGCCGGCAGTGGGCTCGTACCGCTCATGGCCATGATCCGGTACTCGGCAGCCGTGGGTCGGGACGTCCCGATGTGTCTGGTGTGCTCGGCGAGCACCTACGACCATGCCCTGTATCGCGACGACTTGGCGCGCCTGTCCGATGAGCACCGCTGGCTGCGGGTCGTCCACAGCGTCACCCGGGACCCCGGTGAACCTCGGGCGGCCTATCACCGGCGAATCGACCGGGACCTCCTGGCGGCGGTGCTCGACGGGGAGGTTCCGCCGCAGGCGTACCTGTGTGGGCCGCCGGCCATGGTCGAGGCAACGGTCGTCGCGCTGACCGATCTCGGTGTCGATCCCAGTCGGGTGCGCTCCGAGAAGTACGACTGACCCATCGACGTCGATCACCGCTGCCGGAGTGCCCGCATATTCGTCCACGATGAAGATGCACTCCCCCGGGCACTCCTCGGCGGCCTCTCGCGCCGCGTCTTCGAGATGGGGTGGCACACCGGCGATACCCGTGGCGCCGCCGGGGTCGCTCAACACGCGGCCACCATCCTTCACGTAGGCGAGCCCGTCTTCGAGGAGAACAAACACATGTGGGCAGATCTCCTCGCACAGGCCGTCCCCGGTGCACAGGTCCTCGATCCACACCTTCACGACGGCGGTTCCTCTCTCACCCGGGGGGTCACGGCAGCCCCAGCTCCAACCGGGCGACCCTCAACAGGGGAGTCCGGTCCCGACGGTTCCCGCGAACTCAAAATCAACCCCCCGTGCCCGGAGGACGGCGAGCACGCTGATCGGCGCCTCTTCGGGGAGCACGTCGTCCTCGATGCGCCCCGTCGGCGCCGCCTCCTGCCCGGCCATCAACCGGACTGTCTTATTATTCTGCTCACCGCTAGAGTTATGCTAGCCGTTGTCGGAGTAGAACGAGTAAAAGGAGGACAAGGGGGCCATGCCCGCCGAAACGCATCAGCTCGGGTGCAGCGCCGACACGGTAGACGTGGCGGCGCTGCTGTGGGTGCTGCTCGACGATCCTGATGCCCACGACTCGAAAGGCGCGAGAAGAACCTTGGCCGAGCTCGGCTTCGACGCCGCGGGCCTGGTGGACCTATGGGCGGCGGTCTGCGAGGAGTTCGGCGAACGCTCGCTCGGTCCGGAGCTCGACCCCGGTGCGCTTGAACTGACCATGACGGTCGAAACAGCGGCGGCGGCGATGGTCGGCCTGCTGGCCCACGGCGGCGATGGCCACTGAGCCACCCGGCGCGGCGGTACGGCCGCCGACTGGCGCCTGGGCGGGACGACCGGCGGGGGTGCCGGGCGGTGTCCCGCCGCCGTCGGTGCCGCTCAGCTTCCTCGCGGCGGCGTCCTTCGGGCTCATAGCCTGCGGCGTCGCCTTCATCTGGGCTCGGGGAGCCGGAATCCCGGACCCGACGACCGATCCCATTGTCGCCGCCACACACTTCGGGGTGCTTGCCACCCTGTCGATGGGCGTCCTCGGCGCGATGCACCAGTTCACCCCGGTCATCACGGGGCGGGCGCTGCGCTCCATCCGGCTCGCCCGAGCCACGTTCCTCACCTGGCTGGCAGCATCGTGGATGCTGCCAGCCGGCATCGCGACCAAGCAGGTCGCCGTGACGGCGGTCAGCGGGGCGCTCGCCGCGCTCGCGATCACGCTGCTCGTGGCGAACTTCACCAGACCACTCGCTGTCCGGGGCAAGGGAGCACCGGTCACCGGGCTCCGCTTCGCCCTTGCCGGCTCGGTCGTGACGGCGTGCATCGGAGTTGCATTCGTCGGCGATCGCCAGGGCAACTGGTTCGACCTCGCCGGGCACGTCGACCTCACGATGGGGGTGATCGGCCTGTTCGGCTGGCTCGGGATCACTTACGTCGCGGTCGCAGAGAAACTGTGGCCGATGTTCTTCCTCGCTCACGTCCCCGGACGTCACCTGCCCGGCCGGATTGCGGTGTGGGCGGTGCCGGCCGGGGTCGCGCTGCTGTCCCCGGGGCTCCTTTTCAACGTGCCGGGCCTTGCCTGGGGGGGCGCCCCCCTCCTGTCGGCCGGCCTGGGCGCGCACCTTGTCTCGCTCGTGGCACACGTCCGCCATCGCCGGCGCAAGGCCGATCTGCACCTCGTCTTCGTCGTGACCTCGGCGATGTGGCTTCTGGTCGGGACGGGGCTCTCTCTCGCCAGCGCACTCGTGATACCTCACGACTATGTGTCCGGGGTGGCGTTCGTCGCGGCGGCGCTCGTCGCCTTCGGTGGCTGGCTCCTCACCGCGCTCGTCGGCCACGTCCACAAGGTCGTACCCTTCATCGTGTGGTCAGCCCTTCGCGCACGCGGGGTCAGTAAGGGTCCGATGGGAAAGCCGCTCATGTTCGCCGATCTTTACAACCACCGCTGGGCCGCCGTCACCTACGGGCTCGTGACGGCGGGCATCGCCGCTCTGTGCATTGGGTTCGCTGCGTCGCTTCCGATGGCAATCGCCGTGGGCGGTGGGCTATTCGTGGCAACGGGGGTGACCGTCGCCGCGAACCTCTCGGTGACCCCGAGCCGCCTCCTGGCTACGCCGCGCGCGGTCGGTACGGGCCAGCGCGATGACGAGAACCTGGCGAGTGCCTGATCTCACTGTCGGGCCTGCCGGGACGCCAGGCCCGACGGGCGTCACGCCGTCTCCGGCCGGTCGTGGACGGCGCTGGGCCACGCTGTCGGTGCTGTGCGTCACCTTGCTGCTCATCAGCATCGACAACACCATCTTGAACGTGGCGCTGCCGTCGATCGTCCGAGGCCTGCATGCCACGTCCAGCCAGCTGCAATGGACCGTCGACGCCTACGCCGTCGTCTTCGCCGGCCTGCTGCTTTCCCTCGGGGCGCTCGGTGACCGGGTCGGGCGCAAGTGGGTGTTCATGGCCGGCCTGGCCGTCTTCGGCGGCGGATCTGCGTTCTCCGCCTGGTCCGGCTCCCCCGATCGCCTCATCATCGCCCGGGCCTGCATGGGTGTCGGTGCTGCCGCCATCATGCCGTCGACCCTCTCCATCCTCACCAACGTCTTCACCACTGACCGGGACCGGGCGCGGGCCATCGGCATCTGGTCGGGCACCACCGGGCTCGGGGTCGCGATCGGACCCATTCTCGGCGGCTTCCTGCTCGACCACTTCTGGTGGGGATCGGTCTTCCTTATCAACGTCCCCATCGCCATCGCCGGCCTCATTGCCACGCTCTGGCTCGTCCCCAACTCCTGCAACGGGCTGTCCAAACGCCCGGACCCGCTCGGCGCGCTGTTGTCCATGACCGGCCTGGGGTTGTGGCTGTGGGCGATCATCGAGGCTCCCAACCGGTCCTGGACCTCACCGCTGACCCTGGGCGCGCTGGGTGGCGGCGCCGTCGCCACCGCCGCCTTCGTGTGGTGGGAGCGGCGCTGCGACCATCCCATGTTGCCATTGGCGTTCTTCCGCAATCGCCGCTTCAGCGCCGCCATCTCATCGCTGGCCCTCGTGCTGTTCGCCCTGCTCGGCATGTTCTTCCTGATGACCCAGTACCTCCAGTTCTCACTCGGCTTCAGCCCCCTGCAGACCGGCCTGCGGGTTGCTCCCATCGCCCTGGTGCTGCTGGTGGCCGCACCCTTGTCGGTGCTGCTGGCCCGCTCCCGCCGTCTCGGCACCAAGCCGGTTGTCGGCGGCGGCATGCTGCTCATCGCCGTCGGCCTCGGCCTCCTGTCGCGCACCAGCGTGCACAGCACCTACACCGACCTGCTGCCCGCCTTCCTCCTCATCGGTATCGGCGTCGGCCTCGCCCTGGCCCCGTCCACCGAGTCGGTCATGGGCTCGCTCCCGGCGGCGGAGGCCGGGGTCGGTTCGGCCACTGACGACACCGCGCTACAGATCGGCGGTGCGCTCGGGGTCGGCGTGCTGGGAACACTGCTCATCGCCCACTACCGCTCCCACATGAGTGCCTTCCTGAGCGGCTCTTCAATCCCCGGAGGCGTCCGACGATTGATCCTCGGGTCGGTGGGAGGCGCCCAAGCGGTGGCCCAGCGTGTGCCCGGCCCCTTCGGCCACGCCCTCTCCTCGGCGGCCCGCACGTCGTTCGTGAGCGGCATGGACCACGCCCTCATCGTGGCCGCCGTCGTGGTGGGTGTCGCCGCCATCGTCGTACTGGCTGCCCTGCCCAACCGAGGCATGCCGACCCCCACGGCAGCGGCGGCCGAGTTCGGGGACCGACGGCGCGAAGCGCCGGCAACCGGGGGGAACGATGAAGAAGCCCCAACGGGCTCGGCGCCGAAGCCCCAACAGCGTGGGGCCGGCTCAGCCCTCACCACTCCCAGCCCTGCCGACGGCGCTGTCCCACAGGCCAATCAGGGCTCGGGCATCTCGATGAAGGCCTCGTCGCCCTCTGTGACGATCCGGTAGGTACGAAGCGGTGTCGTCGCGGGCAACGACACCGCGGCACCGTTATCGAGCGAGAACCGAGCCCCGTGGCGGCAGCACTCGATCTCCCGTGCCTCGGCATCCACCTCGCCCTCCTCGGTGAGCGACGCGCTCTCGTGGCTACAGGTGTCATCGAGGGCGACAAACTCCGCACTCAGCGCCACCACCACGATACGACGCCCGGCGACGTCGAACCGCTGCAGGGGCTCAGCCCTGAGCTCGCCCAGCGAGCAGAGGCGCGAGCGCACGGACAGCGAACTCATGGCACCGGCCGGCCGACACTCCGCCCGATCTGCACGCGCCACACCTTGGGCGCGCTTTCGAGGCAGTCCCAGGTGAACTCGCCGGGGTGCTCGGCCTCGAACTGGTAGCGCAGGGGCTTCGGGTCGTGGTCGTTCACGAGGATGAAACCGGCTCCGGGGGCAAGCCCTTGGTAGGCGGTGAAGATCACGTCGTGGCGCTGGCCGTGGGCGTGGACGCGGACGTCGAGCTCCGGCTCTTCTTCGCGATCAGGCTTACCCGTGCCGAACGCTGCCTCGTCTTCAGATGGTGCCTTGCCGATCCGCACGCGCCACACCTGTGGCCCGGCTTCGAGGGTGTCCCAGGTGAACTCGTCGGGGTGCTCGACCTCGAACTGGTAGCGCAGGGGCTTCGGGTCGTGGTCGTTCACGAGGATGAAACCGGCTCCGGGGGCAAGGGCGTGGTACTCGGCGAAGATCGACTCGTGACGCTGCGCCGGGGCAAGGTCTCGGACGTCGAGGTGGGGATCACCACCCCGGTCGTGGCCGTCGTCTGCGGCATGAAACGTCACTGGCTCAGCGCTGACCAACCGGGCGAGCCGGTGTAGCGCGGCAGTGACTCTCACAGCGAGCTCGGGTCTCGGCACGCGCAGAGCAGCCCATGCTGAGGCGGCGAGTTTGCACGCCCGGTCTCCCTGGCCGGCCTTCGCCAGGTCGGTCGCCGCCTCCAACAGCAGCGACAGCACCACGGCCTCGGGGTCGGGTGTCGATGCGTCCTCACTGAACGACGTCGCCTCGTGGGCCGCCTCGGTGAGGCGCTGCATGTGTACCAGCAGCTGCGCCAGGTCCACCTCGTCGTCGACAAGCAACGGAGGTAGCAATAGGTCGTTCTCCTTCGCCACGTGCGCCGCGAAGAGCGCTGCGATCGCCTCGGCCTGGCGCGCCGCGTCCGGTCCGGTCGACGCGGTGGCGAGCTGCTCGATCCCCGAGGCAAGGCTCCGGTGCTCTGCGATCATGTCTGTCACGGTCGCCGCCAGCTCGGCGCGGGTTGCGGCGACGCGGTAGATCGTGTGCTCCTCAGCCAGCGCGTGGGGAAGCACCTCGTCGGCCAGATAGGCGACCAGCTCGGCCGTTGCGGCTTCGGGCGAGCTTCCAGCGGCGACGGCGTTGACCAGGGCGGCCACCCGCATTCCCACGTGCTCCTGAAACGCCCGGTGGGGGCGATCATCAACTCGAAGGCCTCGGTCTTCGTCACCGGATCTCCCTTCTCATCCTGCCCGGGCCGACCCGGCTCCAGGGCATCTCCGACAGCAACTCTATTTCGAGTCTACACTAGAGAAATGGGCCCAGCGCAACGAAGACCGAGGGCGAGCGGGTGAGCGGCCCGCTACCTAACGGGGTCGAGCGCGAGGCCCGCGCCCTCGGCGATCCGACGCGCCATCGGATCTTCCGTCACATCGCGGACGCCCGACGACAGGTGGGTGTCGCCGAGCTCACCGCGCTCGTCGCCCTCAACCACAACGCCGTGCGCCAACACCTGACCGTGCTCAAGGACGCGGGCCTGGTCGTCGACGAGGTGGAACGACGCAACCGGCCGGGGCGCCCCCGCCTGCTCTACCGACTCAACCCCGACATCGGCGGCACGTGGGAAACCGACGGCCCTTACGAGCTGCTCGCCACCCTGTTGAGCGAGGTCGTCCACACCCAGGAAACTCCCCGCGACGTCGGCCGTGCCGCAGGCCGCCGTCGCGCTCGCAACACCTCAGCGCGCCATGACGGCATCCTCTCGGTGCTCGAAGAGGACATGACCGCCGACGGATTCCACCCGGTCGCCGTCGCCCAGCGCCGGGGCTGAGACTTCGTACTCGGGCGCTGTCCGTTCGTCGAGGTCGCGGCGATTGATCCCGCTACCGTCTGCCAGTTGCACCTCGGCCTGGTGGAGGGTATGGCCACGACCCTCGACGAGGCGCGGTCGTAGACCTGGTGGTCAAGGACCCGCGGCAGGCCTGGCGCCGCGTGCGGGTGCGGCACTTGGCAGTCGAAAACACCTCGCCGTAGGCCGGGCACGTCAGCGTCCAGAAACTGGCCAGACGAAAAGGGAGCAGGATGCTAACAAGGACACCGTTGGTCGCCGTAGAGCTGATCGCCGCTTGCATCTGGGTGGGCAGCCTCGTCTGCCTGGCGCTCGTCGCCAACGTGGCCCGCAAGGTCCTCGACGGTCCCTCCCAAGTGACTTTCTTCCGTGCCATTGGCCGGCGCTACGGCATCGTCGGCAGCGCATCGCTGCTGGTGGCCATCGGGGCCGGCGTGGCGCTCGCCTGGCCGCCCTCGTCGTGGTCGGGAACCATCGACGCCGCGGTTGCCTTGTCCGGAGTTCTGGTGCTCGCCACCGCCGCCGGCATGGCCCAGGCCCGGACGATGACGACCCTTCGCCGCCAGGCGATGAGTGCGCCCGACGACCTCGACGTCGCCCGCGCCGTGCGCCGGGGCCGATTGGTGGCCGGCGAGCTGCGCAGCCTGATGGCCCTCGTCACGCTGGCCGTCGTTGTGCTCGCCGCCCAGGCCATCTCCCACTGAGCCGAAGCGCACGGCTCGAGCCAGCGCCACGCTCAAGACTCGGTCGACCCGCCCGGAGCGTAGCTGCCGACTGGGGAGCGCAGCCCCACCGCGAAGCGGTTCCACCCGTTGATGGCGACGATGGCGAGCGTGAGAGCCACGATCTCTTCGGGACTGAACTCGCTCGTCACCTGCTCGTAGACGTCGTCGGGTGCTCCCGAGCTCGGCAGCATCGTCAACGCCTCGCACCAGGCGAGCGCGGCGCGTTCGCGTGGTGAGTAGACCGGCGCCTCCTTCCAAGCGACCACGAGATGCAGCCGTTGCTCCTCCACGCCGATCGCCTCGGCGTCCTTGCTGTGCATGTCCACGCAGTAGCCGCACCCGTTGAGCTGGGACGCCCGGAGCTTCACCAGCTCTAGCAGCTGGGCGTCGAGGGGGCCAGCATGGACTGCCTCCTCAAGCCCCACCATGGCCTTGATGGCAGCGGGATAGACCTTTCGATAATCGACGCGCATCTTCCTGCCTCCTCGCTATGAGCCGGCCCGAGCCGGCACCTCCACTGCTTGCGGTCATCGGAGCCGAGTCCGGAGCGCTCGTCTCACACGGCGCGCTCGGAGACATGCGCGACGACGAAGAGCGCGTCGCCCACCTTGCGGGGATCGAGCCAGACGGCGATGGGTACCAGCGTGCCGTCGGGGCGCTGCGCATGCGGGTCGAGGCCGGGATCCATCCACCTCGGGCTCGGCTCGGCGAAGTACCCCCTGCGGTAGGCCTGGTGACCCCACTGCATGCCCTCGGGCACGAGCTATTCGTGGTACTCGCCGACCATGTCGTCCCCTGACACGCCGAAGATCTTCTCGGCGGCGAGGTTCATCAACACCACCGTGCCCTCGACGTTGACGACGACGATCGCCTCGTCGGTGTCGTCAAGCACCCCCAGCTCGTATACCAGACCAGACTGCATCGTCAACGGACATCCCCCAAGGTCTCGGGTCCCAGCCACTTGCTTTTCGAAGTCGCCACCGAACTCACCTCCTGGCCGGGTCTCCCACGGCGAAGTCCTTCATATTCAAATCCGGCCGATCACCATGGGCGTTGGCGCAGACGGCGGAGAGGCGACCATCGCGGTTGCTCCAATATACTAGGTTGTACTAGAAATAAGTGCCGAGGAGGACCCTGATGACGATCCAGTTGGGCGACACTGCCCCCGACTTCACCGCCGAGATCACTGAGGGGAAGGTCGGCCTGCACGAGTACCTCGGTGATGGGTGGGGCATTCTCTTCTCCCACCCAGCCGACTTCACCCCCGTGTGCACCACCGAGCTGGGCGATTTCGCCCGGCGGAAAGATGAGTTCGCCAAGCGCAACACCAAGCTCATCGGCGTGAGCGTGGACTCCGTCGAATCCCACCAAACGACATCGCCGAAACACAAGGGCAGGGGCTCAACTACCCGCTCATCGGAGATGAAGATCGGACCATCGCCAACCTCTACGGGATGATCCACCCCAACGCCATCAAGACCGCCACCGTTCGCACGGTGTTCATCATCGGACCCGACAAGAAGGTGAAACTCACTTTCACCTACCCGGCTGCCATCGGTCGTAACGTCGACGAGATCGTTCGGGTACTCGACGCGTTGCAGCTGAGCAGCCAGTACGCCGTATCCACGCCGGTGAACTGGAAGGACGGCGACGACGTGATCATCTCGCCGTCCATTTCGGACGATGACGCCCGTGTGAGGTTCCCTAAGGGCTTCACCACTCTGAAGCCCTACCTGCGTCTTACACCCCAGCCGAACAAGTAGCGCCTTCGGCGAGCACTCCCGGCCCGAGCCCCCCGAGGGGTCCCTCCCCACTCATATCCAATCGCAATGCTTGGGACCAAACCAGCCGATGGCCCTGCGCCGAGCCCACGGCAGAAGGCCTCCCAAGCCCGGATCCATTCCGGCTCTGGGGTCAGGCCGAGGCTCCCGTCGTTGCTGAAGCTCGCCGCAAGATCAGGCGACAACCCGCTCGGCGGGGGTTCTTGGCCACGAGCCGCTCCACCGTAAGACCTCCGATCCCTTCGGTTAGCCCCTCGGCCAGACCGAGGTGGAGCTGGCAGACCGTGTCAGGGTCGGAACCCGCGACCTCGGCGAACGGGCAACGGCCGAGCACGAAGTCGACCCGGCGGCCTCGTTCCACCCGAGTCGGACGAAAGCCTCGCTGAGCCATCTCCTCTTCGAGCAGATCAGCACTATCGCCCGTGCCTGCGAGGTCGGCCGCCCGACGATGCCCGTCTTGGCGGCCCGCCTGGCGGGGGTCTTGCTTGCGGCGAATTGCATCGCTCAAGAGGCTCGCCAACCATGCATAGGCACCGGGCGTACCCCAACGGCCGGCCGCCTCGGGGTGGAGGTGGTACAGCAGACGCGGGCGGCCCGGACGGTCACGATCCTCGACCTCCTCAACCACCAGCTCCGCGTCTTTCAGCACCGCCAGATGCTGGCGAATCGCGTTGTGGTTGAGGCGCACGTAATCCGTGAGCTCGCCCACACCCACCGGTCCCGACGCATCGACGATGTAGCAGAACAGGCGGTAACGCGTCGGGTCGCCAAGGGCACGAGCCTCTCGCTGTATATCCGTCTCCATCGGCGCCTCCCTCCGGTGATCTTCTATCGTATACTGGAATAATCCGAGAGGGTCGACCAAGAAGTGGAACACCGCTCGGTCGTGCCACAGCCCGTAACGTCGATACGTGCCTGAGGGCGCGCCAGCGTCTGCGTGCCTGGTCGTCAACCCGCTTCAGGATCGAGCCCTCCAAGAGAACCGCTCGAACCTCCTCTGGTCCCCCGGTGCTTGGCCGCAAACGGCACGACCACCTGGTAAAAGCGCCGCACCGCTGCCTCATCGCGGTGCCTGATGGGTCGACCTAAGGCCGTCACCTTCCAGAGTCACCGCAGTCGAAAGCCCGGTCGTCCTGTGGATCGCATGTGGGGGCCACCCGGACAGGAGCGATTTCGGACGCAAGCTCTGGTGGCTCGTCTGGTATGCGGCCCAGTCCGTACGGGCCCGAAGCCGGGCACCCTGATGTTATGGCGTCAGAGTGGCGCCCGAGTCGCTGGGCGCCCTGGTCCGGCAGGAAGGTGAGACTTTCTACGACTCACAGAGAGTGTGACAGAGCTTGGCGGGCGCCCGGTACAGGTGAGCGAGCGGTGAACCGGAATCCAAATTCGTTCGCTTCGATACATGGATCGACGAAGCCAGCCCGACGAAGACGGTCGGCAAACGTGGCCGGGTCGACCGGGACGCACACGTCGCCCTCGTGCAAGTCCCGAAACTCGGGGCTGTCGATGCCATCGACCCCGACGAGAACCCCTCCGGGTCGCAGGACGCGAGCAAGCTCGGCGAGAAGCTGATCCTGTAAATGGGGCGACGGGACGTGGTGCAACATGGTGAACGACCCTGCGGCACTGAACCGATCATCCTCAAAGGGCATGTCGGTGGCATCCGCATGCACGACCTCGATGTTGGTGCCCACGACACGAGCGGCGAGGTCTGCGGCCAGTGCGGCGTCGGTCTCCACCGCCGTCAGCCGGCCGGCGTGCCGGCGCAGCACGTCGGTTGTCAACCCAGGGCCCGGGCCAACTTCGACGACGTCGTCGCCAAGGTCTATGTCCTTCAGTGCCCAGGGCAGGATGAATTCCTCGACCGCCTGGGCCCACTCAGCGCTCGAGCAGCGCTGCAGGTGTACCTCGTTCACTGCTCCTCCGCATTGTCACCGGGGATCGCTTGTCACCAGGCATCGTAGAGGGAGATGACTTCGGCGCGAAGCGGTAGCGTTACGGAGAGATCCAACCCACGGGAGCTCGGCGTCACCGGGCTGAGAGGGCACCAAGGCGGGTGCCGACCGCAAGACCTGATCCGGGTAATGCCGGCGGAGGGAGAGCCATGGGACCGCACGGCGACTACGCCACGTTCAAGGTAGAGCAACGCGGAGTCGACTATGTGCCCCGGGCGCTTCGACCGCTTACACCGCGCCGGCTCGCGGGACTGTGGGCCGGCGCGAGCTTCAACCTCGAGTACGTCGTCTACGGCGCGCTCGTCGTCAGCCTCGGGCTCGGGTTCCTCCAGGCCGTCTTCGTGATCGTCCTCGGCAACCTCGCCTGGGTGATCACCGGCCTGGCGAGCTTGCAAGGGCCGGCGGCAGGCACCACCGCCTTCGGAGTGGGGCGTGCTGTCTTCGGTCCACGACCGAACCGCGTCCTCGCCGGGCTCAATTGGCTGACCCAGGTCGGCTTCGAGACGTTGGGCCTATCTCTTGTCGTGCTCGGGGGCTTGGCCCTCGTTCGTGAGGCGGGTGGTCACCCCGGACGACCGGCCGAGTGGGCGCTCGTCGTCGTCGCCGCGGCTGTACAACTGGTCCTGCCGTTGTTCGGCCATGCGACGCTCACCTCGGCACTCAGGAAGCTCGGATGGCTCTTCGCCGCCAGCTTCGTCCTGCTCGCCGTGCTGGCGGCCCCGAAGATCCACCTGCACGGCGGGTTCCACGGCGCCAGCTGGGAGGTGATGACCGTGGCCGCCGTCGTCGTCCTGTCGGGTGGGGCCATGAGCTGGACGTCTGACGCCAACGACTATTCGCGCTACCTCCCAGCCCACACGAGGATCGGCCCCGTGGTGGCCGCTGTCGCTCTCGGTGCGGGGTTGCCGGTCCTCCTCGCCGAGGTGCTCGGTGCCGCCGTGGCCGCCGGGGTCCCGCACCTGGGCAGCGTGTCCGTGGTCGCCGGCCTTCCGGCCGTCTTCCCTTCGTGGTTCACCATTCCGTACCTCGTGGTGGTGATCTGTCAGCTGTTCGCCATCAACGGCCTCGACCTCTACTCCTCGGGGGTCTCGCTGCAGGCGGCCGGAGTGCGGTTGCGCCGGGCGCAGTGTGTTGCCGTTGACACCATCATCTGTGCGGGACTGACGGCCTGGGCCATCCTCTCCAATTCGTTCACCATGCTGCTCGGGGACTTTGTGCAGTTCATCATGGTGTGGCTGGCCCCGTGGGTCGGCGTCTACCTCGTGGATGCCGCCTTGCGCCGGCGTCGCTACGACCTTCGCTCCCTCTTCGCCTCCGACGGCGGCCTCTACCGTCGACGACACGGTGTGAGCTGGCCGGCACTGATTGCTCAGCTGGCCGGCATGCTTGGCGCCCTCTCCTGGATCAACACGGGCCCTTTCACCGGCCCACTTTCGCGCATCACCCATGGCGCTGATCTCTCAATCTACGTGGGGTGCGGTATCGCCGGTGGGCTGTACTGGGTGCTCGCCCGAACGATGGTGCGACGCGAAGCCGACGACAGCTGCGCCGATGAGGCACCCGACCTCGTCGGGTTCAGCCATGAGGCTTCCTCCTGAGTTCGTTCTCTTCTAATGCTCTTCCCCGGGATCCGTCGTGAGATAGGCGGCTCGCTGTCCTCTTGCCGCTTCCCCATCGACATTCAGCGTCCGCCACCGTTTCGCTTCCTTGGCACCATCGCCCCTGAAGGCTCGAGATCGCGGGTGACGGTGAGAAGGGTAAGTTGACCCTCCACGGCGATTTGGCACACACGGCCGACTATGGGAGCCGCCGGATCGCCCGCTTTCCCGCCGGTATTGCCGGGCGAACGTGGCGAATCGCCTCGGATCATGCCCGTAACACTTGGGAAGGTCCGAGCTGAAGGCCAAGTCCTTCGCCCACTCCTCCATGTCGACGGATTCTTCTTGACGCCTCGTGGCCAAAAGCCGATCCACCGGTACCCGGTAGTCGCCCTTGCGACCCGGATCGTCGTACACCTGAACGATCTCGATCCGGGGCTTCTTGACCTCGCCGTGTTCTCCGAATTACCCCCCGGGATGAAACCCTCAACGGTCCCCCGCCAGTGTGGCGAGATCAATATCGGGGTCTTCGAGTTGGCCCACGTCCACTACACGCTTCGACGCCACGAGTGAGGCGATCTGGTCGGCAACGTCCCACACATTCACGTTCATCCCCGCCACGACGCGGCCTTGAGCAAGCCAGAAAGCGATGAACTCGCGCCTTTCCTGATCTCCCCGAAAGACGAGGGTGTCCCAATCGACGGCGTATCCGCTGTACTCCATGCCGAGGTCGTACTGGTCGGAGAAGAAATAGGGGATGTTGGTGTAGGCCACCTTCTGACCCACCATGTTCTTTGCCGCCACCGGACCCTGGTTGAGCGCGGCCGACCAGTGCTCGAGACGGATGCGGGCGTCGAGCACCAGGTGATAGGCATTGGCGACGTCACCCGCGGCCCAGATGCCGGGCACGCTCGTCGCCAGGTACTCGTCCACGATGACGCCGTTGTTGAGTTCAAGACCGGCACCGTCGGCCAACTCTGTTCGCGGAATCACGCCCACGCCCACCACGAAGAGGTCTCCGTGGACAGCCGTGCCATCGGCGAGCACCACCTCCTCGGCCGAGTCCGTGCCCCGAAACGCCTCCACGCCCACCCCCAGATGGAGCTCGACGCCGTGGTCGGTGTGCAAATCCTTGAAGATCGTCCCCACCTCGGTGCCGAGGACACGCTCGAGCGGAACGTGGGCCGCCTCGACCATGGCTACGTCCTTACCCAGTTGGCGGGCCGAGCTGGCCACCTCGGAACCGATCCAGCCGCCACCAACCACGACGACCCGCTCCGCGGTCTCGAGGGCTCCGCGCAATGCGTCGCAGCTCTCGAGACTCCGCAGATAGTGAATGCCGGCGAGCTCCGACCCGGGAATCGACAACGACCGGGGGGCCGCACCGGTCGACAACAGAACTTGGTCGTAGGGGAGCGAGCCCCCGGGGTCGAGGGTCACGACCTTGCTTGTGGGATCGATCGCCGTGACGGTAGTCGACGTGAGTAGCTCGATCGACTGGTCCTCGTAGAAGCCTTCGGCGTGTACCGCGGCGTCGTCAAAGCCCACTTCGCCTCGAAGGTATCCCTTCGACAGCGGCGGGCGCTCGTAAGGTCGAACGGGCTCATCGCCCACGAGAACGATTCGCCCCTCGAATCCTTCGCCCCGGAGCGTTTCGACGGCCTTGGCACCGGCCAGGCTGGCCCCCACAATCACGAAGGTCTGGTCATTCGCCATGGTGTCCCCCTTGTATCAGCGGTGATCGGGCCGACCGGCGCGCCTAGGGGCTCCGAGCTTACGGCCTTCACCGAGAGTCGGTGACCGTCGTTCTAGCTTGGCTCAAATCGGCAGCGGCATTCGACTACAGGTTGCCCGAAGTGTTTGCCGGCTTCTCCCGCGGGGCGACTGCGATTCCGGTCGAGTACCCCACGCCCTGTCGACCTCAAGCGTGGGCGGCCGGAGCTCCACTGCTCGGACTCCGCACCCTCCTTTGTCTGAGACGGTGTCGCTGGAGGGCGGAGGTCGCCTCGGCGTTCGGGGAATCCACTATCACGGACGGCGAATCGACGTCGTATGAGACGCTCAGATTGATCATGCCGATACGCTGGCCAGGTGGACCGAATGATCACCGCCTTCCGCTGCGACGAGGTGGGCGACTGGGTTGCGGAGCTCTCGTGCGGCCATGGCCAGCACGTCCGTCACCGTCCGCCCTTCCAGCTCCGAGCGTGGGTGCTGCAGATCGAGGGTCGCCGGTCGCACGTGGGCACGATGCTGGACTGTCCGCTTTGCGACCGAGCCGAGCTCCCGGACGGCCTTCGGCTGATTCGGTCGACCCCGGAATGGACCGAACTGACGATGCCGGCGGGACTTCGCCAGGCGCACCGCGTCTCACAAGGTACGTGGGGCCGGATCGTGGTTAACCGTGGGCAGTTGCGCTTCCTCGCGCGCACCGAACCGGAGCTCGAGGTGGTGGTGGTTGCCGGCTCGACCCAGGCCATACCTCCAGAGGTCGTACACCAGGTGCAACCACTCGGGTCGGTGTCCTTTTCGATCGACTTCTTGTCAGTCGGCGAACCAAAACCGATCAGGGGGAGTGCCAACGGTGGGCAAGGCGGAGAGCACGCAGGTTGGCACGTGGGAGACGAAGGCGGTGATCCCGTCTGTTGGGCGCACCTAGTTTGCTCGGAATGCGGAATCGTCCTCGATGGTGGATCGCATCGCAGCGGCTGCAGTTTGGGTTCGAAACCTTGACCTGTGTGGTCGAGGAAAAGGGTCGTATGAATTTCCGCAAAGGGCTGCGGTAGCCTAGGAGCCTCGTATGGTCGAGCACCTCAACTACGAAAACATGAAGAAGACCGTTGCTGAATGGCTAGAGGGCGACGGCATGTCGGAGGACGATACCGAGGCGTCGGCTCTTCTCGAAGCCCTTGGCATACCGAATCTCCTCGAAGCTCTCGACGTGTCAGAACGGATCGTTTGCGCTGCCGATGGGTTCCATCCCGTCGCCCGATTCTTCGCCGATGGCAGTGCAGAACAGCAATACATCCTCGAGGTGCTACGCAGGGCTCCCCATTGGGGAGAGGCGGTCACGCGATAGCAGCGGTGCGGTGGGTCTCGCTGAACTGGTCGAATGTTTCAGGCCGCCGCTGGAGGTCGAAGAGGCGACAGATGCTCGGCCTTCCGAGGAATGACCGCGTGGGCCCGCGTGGGCCACCCATATGGAGTCGCTCACTCTTGGTGAATGCGGCGTTTGAGCGGCCTCCTACTCTTAAATAACCCAGATCGCCTGGACTTTTGCGCCCCCGGCAGTGCCTAGAACCAGGACATAGGCGAGAGATGTGTCAAGACATAGGCGACACGTCTGGAGGTCGCCTATGGACAAAGCCCGGTATCTCGTCGAGGCCCACCTGAGGGAAGGTCGCTCGGTAGCC
>Ga0182024_10005169_pt1 | contig 29425 bp, 18 predicted proteins | sample P32metaG_FD_120480 | JGI IMG/M metagenome (GOLD analysis project Ga0182024, IMG submission 120480) | Permafrost microbial communities from Stordalen Mire, Sweden - P3-2 metaG (Illumina Assembly) | ecosystem: Environmental > Terrestrial > Soil > Wetlands > Permafrost | place: Sweden: Stordalen...
CGACGGCCACCAGTTCGATTTTTATGTTCTCTCGGCTGCACCAGTTGAGGTCATTCTCTCTGCGCTGGAAGATATTGTTCCGCCCGATCACATCTTCGGCACGGAATTTCGCTACAAGCCTTCTGGCGAGATCGACACCATTGTGCGCGCCACAGCCGGCTATGGCAAAGTCGCGGTTCTGAATCAGCTGCTTCTGCAGCAGGTCGCCGGCCCGGATCACGTGATTTATACCGGCGACGGCAGTTCCGACATTCACGTCATGCTGCACATCAACTCGCGCGACGGACTCACGATTGCCGTCTCGGAGTCGGCGGACGTTTCACAGATCGCGAAACGCACCGTGCTGAGCACCAGTGCCCTCGCGGTGCTGGCGCCCATTCTCGAAGAAGTCGCGGGCTGGGAGCGTTACCGCATTCGCAGCTTCTTCGAAGCCAACGGAATGCTGATTCAGGAATGGCAGCGTGTCCGAACCGACTGGCTGACCGTACGCCCCGCCGCCGAACGTTTGGAGATGGAGGGAGAACCTTCCGTGCCCGGACTGGCGAGCGCGAACTCTTGAGTGGGGATGAAGGATCATGCTGCGCGACCGGAATCTGATTCCACTTTCTCACCAGCATCAGCGCGCCTTGGCGCTGTGTGTTCGTATCGATCGCGCGTCGCCCGTCGGCGACGCCGATCTGGCCGCATGGCAAGCCGAAATCGCGCAGCATTTTCAAACTGAAATACGAGTTCATTTCGCGGCTGAAGAACAGGTCTTGTTCCCGGCAGCGAGAAAGTTCCCGGCGTTGATTCCCCTGGTGGAGGAACTACTGCTCGATCACTTCATGCTGCGCGAAAGCTTTGCCAAAGCAGAAGCGCACGCCATGTCGTCAACCGACGTGTCTGCATTCGCTGAGCGAATGTCTGCCCATATTCGCAAGGAAGAACGCCAGCTCTTTGAGCGCATGCAGGAATTGATGAATCAGGAGGAACTCGCGCGTCTCGGCCAAAACCTGGAAGCGGCCCTTAAAGATGCCGCGCAGGCCTGTGTCCTGCCCTCCGAAGTAACCCGGCTGCGTCCGGCAAAATGAACCGGCCCGCCGTCGATTCTAAAGAAACCTGGGTGCTCCATCCTTTCGCGTTTTTTGCGAAAGGGTGGGGATTTTGGCTGGAACGCCAATGCCAATACGCTTGCTCGGAGCGACTCCCGCATTATTCGTCGACAAGTCTTTCAATAGATTCACGCGGCAAAGCTCTCATCCGCCAGCGCGGGAAAAGGCTTGGGAAGACGATCGCTCAATTCAGCAAGATGAGCCAACTTCTCTGCCAATTCACTCTTCAGTTGTCGCTGCTCGAAACGCCAACGCCAGTTTCCGCCATTCAGACTGGGAGTATTCATGCGGGCCTCACTCCCTAGCCCAAGCACGTCCTGCAGGGGAACGATGCACAGGCTTGCCGCTGAGCATTGCGCCGAGCGGATAAACGCCCAATGAATGCCATCCGCGCAGCGTCCAACATAAGCCTCGGCATTGCGGCGCTCGTGCTCTGCGGCGCCGGATTGCCACCAACCCACCACCGTGTCGTTATCGTGCGTGCCGGTGTAGACTACTTTGCCTTCAGCGCGATGGGGAAGATAGATGTGAGCGCCCTCATCGCCAAAGCCAAACTGCAAGACAGCCATCCCCGGAATTTTCAACCTCTCCCGCAGTGCGTGCACTTCCGGAGTGATGTAGCCAAGGTCCTCAGCAAAAAACGGCAAGCCGCCAAGAGCCTCCCGAAGCTTCAAGAACAGGTCGTCGCGCGGTCCATCTACCCAGCGGCCATTCACTGCCGTGTCATCGGCCGCAGGAATCTCCCAGAACTGGTCGAATCCCCGGAAGTGATCCAGCCGGATGTAGTCGCAGTTTTCTGTTGCCCAGCGCAGCCGCTGAATCCACCATCGATAGCCGTGCTGCTTCATTACATCCCAGCGGTAGAGCGGATTCCCCCAACGCTGTCCGGTCTTGCTGAAAAAGTCCGGAGGCACGCCGGCCACCACTTCCGGCTCCAGATTCTGGTTCAGCCGGAACAATTCCGGATGCGTCCAAACATCGGCGCTGTCGTGGTTCATGAAGATCGCGACATCGCCCACGACGCGGATCGCCCGCTCCGAGCAGTAGCGTCGCAACGCCCGCCATTGTTCGTAGAAAGCGAACTGTAACGCGCAGCGAATCTGGATATCGTCTGCCAGTTCCTTACGTGCTTTCTCCAAAGCAGCCGGCTCCCGATGCGCGAGTTCACGCGGCCACTGATTCCAGCACTCGAGTTTCCGCCGGGCACGGAGGGCGTCGAACAGGACAAAATCCTCCAGCCACCAAACATTCTCTGCGCGAAAACTTTCGAAACGCCGCAGGGAATCGCTTGATCCCGAACTCAGGAAGTTCCGCGCGGCCTGAAACAACCGCGGCATCTTCTTCGCGAAAACTTTGTCGTATTCGACAAGACCGGAAGCCGCTGTGGATTCGAGATTGGACGAATCCACCTTCGCGCCGTCGATCCAGCCATATTCAGCAAGTCGTTCCAGGCTGATCAACAACGGAAGTCCCGCGAAGGCTGAGGTCGAGGAGTAAGGCGAGTTGCCGTAGCCGAGCGGTCCCAGCGGCAGAACCTGCCACAGACCTTGGCGGGCGGAAGCGAGAAAATCTACAAACTGATAGGCCGCGGGCCCGAAATCACCGATGCCGCCGCGGGAAGGCAACGACGAGGGATGCAACAAAATGCCTGCGGCGCGCGGAAAGGACATGTTAGCGCCGCTACATTCCCTGCTCGCTGGCGCTGCGACTCAATGCCTTGATCTCTTCTTCGTTTCTCTTAATCTTGCCCGATCTCGTCATCTCGTCGACTAGGCTGGAAACGAAAAGTCCGAAGCGCTCCTGCTGCTTGCCCAACAGTAGTTGATCGCGAATCTGATCGCGCTTCGCGGCAAAGTCAGCCGGCGAAGGCTGCTGGTTTTCGAGCACCTGCAGAACCACAGCGTTCGCGCCGCTGTTGATCGGACCGCTGATGTCCCCCGGTTTCATGGTGAAGGCCACCGAGGCCTGTCCCGACATCGATCCCACGTCAGGCACCTGCCCGTCAGGCAAAACAAGGTCGCTGGTCTTCATCGTCGCCCCCATTTCTTTCGCCGCGCGCTTCAGATCATGCGCGGCCTTGGCGCGGTCCGACAGTTCTTGAATTTTTTGTGACAGCAAAATCGAAGAGCGTTCGTTTTTGAATTCTTCTTCCACCCGGCTGCGGATCTCCTCAAACGTCGGCGTGGCCGCCGGCTTCACTCCCAACAGCTGAAATACCACGATGCCTTGTGAGGCCGGAGCCACATCCGGCGGCGACTTTTCAGCCGCGCTGAACACCGCGTCCATAAACTGCGTCGCCGGCCCTAGCCCCGGTAGCATGTCCTTGCGAGCGAAGTAATCCGATGTGATCACCGAAACGCCTTGCGCCGCCGCGGCCGCGTCCAAGCCTTGCGCCCGAGCCTGCTTCAGCAACGCCTCCGCCTTCTGCTGCGCGATCTGCTGTCCCTTCTGATGCTTCAGAACCGGTTCGATCTCGGCTTTCACTTCGTCGAGAGTCTTCATGTGCGCTTCCTGCTTGTCGTCCACGCGAATGATGTGAAAGCCATAGCTGCTCTTCACCAGATCGCTGGTCTGCCCCTTGGGAAGCGAGAACGCGGTCTTCTCAAACTCCGGCACCGTCTGCCCTTTGCCGATCCAGCCCAGCGATCCGCCCTGCTTGGCGCTGCCCGGATCTTCGGAATATTTTTGGGCCAGATCTTCCAGTTTGGCCCCGCTCTTCAACTGCTTCAGCAAATCTTCGGCACGCCGCTGCGCCTCCGCCACTCCCTTCTCATCTACTTTGCCATCGGGCCCCGGCAGCGGAGTCTTGATGAGGATATGGCTGACTTTCACCTGCTCGGGCATACGGTACTGGTCGCGGTGCTGATCGTAGTAAGCTCGCAGATCGTCCGGCGTCACCTGGACATCGGCCGCGGCCTTGCCCGTTTCAACGATCGCGTACTTGACCTTGCGCTTCTCCGGAACCGAATTCGCGTAGCTCGCCTTGTGGCTCTCGTAAAACGCCTTCAGTTCCTCGTCGGTCGGGCGCAGTCCCTTGCGCAAATCGTCCTGCTTCAACACCGCGTAATCGAATTTGACCTTTGAATTCTCCTTAATAAACTGCCCGTGAATCTCGGTTTCGCTCACGCTGGCGCTGCCCGAAATAAGCGCCTGCAGCTTGGTCAACAAAATATCGTTGCCCACTTCCTGTTCAAACTTGACGGGCGTCAGATTCGCCCGTTGCAGCATGTCTTCATACTCCACCTGGCCGATGAAGTTGCCGCCGGGGAAAAAGGTCGCCGCATAGCGACCATGTTGCAGTTCATCCTTCACTTCCTCTGGCGTCACGCGCAGCCCCATGTGCCCGGCTTCGCTCAGCAGAGCCTGGCGGCTAATCATTTGGTCCACGGCGCGCACGGTCTCCTGCTGGATGAGAAACGGCATCAGCTTTGCCGCCATCTCGCCGTAGCGCTGCGCGTCCTGCTGTGCCATTTGGCGCGCGGTCTGGCGCACCTCGTCGGCGCTGATGTCTCCGCCACCCACCTTCGCAACAATGCCCTTGCCGGGCTGGCCCGTTAGTTCGTCGGTCAGGCCGCCAGGAATAAATGTGATCACCATGGCGCCACAAATCACAAGCAGGATGCCGCTAAGAATGATCTTCTTAGTTGGCCCTTGGGTCTGCAAAAATCGAATCATTGTCTTGTCACTCCGGAGTCGATAGCGGAATTTTCCATTATAAACTAGCCGACGCCAACCGCACGGCAACGTCTCCATTCGCGGTCGTCTCTCAGTTCGCGGAAAACCGATGTGGGGACAGCCGCCCGCGGCTGTCCGTCGAGCGCAGCTCGACGGTTCTGCCGGTAAGTCACCGCCAAATTGAGCCATTACGCCAATCGCTAGCACCCGGAAGAAGCCCCTGATGCGCCCGCAAAACTCCGCTATTGAAACGAATTAATATAAATGTTATCCATTCTCCGGGGGTATTTCCGTGTCCCACATGATCCCCAACGCGCACGACGCGCGATTCACAGGAGCACCATGAACTCAGGCAAGCGGCTGGCAGTCCCTCTTTTCGTTCTGGCTCAATTCTTTCTGTTTTCATCTGTTCTCGCCCAAAACGCAACCCAGATAAAGCACGCTGCAGACGCGAAGCTCGCCTTGCACGACGGCTGGTCTCTGCAAACCTCGGCCAAGGTCGAAGCCAAAGGAGAAGTCATCTCCACGCCGCAGTTCTCGCCCAAAGGATGGCATGAGGTAACCGTGCCCACTACCGTGGTGGCCGCGCTGGTCAAGGACAAGACCTTCCCCGATCCTCTCTTCGGCATGAACCTGCGCGACTTCTCGGGCGTCAACTATCCGATCGGGGCAAATTTTTCCAACATCGCAATGGCGCCCGATAGTCCTTACGCGGTCTCGTGGTGGTATCGCAAGCAGTTCGCCGTGCCGGCATCGTATAAGGGCAAGACAGTCTGGTTGAGATTCAACGGCATCAACTATCGCGCCAACATTTTCCTGAACGGAAAACAGATCGCGAAATCCGACGACGTGGCCGGCGCGTGGCGGACTTATGAGTTTAATGTGACCGACGCCGCCAAGCCCGGCGCGGAGAATGTTCTCGCGGTTCAAGTCTTCTCTCCCACCGAGCACGATCTCGCCATCACCTTCGTCGATTGGAATCCCGCGCCTCCTGACAAAAACATGGGACTGTGGCGCGAAGTCTACCTCTCTACCAGCGGCCCAGTAGCGCTGCGCTATCCCGCAGTCGTATCGAAACTGAATCCCCCCGCAAACGATAGCGCGCAGCTCACCGTCACCGCGCAGCTGAAAAACGGCACCGATCAATCCGTCAAAGGCAAACTCAAAGGCCAGATCGAAGCCGTCAAGTTCGAGCAGGATGTAGAACTCGCACCCAACGAAACAAAAGATATAACCTTCACTCCCGATAAGTTCCAGCAACTCGTCTTCGCGAATCCGCGCCTGTGGTGGCCCACGCAAATGGGTAAGCCGAATCTTTATCCGCTCACCATGGAATTCGAGGCCAGCGGCGGAATTAGCGACCGTTCGACCAGCGAGTTCGGCATTCGCGAAATCACCTCCGACTTCAACTCGGTCGGCGGACGCGCCTTCCACATCAATGGGAAAAATATTCTCATCCGCGGCGGCGGCTGGACGCCCGACCTGATGCTGCGCGAAAATTCGCAGCGCTTGCACGACGAGTTCCGCTACGTCCGCGATATGGGCCTCAACACCATTCGCCTCGAAGGCAAACTCGAGACCCCGGAATTCTTCGACCTCGCCGATCACCAGGGCATTCTTGTTATGGCCGGATGGTGCTGCTGCGATTTCTGGGAACGCTGGCCACGCTGGAAGCCGGAGGATTTTGAAATCGCCAAGCAATCCCTGCGCGACCAGATCTATCGCCTGCGCAGCCATCCCAGTCTCGTCATGTGGCTGAATGGCAGCGACAACCCTCCGCCGCCCGACGTGGAGCAGATGTACCTCGATGTGGAGAAAGATTTGTTCTGGCCTAATCCTGTCGTTTCGTCAGCCACGGGCAAAAAGACCAGCGTCACCGGTGACAGCGGCGTCAAGATGACGGGCCCCTATGAATATGTCGCGCCCGAGTATTGGGAGGTGGACACTCCCGCGGGACAACCCCAACGCAAACAGTGCAATCCCGGAGGCTGCGGCGGCGCCTACGGCTTCAACACCGAAACCAGCATGGGACCAGCCGTTCCGCCAATCGAAAGCATTCGCGAAATGGTCGGCAAAGACCACATGTGGCCCATCGACGACGTCTGGAACTATCACGACGGCGGCGGTGAATTCAAAACTATCGGCGTATTCAGCGAAGCCCTCGCCAACCGCTACGGTAAATCTGACAACGTCCAAGACTTCGCCACAAAGTCGCAACTGCAGACCTACGAAGGCGTGCGCGCCATGTACGAAGCCTACAGCCGCAACAAATACCAGGCCACCGGCGTGATTCAGTGGATGCTCAACAACGCCTGGCCTTCCATGATCTGGCATCTCTACGACTACTACCTGCGTCCCGGCGGCGGATACTTCGGCGCCAAGCGCGCCATGGAAGCCCTGCATCCCGTCTATGGCTATGACGATCATTCGATCTGGGTCGTCAGCAGCCAATACGAAGACGTGAAGGGATTGACGCTGACGACCAAGATCTACAACCTCGACATGACCGAGAAGTTCACGCAATCGAATCCGGTCGACGCCCCCGCCGACAGCACCGCCAAGATCTTCACGTTCTCCGACGTTACGGACCTGAGCCCCACGTACTTCGTCGTATTGCGGCTGGAAGATTCATCCGGCAAACTCGTGGGTTCGAATTTCTACTGGCTGTCGACCAAGCCCGAAACTCTCGACTGGGCGAAAACCACCTGGTGGATGACGCCGACGGCTTCCTACGCCGACTTCACCGCGCTCTCGCAATTGCCCAAGGTCAAACTGAAAGTCACCGACCGCAGCGAGCGCAAAGGCGAAGAAGAAATCACACGGGTGGTTCTTCAGAATCCGAGCAAGAATCTCGCCTTCTTTGTGCGCTTGAAGGTCGACAAAGGTGCGAAGGGAGAAGAGATTCTCCCGGTAGTCTGGGAAGACAACTACATCTCCCTGCTGCCCGGCGAGAAGCGCGAACTCAGCGCGACCTACCGCGCCAGCGAATTGGGCACGGCCAAACCTACAGTCGAAGTCACGGGCTGGAACGTGGAATAGATTTCAGAATTGAACGAGATCGGTCGCGGAGGGACGACCGAAACTAGCCCGCCAGTTCACTGCGGGTGCGATTGCACGGAGTCGTACCGTGCCGTAGGCACGGCTGAAATGCCGTGCGTCCGCGCTCATACGTGCTGCGAAACCGACAGCACATTCCCGTCCGGATCCTTGAACCACGCTACTTTATCGCCCGTGGGCGCGGTCCAGATTCCGAGTGCATCCTGCTTGAAAAATCCAAAGATCTCGAAGTGCACTCCTTTTTTCTGCAGCTCCCGCACTACATATTCGATCTCGGAAACCTGCCATCCGAGAATCGTGAACTGCGCGGGCGTGAACTCCTTCACCTTTGCGACCCGAATCATGATCCCGTTCGCATCCAGTACCATGGCGAAGCCGTCATCCTTGACGAAGCGAAGTCCCAGCACACCCTCGTAAAAAGCTCGCGCCTTCTCGGAATCTTTGGTGGGAACAAAAGCAACGATGTTCGTAGAATGCAACATTCGGATGTACCTCAAGTGAATTGCTGATGGGATTGAAAAGTAAATCGGCCCGATGCCCCGATCCCGCATAGATTTTCAATCAACAATCAACAATTAGCAATTCTCAGTTGTCGCTGAAATCAATCATCACCGGCTTCGACCGGAACCAGTTCGTCTTGTATCCCACGTAGAGTAACCCGATTGCGAACCAGATGCCACCGACGGTCTTGGCGATGACATTTAAGTTGAACCAGATCACGCCGCAGAACGCGAAACCGATCAGCGGCAGGATCGCATCGCGCAAGAGCCGCCGCTCGCCGCCGGCCTTCTTTGCGATAACCGAAAACTGCCAGAAGCAGGCAAAGTTCACGCCCATAAACGCCAGAAACGCGCCGAAGTTGAGAAGCTCGCCGGCGTGCTCGTAGGCGTTGCCGATGTGATAAAGAAGAACCGCCCCGACAAACGCGAGACCTCCGATCAGCAGAACGTTGTAGGTCGGAGTGCCACTGCCGGGCTTGAGATATCCGAAGAACTTGCGCGGCAGCACGCCGTCGCGGCCCATGCCAAATAGCAACCGCGCCGCCCCCAGAGTGCCCGTCAATCCACTACCGAAAGCGGCGACGATCAGGATCGCGCCCATGGCGTTGAACAGTACGACGCCGCCCACGCGGCTGCAGATATCCATAAACGCGGTCTCAAGATTCGGAAATGACCGCCAGTCGGGCCACACCCGCGCTCCCAGATAAGCTTCAAACCCGCTGCACACGCCGGCAAAAATACAGGTCAGCACCACGGCGAGCAGCACGTTGCGTTTGGGATTCTCGACGTCTTCCGCGAGCGTGGTCACGCCATCGAAACCAATATAAGTGAGCGCCGCGAACGAAGTCGCGGTCAGGATCTTATGCGCGTTAAACGTCTTCGGGTTATAGAAAGGCTCAGTCGACAAAAGGCCAGCCCAGCCTTGTCCGTGCCACAAGTAGCGAATCGCGAGCCACACAAAGAAGACCACCACCACTGACATAACCGCGAGCAGCACCTTGTTCGCTCGTGCCGACGACTTGACCCCCGCCAGATTCAGCACAGTCATGATGCCCGCGATCAGTGCCGCCCATGCGATGTAAGGAATCTGCGGCAGGTAGCGCTCGTGCAACGCGGTTGAAATCCATACTGTATTGATCAGCGGCTGCAGCAGGTAATCCAAAATCATGGCCCAGCCCGCCAGAAATCCCAGATGCGGGTTGAGCCCTTTTCCGACGTATGTGTAAGCCGATCCAGCCGTCGGATACAGCGCCCCCATGCGTCCATAGCTGACCGCCGTGATCAGCATGGCGAACAATGCGATCAGAATAATTGTGACAAAGTGGCCATCGGAAAGTTTTTGCGCCACGCCATACAACGGAACCGGCGCGATCGGTTGGATCAGAACGATGCCGTAGAAAATCAGATCCCAAAGAGTCAAAGTGCGGCGGAGGCGGGGCGCGGCAGAGGAAGACGCGGAGCTGTTTTCCATGGGTCCGGCTATTGAATTATGGCAAGGCCAAAATTGTCAATATTAAAACGTTTCTGTACAGAGGCTCCGCATGGCTCTATTTTCTCTCGCCGTAATCGAACCAATACCCCCGCTGCTCATTGCCCGACATCTGGCGCGTGTTGTATTCGAGCAGATAATTGACGTGCGCGTCGTCCAGAGGGAACGACTTGCTCTGTGAATACGGATACTGGCCCATGCCCAGAAACGGCAGCGGTGCCACATAGCTCCCTTCTGCCGCATAGAAATCCATGTCTTTTTCGTAGCCATTGGCCGCAAAGAAATAATCGCGTACCCAGCCCCTGGGGAGCGCGGGCAATTCAGAAGGATCGAAGTCCAGCTGCACTTCATCGCCCGAGCCAAACACTGCCAGCTTGTTATCCGTTGCGGTCAGCAGCGGCAGCACGTCGCCATAGCGCGTGTAAGTTCCAGACGGACGGGTATACGGCCCGGTCGCGCTCGCCTTTTCGTAAATGTACTGCACGTTCCCCGGAGGCGTGCCTTCAATCTTGAACGGGTACCCGTGGAACAGCAAATCGGCGCGCACCAAAGGCACAGGGATCAGACGCACAGTCTTCTGATCGGCGTCATCCCGAAGCCCCGCGTTGTCACCAGCGGGGCGAGAGATCTCGCGTGCGGCATATTGCGTCATACGGTCGATCAGAATGCTGTCCCAATAAATCTGGAGATTGGTCGTGATACGAATCTTCCGCGTCCCGAGCGGCAGCTTGCCAGTAAGATCGGCGGTCATGGTACGCGGACCGCCGGCGGGAAAGCCCATGTCTTCGATCACGCGCTCCCACTTCCCCTCCGCGTCCAGTGCTTCCACATACGGCGAGATTGCCTCGATTCCCGCTTGCGACGCCGCGTACATGCTGTTCGCCGAAAAGTATTCCACTTCGCCATGCAACAGCAGCCACAGCGAGCCCCCGCGGTAAGCCTCACCCAGATCGAGCGTCAGAGTGTGAGGCTTGGCGAATCCCAAAAACTGCGTCAGCGGAAAATCGCCGAAATAACGATGTGCCAACAAATCAGGCAGAACGTTGTGGCCGTGCTCATCCCACGCGCCGGCCGGCGGACGCGCGTCACGGCTCACCACAACTTTGAATACCGGATAAGGCGGATTCGACGCGAAATATTCGTTGGGGTACACCTCGACATCCGCCGGATGGTCCACCGCCAGCACCCGCACCTGATCAAGGTAGACGGCTTCTTCCAACGGCTCCATAAAACGAAAACTAAGAGTCGGGTGCCCCGTCCAAGCTTCGCTTGGGCGGGGAGTTTCTTTCCTCTGAATCATGTTGCGATCAATCTTGATGTACTCAACGGGCCGCGGAATATCGCGCTGGCCCGGCCCAACCCAGTGTCCAACCACGCCCGCGCCCAGCATATCCGCAACAAATTCGTAGCGCTCTCCATTCCATACAAACAACGTCGGGCACGAACTGCCGCGGCGGTCGATCTCGAGGAAGTTCTGCTGCCTGTCCCCCGCCACCTGAATTTCATCTTCCAGCACGCCCGTCGGCCACAGCATCCGCACGATGTCGGCGTCTTTGGAATCGCCTAGGCCGACGACGATGTCGGCGGAATTCTGTCCCAGGTAGCCGGACGATCCCGCAATCTCAAACTTCTGCCGGTTCCCGCCCGAAAAAACTTCAACCTTGGTGCCGATGGCGGATTTGTTGTCGGCCAGTCCCTTGAGCGAGAGTCGCAGCCAGTGATTCTGATTGCCGCCTTCATTGCGCAGCAGCACCGCAGGCCCGTGATTCTGCGTGATGAGCAGGTCGGTCGCGCCGTCGCCGTCATAGTCGCCGGTAATAATGGCGCGCGGATCTTTGAGCTGAATCTTGTCGAGGCCAACGTCGGCAGTGACATCTTTGAAACCGTCAGGCCCAAGATTGCGTAACAGCCGCACTTCGCCCTTACCTTCTTTGGTCTCGCCGACTGCGACGAGGTCGACCCAGCCGTCATTGTCATAGTCGATGGCGGCCACGCCGTAAGCGCGGACCCAATTCGTCTCGGGGAGCTGGACTCGATCAAAAGTCTTGCCATGGTTGTTTCGCCAAAGCGTAAGGCCAGGCGCACCCGTGTGAGTGAAGGCGAGGTCCATCCAGCCGTCGTGATCGAAATCAAGAACTGTAACCCCGTTGGGAGGATCTGGCATCGCCGCGCTCCACGGCTCAAGCAGCTGAAACATCCCCTCCCTTGGGTTCCTGAAGATTGCCGGACTCTTCCAGCCGGTAACGATCAAATCTACCGCTCGATCATTGTCGTAATCACTTCCCACCGCAGCAACCCCGCCGGAGCCAGATAGGCCAGTCTCCTTCGTTACATCCGAGAAGGTTCCGTTGCCGTTATTGCGCCACATGGCATTGGTCTCGTTGAAGTTGTTGATAACTTGAGCTTCGCCACACGTCATGCCCGGACCACATGAAAGCGCGATCTTTCTGTTCGCCATGTGCGTGACGTAAAGGTCGAGGTCACCATCATGGTCATAGTCAACGAAGGTCACCCCTAGGTTGTATCCGTCGCCGGAAATCCCAGCGGCTCCCGCAACATCTTTGAAGGTGCCGTTCTTTTCGTTGTGCAGTAGCATGAGGCTGCCGGGAACGGTCACTGCCAAATCTGTTGCTCCGTCATTGTCGTAGTCGCCCGCTGCACAGCCGAACGCGTGCAACTTAGGATCGAGCCCAGCTTTCCTGGTCACATCCTCAAACTTTCCACTGCCTAGATTGTGATAGAGCCCAAGGCCCTCTTCTGGGCCATTGCTCGCGACAAAGATGTCCTGCTTCCCGTCCCCGTCATAGTCTAGGAAACAAGCCCCCGGGCTGAGCAATGCGGCGGTGATCGGCACCTCAACTCTTAGCCCATCACCCTTCGTTACAATCCCCGCTTCCGCCGTCACATCTACAAACCGTACCTTAATCTGCGCCGGCGCCTTCAATGCCGCGCTCGGCGACTCCACTGCGCGCGAGTACCGGCCCTGCTCGCCGTAAGCCAGGCTCATGGGCGCGCCAATCTTGTTCTGCGTGATGTACTGGAATTTCTTCAGATGCTCGCGAGCATGGTCCACGTCCCCGGATTGCTGGTACGCTCGCGACAATCCAAACTCCGCCGAAGCATGCAGCGGATTGACTTTCAGCGCGTGCTCGAAAGCGTCAATGGCCTGCGGAAACTGCTTCGCTTGCACATGCGATGTTCCCAGAAAATACCAAGTGTCGGCGTCGTTCGGGTCAATCTCAATGACGTGCTTGAATGCATCGATCGCCGCCGGCGCGTCTCCCATATTCTTGGCAAGCATCCCCAGGCCGTACCATGCGTTCGGACTCTTCGGATCCTGTTTGAGCGCATCTTCGAATGCGGCTTTGGCCTCGTCGACTTTCTGCAAGTTCAGGTAGGCGATGCCCTGATTCAGCCGCGCGATCGCCAGCTTGGGATCGGCCTCTGCGGCCTGCTGGAAAGCCTTCAATCCCTTTTCAAAAAGCTGTTGGTTCATATAGGCTGCGCCCAGGTTGTTCAGGCGCGCGGCCTCAATCGGGTTCGGTTTCGACTCCGGGGCCAGTAAGCCGAGAGCAGCCAACAGCGTGGCGATAAGAGCAGCAGAAATTCGCAGATTCATTTCGCTAACGATTTAACCACAGCGCGAACCTCAGCGGCTAAAGCCGGACTGTCATAAGGAGGCTGGCGGCACGACTGAAGTCATGCCTTTCCATTTTCGTCTCAGGAAGAACACGACTGCACACCCTGCTATTTTCCGGTAGCCTTAGCCGCTACCGCCGCGCGTGGAGCCGGCACCTTGTTGTAGGCCCGGCTGGAAATCACGCCCTTTCCTTCCTGAACCGTGACGGTCTGGCCAACGTTAATGTTTGAGAGTTTATCCACCTGTCCGCTGGGCCACTGAATTTCAACGCTCTCCGCTTTGGTTTGCACGCCCAGGCCAAAGGTCAGCACCAGTTCGCTCTGCGCCAGATAACTCGATCCGGAGCGCAGCATCTTCCACTGCTTGTCACTTCCAGCAGTCACGCGGACGATCGCGCCGATGCCGTCGTGATTCGACTTTGTGCCCACCAGTTTGACGCGCAGGCTGTTATTCGTTCCACCTTCGTTGTGGAATAAGTATGCCGGCCCGGCATTGGTGGTCAGCAAAATATCGAGGAAGCCGTCGTTATCGATGTCGCCATAAGCCGCAGCCCGCGCCACTTTCGGCGCCGCGAAGGCATTTCCCATCTGCGCAGTAACTTCGCTGAATTTCCCGCCGCCAAGATTGCGAAACAGGTGCGGAGGCTCGGCATAACTTACTCGCTTCTGCACCCGCTCGATCTGATCTTCAATGTGACCGTCGGCGACGAAAATATCCTGCCAGCCGTCGTTGTCGTAATCGAAAAAGAAACAGCCAAAGCCCAGCGTGACCAGCGTGGCCCGTCCCACTTCCGATTGCGGGGCTTCGTCGACGAACAGGCCGTTGCCTTCGTTGTGATAGAGCGAGACCATCTGATTGGCGAAGTTGCTGATGATCAGGCTGGGGTGACCGCTGCGATCGTAGTCGGCGGCGTCCGCGCCCATGCCCGCCCGCGCAATGCCGTCCTCGCTGAAACCAATACCGGCGGCAACGCCACGCTCCTCGAACGTTCCATCTTTCTTGTTCAGGTAGAGCTTGTTGGGCTGCGTGTCGTTCGCGATCACGAGGTCGGGCCAGCCATCCCCGTTGTAATCGAGAACTGCGATCCCCAGACTCTTCGACGTGGGATCGCCCAGTCCAGCCTTCTGCGTTGCATCCTCAAACTTACCCGCGCCTAGGTTGTGCCACAGTCGCGCGGATGTTCCCTTGTACGATTCCGGCGTGCAGTAGGATTTGTGCGCGCCGTCGAGCGTGCAGTAAAGATCGGTCTGCTCGGTCCATTGCACGTAGTTCGCGACCACTAGATCGAGCTTGCCGTCGCGGTCGTAGTCCACCCACGCAGCACTGGTCGAAAACTCGCTCGGCCCCCACATTCCCGCGGCCTTGGTGACATCGGTAAACGTGCCGTTGCCATTGTTGTGAAACAAATGACTCTGGCCGAGCGCCGTGACAAAGAGATCGTCAAACCCATCGTTGTCATAGTCGCCCACGGCAACGCCCAATCCGAACATCGGCACCGCAAGCCCTGCCTTGCGCGTAACATCGGTAAACGTGCCATTGCCATTGTTGTGGTAGAGCTTCAGCGTCGTCGCGCCAGCGTGGGGGTGCCCAGGAAAATCGCTGCCGTTGATCAGGACAATGTCGGGATATCCGTCGTTGTCGTAGTCGATGAAGGCACAGCCCGGCCCCATGGTTTCCGGCAGCCACTTCTTTCCGAAAGCACCGTTATTGTGAGTGAAGTGAATTCCCGCCTGCGCGGTGATGTCGCGAAAGTGAGTCTGTTGGGCTTGGCTAGTGGTTGCCAACGATAAAATCAATAACCACAGAGACACAGAGACACAGAGGAACCTTTGACAAGAAAGCTCTTGTCTTTCTCTGTGGCGCTGTGACTCTGTGGTGGATATCCTGTTTGTAAGGAGCATTTATCTGGAGGCTCCGGCGGATGACGTGGCAGCATTCTCGTGATGAGCGACGATCTTCGACGCCTGTACGTTGCCGAGCACAGGCAAGTTCACCGAAACATGCTCATGCACCGCCTGCCGCTCGTTGTTGTCCTCGGGATGAAGCTGGCGGTAAGGCCCGGTGATCGCCTGCGACGACTCGTCCGCCTTGAACCGCATATAGCGCGCCTCGTGCTCTTTGGCTAATTTTTCCTGGCCGAGGCCGTTGTAACAGAGCATCAAGTTGTAATGCGCCTGTAAATCTTCGGGATCAATCGCCAGCACCGACTGCAGAGTATTCACCGCATCCTGGTACCTGCGTTGCAGAAACAGAATGCGTCCCAGGTCATTGATCGCAACCCGGTCACGTGGATACTGCGCCAGCACCAACCGCAATCGCGCCGCCGCGCCGTCATAGTTACCATCTGCGCGCAGCACCTTGGCATAGAAGAAATTGGCGCGGGCTAACTTCGGAGACAGGGCCAGAGCCTTCTCCAACACAGCGCGAGCGCGCTGCATGTCGCCTTCTTGCACCGCACAGCGGCCAATGTTCACCCAGCCATCAGGATTATTCGGATCCGCTTCCGTGACTTTCTGAAAGGCCGCTGCAGCGCCCTTCAAATCTCCCTGCAGGAACAATCCGATTCCGTAATCATTCCAGCGCTGCCATTCTTCTTTGCGGACAATGGTTTTCGGCTCGGCCGCGGGAGCGCTGTGCGCAACCACCGGCAGCGTGACCTCGTTCTCTGCGATCGTAACAATCGGCAGGTCGGGAATCTTCTCTTCCTTGGCTGAAACTCCGCTCAGCGACGCTGTAAATAAAGAAGGACGATCATCGTAGTCGGCCGTAACCGCATTCAACTTAGCCGGATCGGGCTGCCCAGCAAATGAGAACTGTGTTCCGAACCACGAAAACTTCCGGTAGCAGAGCCGCGCGTGTAGCGTGATCTTGTTGCCCACGTTTTCTGGAATGACCATGCGGTAATGCACCGTATCGGCTGCCCCCGGCGGAATAAGCCTCACGTACACCACTGCCCGTGTCGCCCAGGCATTGCGCTTGTTGATGGGATTGCCGTGCGCGTCGATCTGCAAGGAACGATAGAAGTGCGCGCCCTTTTCTACCGGCCCATGCCCGTTGTCCTCGACCATCCCGCTCCAGAAGATGGTCTGCCCCCTGTCGTCGGTACCCTTCAGTTCCAGCCACGCGTCGTAGGCATCAACCGTGCCGCCAGGAAAAAAGTGTCCGACTTTCTTGGTTCGCACCACCACATCCACTCGCACCCTATCACCGCGACGCAAGGCTGGTTGCGCAAGATTCAACGGCGCAGTCACAGGAGCGACTTCTCCACTGTTCTCGGCATTCACTTTGCTCTCGGCTTCTTCTCCGACCGCAAACGTAGTAGACAGTTCCGACTGCGTCGTCGCGCCGGGCTTCAGCGGAGCCTGCGCCGGAGACAGGGCAAAGATATCCACTGTCAGCGCGCCACTCTTCAGGAAGTCTTCCGTCAGCTTCAGCTGTGCGGCGTCTTCGTTCGCGGTCGGCACCGCGGTGTTGGCTCCGGGAAAACGATGGGAGTGCACAAAGCCATTGATGTTGCCGGAGTCCTTTGAGGCCGCCGCAGGCATGTGGCAGTCCGCACACTGCTGCGGCTTCGGCGGATAGTAGAACGACCGCGCCCCCTGCCCGGAGACTCCGCTGGCCTGCCAGTTATCGTATTCATTGAAGCCGCGGAACCAGCGGTAGTTGTTGACCGGGACATCCAGGTGAACCTTGTGGCACGAAGAGCAGAACTCCGCCGTCTGGTCGCGCATGAAGGGCTTCAGAAACACGCGCCGGTGCGGCTCCGGATTCAGCCGAATTAGAAAATCATGCAGCGCGCGCCCCACCGGATTCTGCGTGGCCGCCAATTCGTGGAGCTTGGGATACTCCAGATAAAAATCGCCCTGCCCCATCGTGCTCTTCACGTTGGCAATGGAGTGGCACATCATGCAGCCCAGCCCAGCCTGCGCTTCCGGGCGGTGCACGATCTGCTTGATCGGTGTGTCCATCAATCCCGCATATAGCACCGCGGGATCGTGGCACCCGCCGCACCACTTCGAAGGCTTGGTGCCAACCGTATCCTGCATGTACTCGATCGATTTGCGATACCACTGATTGTTAAACGAAGAAAAATGGTGTGCCGAGCTGAACCACTGGTTGTAGATATCTTCGTGGCAGCGTTTGCAGGAATCGGACTCCATGAAGAACTTGCTGGGAATTTTCTGCCTGCCGTAAACCTGCGCCGAGCTGGGGAAGAACGATCCTTCGGGCCCGTCGCCTTCCCCGTTCATGTTGGCGGGAGGCATCATCGGATTCTGAATGCGATTGCGCGTCTGCCAGCTTTCGCGCACGTAGCGCGCACTGTAGCCGATCCCGGCCAGCAAAGTAAGACAGATCGCAGCGCGCACCACAGCCGCGCCTACGCTGGACCTAGTCGACTCCCGCCCGCCCAGCCAACCCGCGATCAGCAGTCCCACACCCGCGACTGAAATCACGATGTGGAGATAAAGTTTGTTCCATTCGGTGCGCGGAGTTCCAGTCTTGATAAGGATCAAGCCCAAAACCGCTCCTGCTGTGATCAGCACCCAGCCTGCTCGAGACCAGAAACTCCCCGTGCGAACAAGCCGTAGAAACACAAGGACGAGCAAGACTGCGGCGAACAAACCTCCCACAGCATGCAGCAGAACCATGCCCGCATAGAAAATATTCGGCTGCGGAAACGTATAAAGATACACCGCAGAAATGGCCAGAAAAAACATCAGCCAAGACAGAGCCCGACCCACAAAGCTTCCAGATGTTGGCATTTCCCGCATGTGAAACGAAGTTGGAAAGGTACGAGAGGAAATCAGCCCCACAGTGGCCGAAATCCCGCGCAGATAACGTTATACAGGCACGACTGACGGCGGAATAATACAAAAATACTAGCGCGGCCAGACGGACAAATGCTAGCGGATGGGCGGAGCCGTCCATGCTCCGCACTCCTTCTCCAGCACCGCCGCGACAGCTAGCACCTGCTCTTCTTCCCACGGTCGCCCGACGATTTGTACTCCGATCGGCAGCCCTTCCGTGGAATGGCCCACAGGAACCACCGCCGCGGGATTCCCCAAAAGATTGAACCATTCCGTGTAACTCCACGCGTCGAGATAGTGCACCGTCTTTCCTTCAATCATCCAACTGCGTTCCCCGTGGCGGAATGCAGGAATCGCGGCTGCCGGGCACAGCAGGATCGGGTATTTCTGCATCTGCGTAGCGAACTGCACCCGGGCCTCATCGCGACGAGTCCACGCGTCGAGAAGCGTTTCTGCGGTGTGCGGCGGCTCGGCGGCCGACCATTCGAGGAACTGCTTCAGGATCGGACTCAGATCGCGCTCGCGGTCCTTGAACATGGGACCGATCAGCATTCCACCCACCGTGACGAAAAACTCGAGCCAGAGCAGCCGTGCTTCTTCCAACCCTGCGGGGCGGAAGCCCTCGACGTGAAAACCGGCGTGGTGCAAGGCTTCCGCGGCAGTTCGCACGGCGGCACGAGTTTCGGCGGTTACGGGGGTGCGGCCATCGTCGTCGAAACAGCCGATGCGGAGTCTCCTGACTTTATCATCCGCCGGCCAGCGCAGCGGAACCGGCGCCGCGCAGACGTCGCCGTCATCCGGGCCTTGCATGACTTCAAATAGCGCCTTCAAATCGCCCACCGTGCGAGCCATTGGACCGACGACGCCGATCTGGGCAAACACTCCCGCCGAGGGCGGAAAGTGCCCGGTCGCCGGGATTCGCCCCGGCGTGGGCTTCAAACCGCAGATACCGCTGAAATGCGCAGGCACACGGATCGACCCACCGCCGTCGCTGCCCACGCCGCCCGCCGACATTCCCGCCGCGATCGCCGCCGCTTCGCCACCGCTCGAGCCGCCCGGCGTGCGCTCGAAATCCCAAGCGCTGTTGGTGCGGCCGTACAAAAGATTGTCGGTTTCCCACGCCATCAGAAGTTCCGGCGTATTGGTCACGCCCAGCACAATCGCACCCGCGTTGCGCAGGCGTGCGACCAGCGGCGCGTCGTGCGTCGCAGTGCACCCCGCGCGCAGGCGAGTACCCGATTCGCATCGCAGCCCCGCCACGTCCAACGAACTCTTGATGCTGATGGGAACGCCGTGCAGGGGTCCGAGAGTTTTTCCACCCATCACCGCAGCTTCGGTGTCGCGCGCTTCGCGGCGCACTCGCTCCGCGTCCACGTGCACGAACGCATTCAACTTCAGATTCAGTCTTTCGATCTTCGCCAGATGTGCCTCGGCCAGTTCGACCGGAGAGATCTTCTTCTCTCGGATTTGCTCGGCCATGGCAACGGCGGGTAGGAACGTAAGATCATTCATCGGATGTGCGGCCACCAGAACGTGATCGAGTCTACAAGGTGCGCGATTAGCGGCGCCATTCCTGCGGGCGTCATCCTGACCGGAGCCGTTTTTCAGGCGGAGGGAAGGATCTCGCGCGAAGGCCGACGCTGCGTCTGCGCAAGGTCTCCATCGCGCCATCCAGCAACCGTTTCTCCCCTTTCGTCAGTCGCCGAAACGCTCCCTTAGCCAGTTCTCCTAACTGCAGTGGTCCGATGGCCACGCGCACCAGTCTCAGCACGCCGACTCCGAGTGCAGCCAGCATGAGCCGAATGTGCCGGTTCTTGCCTTCGTCGAGAACGATTTCAAGCCAGGAGTTTTTTTCTCCCGAGCGCAGCAGCCGCGCCTGCGTAGCGCGAAGCACGTCCCCATCCTCACCTGTCACCCCCCTTACAATTGCCTGCATAAGGTTGTCATCGGCCACCGTTGCGATCCGTACGTGATAGGTTTTCTCCAAATGCGTATCGGGCGCTGTGACTCTTCCGCCCCACTCGGAATCGTTGGTCAACAGCAGCAAACCTTCGCTGGCTTTATCCAGCCGTCCGATGGGAGCAACCCAGGGCAACGCCTCTTGAGCTTTCTCCAGCGCAGCATACACAGTCTCGCGGCCCTTTTCGTCAGAGGCCGTCGTCACCACACCTCTAGGCTTATTCATCACGAGATAAATCTTCTCTCTCGAATCAATGGCCCGCTCATCTACAAGTATGCGGTCCAGTTCCAGCCGAACCGGCGTCTCCGGATCGCGCTGCAGGCATCCGTTCAACTTCACGCGCCCGGCACGAATCAACTCCGCAGCTTTCGAGCGCGAACAATATCCCAGCTTCGACAGCGCGCGCGCCAAGCCGATCCGCCGTGTGGATTGCTCCCGCTTCATCGAATTGATGCTATCTGAAGTTCGGTGAACCGCGAAGAGGCCCGATGCGGTGGTTACCAGTTTCCAAGAGCGCCTGTCATCCCGAGCGAATCGAGGGACCTGGGTTTCGCCTGCGCATGGACGGAATCCGGGCGCAAGCAAACACCCGGTTCCCTAGCTTTGCTCGGGATGACATATTGCAGGGTGCGTAGTGCTGCGGCACTTGGTAGGATGTTCAGCGTCGCCTACTGGCAAGAGGAAATCTCATGGCCCAGCAACACCCTCCCCGCTTTCTAAAGATCGTCGACGACGCAAAGAAGCGCGTGCGCGAGACCAACGTCGACGCCGTGAAAACCAGGATGGATCGCGGCGACAAGTTCGTGCTCGTGGACGTCCGCGAGGAGAGCGAATTCGCCAAAGATCATCTTCCAGGCGCCATTCATCTGGGCAAGGGCATTATCGAACGCGACATAGAAGCGCGAGTGCCGGAACTCAATACCGAACTCGTTCTCTATTGCGGCGGCGGTTTCCGTTCAGCTCTGGCCGCCGACAACCTGCAAAAAATGGGCTACAGCAACGTGATTTCCATGGACGGTGGCATTCGCGACTGGCGCGAGAAGGGTTTTCCGCTGACCAAGGGGTGAGAGCAGTTCTCAGTTGTTGTCAATCGCACCGTTTTCTTGACAAGCATCACCTCTACCCACTTATGAATGCTCGCATCTTCTTCTGGTCGCTAACCTCGGCACTCGCCGGATTTCTCTTCGGCTTCGACACGGTCGTCATCTCCGGCGCCGAAAAGACCATTCAGTCGCTCTGGGGTCTAAGTCCCGGACTGCATGGCATTGCCATGGCCTCCGCGCTTTACGGCACCGTGGTTGGATCCCTGCTCGGTGGCTGGCCCGCGGACCGCTTCGGGCGCAAAGCCACGCTGCTTTGGATCGGCGTTCTTTATTTCATCGGTGCCGTGGGCTCCGGTCTGGCGCCAAACGTTTCCGTTTTCATCCTGGCGCGCGTCATCGGCGGTTTGGGCATCGGCATCTCCACCGTGGTTGCCCCCATGTACATCTCGGAGATCGCACCGCCCAAGCATCGCGGACGACTTGCGGGCATGTTCCAGTTCAACATTGTTTTTGGCATCCTGATCGCTTTCGTCTCGAACGCGCTGCTCGCCGGCATCGGCGCAAACGCCTGGCGATGGATGCTCGGTGTGGCCGCATTTCCGTCGTTGCTCTACGCCGCGTTCTGCATCGGCCTTCCCGAAAGTCCGCGTTGGCTGCTCAGCAGAAAGGGCGATCGCGAGGCCGGTCTCGAAGTCCTGCAACGAATCGAACCTGACGCTTCGCCAGCCGAACTCACAGCCGAGGCGGACACGATCATCGCGGCATCGTCCGAAAAAGCATCGTCCGGACATTTCTGGACGAAGCGTCTGCGCAAACCAATCCTGCTCGCTATTTTAATTGCCTTCTTCAACCAAATGTCCGGCATCAATGCGATCTTGTACTTCGCGCCCCGCATCTTTGAACTGACGGGTCTCGCCGCAAAAGCAGCGTTGCTGCAATCCATCGGGATCGGCGTCACCAATCTCGTTTTCACTTTTGTCGGCCTCTGGCTGATTGACCGGCTAGGCCGGCGCACGCTTCTTTACATTGGCTCATTCGGCTACATCGCCTCGCTCGGCCTAGCCGCCTGGGCTTTCTTTACAACTCATCTTTCCATCGTGCCGGTTTGCATCTTCGCGTTCATCGCCGCCCACGCAGTGGGCCAGGGAGCAGTGATTTGGGTTTTTATCTCTGAGATATTTCCCAATCGACATCGTGCGGAAGGTCAGACCCTTGGCAGCTTCACCCACTGGATCTTCGCCGCCGCGCTCACAACCTTCTTCCCGAAGATGGTCGCCGCCTTCCCGCCCGGTTACGTTTTCTCGTTTTTTGCCGGCATGATGGTTCTGCAACTCGTCTGGGTCAAGACAATGGTTCCGGAGACGAAGGGCGTGCCGCTGGAGCAAATCCAGAAACAACTGGGCATCGAATAGGGGCGCTCCGCGTGCCGACGGTACCTAACTCTTTTTGGAGGCGCAAACGTGGGATCTAAACTCTTTGTCGCGCTGTAACTGGAAGTTGCGGATCATTTCAGCGAAAGATGTTCCGGCAGGAGTACCAGAAGGTTTGAACCGCCAGCCACATTCGGAGCAGCCAAAACCCCGAAAACGGTCCCGCTCAATCCATACCAGCTTCCGGCTCATGGCCGCCTCGGTCGCTGCGCCAATGAGTACCCGCCTGCTGTCATCGGGACGAAGCGTCCTGGTCCGCCATTAATTGCCCCTTTCTCAGCTGTGTACTGCCTGATTCCGGCAGAAAAACGTCACTCGCCTGGATGCGGCGGAAGATGCATAAAGGGCGCAGTCTACATGCGCCGATTTTGATGGTCTGTCGGGCATCCTACATAGCCAGAAGATTTTTGCTCGGGCGCTTGCCCCAGGATTTCAGGCCTCGATTAACTAGCGGAAGCACCCACGGGAACTGTTTTTCTTCTTGGCTACCCTGGGTAACGCTCCAAAGGCCCGCTCTACCACTCATGAGCGCGTTCTGGGCCATGTGTCCTTTGTTTGAATGTGCGTTATTGCTCAGACTCGGCCTTAAATCCAAGGTAACTTCCTCAGTAGTAAGAAGGGAATCCCGCCATGGCCCAGCACCCTGAAAATGGAGATTGGCTACCGATTGCAGAACAGGCTAGTAAAGAAATGGACCCGGCGAAGCTGATGATCCTGATTGAGAAGCTTTGCTGTGCGTTAGACGGTGAGCGTAGAGGGAAGTCCCGGTTGGCAGCGACATCCAGAGCGAACTAGTCACGGTCTTTTCCCGGCAATTCGACGCCGCACATCACTACCCGAAGGACGGTTTATGGCAGGCAAAGGCCTCCAGGTCGTGCAGCACCGCGAGCGGACGAATACCGAAGGGAAACCAGTCAGCAGTCTCATACTTCTATCGATCTCCGAAAGCGACTTCACCTTACTGCGCCCTCATCTCGAATACGTCAGCTTGCCAAATCATCTAGTCCTTCACGAGCCAGGTAGAAAGCTAGAATTTGCATATTTCCCGAATGGAGGTTTGATTTCTCTTGTAGTCGTAATGAAGGACGGAAAAACCGCCGAAGCGGGCATAGTTGGAAAGGAGGGCTTTACGGGGACACTGGCAGCTGTTGGCCTGACCAGGAGCCCGCATCAAGCAGTGGTGCAAATCACGGGGGATGGGTTTCGGGTCGAGGTCGGAGCTTTGCAGAACACGCTGGAATCTGCTCCACACCTCCAATGGATATTGAGCCGCTATGCCGCAATTCGGGGTATACAGATTGCACAAACAGCGGCGTGTAATCGGCTGCACGATCTTGGGCAGCGCCTTGCACGGTGGTTGCTAATGACTCAGGACAGAGTAGATTCAGGATCGCTGCCCATCACTCATGATTTTCTCGCAACGATGCTAGGGACTGATCGTCCTAGCGTGACGTTTGCAGCTGGTGTTTTGCAGAAGAAGAAGATCATCGAGTACACCCGTAGCGCAGTGAAGATCGTGAATCGCAAGAAACTTGAAAACTCCGCCTGCGAATGCTATGGCATTATCCAACAGTACGATGGCGAGCTTGGCTTGAAATAAAGCCGCCAGTGAAGGCTAGCCCTGTCTTTAATTAGCGACTCCAAAACGTTGTTGTCGCAAGATCGCGATTACTATTTTGCGGCGAGCTTCAACAAATCAAAAAGATTTCAGCGTCGCGGCAAAGGAGGCAGAGCGACCTTCTGCTGAATTCCTGCACCTTCGATGATCGTGTAAATGAAATCCGCCGGGACGTTTCGCAAAGCTTCGCTTTCCCCATTCGGCCAGCGAATGCTCACCTCGCTCATCTTGTCGTTCGCTCCCAGCCCAAAATGCAGCCGCAAATCGTTCTGCGAAAGATAACTGGCACCCCCGCGCACTTCGTCGATCTGAACCAGAGATCCCGCCTTCACCGTAACCCGCGCCCCGATCGCCGCCTTGTTGCTCTTGGTTCCCACTAGCTTGAACAACACGCGATGATTCGCACTGTCACCGTGGTTCAGCAGCAGCGACGGCGGCGCCCCCACATTCAACACTACAATGTCGACGTTGCCATCATTATTGATGTCGCCAAAAGCCACGCCCCGGCTCGATTGCAACGGCAACTTCGCTAGAGTCGACGACACATCTTCAAACGTTCCGTCGCGATGATTGCGCAGCAGCACCAGCGGTTGCCGGTACTGCGTACCTCCGGGAATGCTGTCCACCTGCGGGTAGACGTGGCCGCTGGCGATGAAAATATCGAGCCAGCCGTCGTTATCCATATCGAAGAAAGACGTTCCCCAACTCACCAGCGGATAAGTAGGCTTAATGATCTTCGCTCGCAGGCTCACGTCCGCAAAACTGTCGTTGCCCAGGTTGTGATAGAGCGCCGATCCCTGCTCCACAAAATTGGTAACCAACATCGACAGTCGCCCTTCGTGCAGATAATCGCCCCACGCCACGCCCATGGAGCCCTGCTGCACGCCGTCGCCACTCAGAGCTACGCCGGAAAGCAAGCCAACATCTTCGAAAGTGCCGTCACGCTTGTTGTGGTAGAGAAAATTCGGTCCCGCATCGTTGGCCACATAAAGATCAGGCCATCCGTCGTTGTCATAGTCTCCCCACGTCGCGCCCAGCCCGTAATAATGATGCGGATCGTCCACTCCGGCTTTTTTGGAGACTTCCTCAAACGTGCCATCCCCCTTGTTGTGAAACAGCATGTCAGATTCGCCGGGCATGCCCCACGGCCCGCACTGCACCAGCAGAGTCTTGAAGCGGCAGAAGCGCGGATCGTTGCCGAACTCCGGCAGTTTGTCGATGTCGACATGCACATAGCGCGACACGAAAAGATCGACGCGGCCGTCGCGATCGTAGTCGGCCCAGGCTGCGCCCGTGCTGAAGCCGCCGCCAACCACCCCGGCCTTTTCGGTCACGTCTTCGAACTTGCAGTTGCCCAGATTGTGGTAAAGAGCGTTGCCTCCGTACCCCGTGACGTAGATGTCCTGCAGTCCGTCGTTATCGTAATCCGCGACGGCAATGCCCATCCCCCAGCCCGTGCGCGTGAGCCCGGCTGCTTTAGTGATGTCGGTAAACTTCAAGTCGGCGTCCTGATGATAGAGCGTGATCATCGGATCACCGCCCTGGCGATAGCGCTCCACCGTCGATCCGTTGACGGTGATGATGTCAAGCTTGCCATCGTTATCGCAATCGATCAGTCCGACGCCGCCGCTCATCGATTCCACAATATATTTCTTGTCGGGAGAAGAAATATGCGGAACGGTGAGCCCCGCCTTCTGCGCGATGTCTTCAAACTGTGGAACCGGGGATTGCGCCGGTTGCGGCTTGGAAGAAACATTTTGAGCGAACGCGATTGCAGCCAGGAATAGACCGCTCCACAGTCCAAGGCGGGTTCGCATAGGCGGGAGAATGTTCCGATTATATCTGAGCCCGATCAGAACGCGGTTCTAGCCGACAGCACGGACTTCTGTAAACACTTCGCAACGAACAGAGTGGTGAGCGCGGAAGGAATCGAACCTTCAACCTACTGATTAAGAGTAGGTCGCGTCTGATGGGGTCTTCCACGTCTTAGCAGTTTTAAGAGTCAACAACTTACCGACAATCAAGCCCGCACGGAAGCAATCTGCTCTGGTATTGAAAAGACGCGAGTTAGCGCATATGGGATCAAATCGCACGGCACACTTATGGCACACCCTCTTGGGGTGAACCCTTCTGTTGAGACACGTCTGCGATTGGCACACTTGGCGAGCCATGAGAACTTGCTTGCTACCTACAAGTTTGCCTCGGCAAGTCGACGCAGGAAGCTCTCCTTGGCGGCGTGTACTTGCCGGATCTTCTCCAGTTCTGTTTGAAATCCTACCGGCTGGCCGCGGCGGACTGCGAGATCATACAGGTCGGTTAGCAAACTGACCGCTTTGTCATAATCTTTGGGCTGCCGCATCTGGATATGCGTTGCAACCTGTTTCCAGATTTCCAGTTGGCGTCGTCCTAGTTGATCGAGATACCGAGCCCGGTTTGCCTCGTCTTCCGCTCTTCGTTTTGCCGCTTCCGCTCGGCGCTGTTCGTTCAGCAGCCGGGCGATCTCCTTCCGGAAAGGGGCCGCGTATTGGACGTTCTGCTCGCTTTCGGGATGGTGGCAACGTCCAAGGATCTTGTACGTCATCTTCTGCAGAGCTGATTCTCACTCCGACAAGGTCTCCACTTCGTTGGGCTTCCAGAACGACGACCTCGGCAGCGGAAATGGACATCCGTTTCACGCTCGCCAGAAAGGCCCATTGGTCACCGTACGGACGAAACTCCGCATCTACGAAGACGCTGTTTCCGCCTGCGCGAGGAAGCTTTTGCAGAGGCAGAGCGATTAAGTTGCCAAGTCCTCCCTTTGGCATGGTGTCTTGGTTGGGAAAAAAACGGTCGTACGAATCCAGTCCAAGTTGGTGACGGGACTCCATAGCACGAGTCAGGATTGCACAGCCGAGTTTTCGCGCGGTGGTTGCGGGGATCGCTCGGTCGAAGAAGATCCACACGTGGCCACCGTTTCCTGAGCGTGAACGCTCTAGTGCTGCCGCTGGCACGTTCAGTTCGCAGCATACGGCCAGAAACGCAGTGGCATCCTTTTGCCATGTTTTCTTATCGAAATCGACCGCGAGGAACCAGCAGGTCTCATCCTGCAGCAGCGGATAAATGCCGATGGTGTGATCTCCGACGAGGTGCCCACGCACTACCTCGTCAGTCAGCGGTCTGAACTTCCGAGTCTGACGGTCAACCTTCTTGCGGTTCTCGTCTTTGGCGCGAAGATAGGCCTTCCAGTCACGATCCGCCTTGGGCATGTACCCAGATCGCCCGTCGGTGTTCTCCCAGCGAACTGCATAAACATCGTCGCATCCGTGGAAGAGGCTCCGGAACAATGCGATTCGTTGTTCAGCTTTCAAGTCAGGAATATGAGCACTTGGCAGTGCGTTCGTTGCGACGGGCATCCCGTTAGTGGACTGCACCGCCGGCATCTGTATGCCGTGCTCCTGCAAAAGACACCGTAGACGAACATTTTCTTCACGCAAGCGCCGCATCTCAGCAGACTGCGGGTCCAGGAGCTTGGGATCAGATTCGTTCAGGTGAAGCCATTGTCGCCGTCTACCATTTGTGACTCGATCAGGAATACTCTCACAGTTTGCGGACCCGTTGGGTGTCGCGCCGGAAGGTTCCGTCTATTAGGTGCCGGTCGTCTGGCCAAGCAGCGAGTGGCTGGCTGCGTGGGGCTTGTTCGCGTGACAACTCTCCAGTCATCCAACGATCCCGTTTCTTCGATTAGTGACTAGTATATTAGGCATACTATTGACAGAGCTACTTTATGCCTAGTATATTAGGCACACTCATGTTGAAGCTGCACTCCATTGGCTCTCAGATCGGGTCTAGGCGGAAGGCTCTCGGGTTTAGTCAATCCGTGTTGGCCCACAAAGCCGGTGTGAGCCGGGCGACGCTCGAAGCGCTGGAGAACGGCCGATCCGGTGAACTTGGCTTTTCCAAGGTCGCCAACATCTTGTCGGCGCTCGGCCTAGAGTTGAAACTACAAGAGGCAAACCTGCAACGGCCCACTCTGGACGAACTCTTAGAAGAGGATCGTGATGATAAAGGTTTGGACAGACGCCGCTGAGGCAGGCCTGCTCGACAGGCAGCGGGATCGCGGAAGTGCCTTTGCGTACTTGCCAGAGACAGTCCCCGAGCGCGCCGTCTCCGTTACCATGCCCGTGCGGCTTCCATCCTGGGACGTGCCCTTTGGCCTCGCTCCGATCTTCGAGATGAACCTCCCGGAAGGCGCGTTGCGGGAACGGCTGCGACTCGCCTTTGCGAAGGCGACTGGAACATTCGATGATTTTGATCTGCTCGCCATTGTTGGCCGCTCACAAGTAGGCCGCATACGGTACACCGGCGACAAGGAACGGCTCAACGAGGATGTTCCTTTTCAATCGGTAGACGAGATTTTGGCGAGTCGTCGCGACGGAGACTTGTTTCGCTACCTCATTGAGAAGTTTGCAGCCTTTTCCGGTATCAGCGGTGTCCAGCCCAAGATCCTCGTGCGAGACGAGAACGCATCTGCCACGCTGGCGAATACGGAGCCCCGTCTTTCCCCGAGCTACAGAGGTGCAACGCACATCGTGAAGTTCTGGGAGCCGAACGAATTTCCTCAGCTCGCTGCGAACGAGTACTTCTGCCTGAAGGCCGCTGAGCGTTGCGGGCTTAACGTACCTCGGTATCGGCTCGCAGAAGACGGAATGGCCCTTGTCGTTGACCGTTTCGACTTGCGCCCAGATGGTACCTACCGGGGCTTTGAAGATTTTTGCGTCCTGAACGCAAGAAGAACGGATGAGAAGTATCGCGGCAGCTACGAAACATCAGTCATGAAGCGATTTCAGCAGTTCGCAAACTCACCTGCCGTACTCGCAGATGTTGAAAAACTATTCACGCTGATCGTGCTGAATTGCGCACTACGCAACGGCGATGCTCACCTCAAGAATTTCGGCATCGTCTATGACGACGTGCTCGGTGAAGCTCGTCTTGCACCGGTCTATGATCTCGTAACGACTGCCATCTACCTGCCGAAGGATAGTCTGGCGCTTACGCTCAACGGAACAACCCAGTGGCCCGACAGCAAAGTTCTCCGTCGGCTCGGTGAAACACGAATGACGGGCACGCCCGCTAAA
>Ga0182024_10005170_pt1 | contig 29424 bp, 20 predicted proteins | sample P32metaG_FD_120480 | JGI IMG/M metagenome (GOLD analysis project Ga0182024, IMG submission 120480) | Permafrost microbial communities from Stordalen Mire, Sweden - P3-2 metaG (Illumina Assembly) | ecosystem: Environmental > Terrestrial > Soil > Wetlands > Permafrost | place: Sweden: Stordalen...
GCAGAATTGCAACCGGGCCAGTCGTTGACCACGGAAAAAGGCAAGGCTGAAGTTTTATTGACACCTGGCGTCTTCTTGCGAATCGGCAATAACAGTTCGGTAAAGATGATTTCAACCAGCCTCACGGACACGGAGGTCGAAGTCGACCGCGGGCACGCGATGGTCGAAGTCGCGGAAATCCATCCGGAAAACAGTATCCGCGTCGACGATGCTGGAACAACCACGCAGCTGTTGAAAACCGGGTTATACGACTTCAATCAGAACCAGCGGGAGATGCGCGTGTTCGACGGCAAGGCATTCGTCGAGAGCGGCCACGCACATGTCGATGTGAAAGGTGGGCGCGAAATCACGTTGGCCAGCAACGATCTGTCGAAGCCGCGTAAGTTCGACAAGAAGTCTTATGAAGAAGGCGATCTGTTCCGCTGGAGTAGTCTGCGGTCGGGTTACCTGGCCGAAGCCAACGTCGATGCGGCCGGCATGTACGCCCAGAATGGATGGGGCGGCCTAGGATGGGCGGGAGCCGATTGGTATTGGGATCCCTGGTTTGACGCGTTCACTTTCATTCCCGGCGACGGGATTTTCTATAGCCCGTTCGGCTGGGGTTTCTATTCTCCGTGGTGGGTATATCAGGCTCCGTTCTTCGGGTACGGATATGGCGGCTGGGGCGGCTACGGATACGGACGCTCCAACCATCACTTCAGTACAGACTCGCGCAACTGGGGCTACGGTTCTCATTATGTAGGAGGGCGCAGTTACGCCCACGGTATCTATCACGGACCGGGATCCACAGGAAGTGGGTTCCATTCCGGACCTAGCATGGCTAGCTCAGGGCGCGGCTTCGGAAGATTCGGTGGCGGAGGATTTCACGGTGGTGGAGGCGGGTTCCACGGCGGCGGTGGAGGCGGGTTCCATGGAGGAGGTGGTGGGTCTCACGGTCGGTAAGTAACGACCATGAACCGTTCGTCAGGCGGATCGCAAGAGTCGCGGTTGGGGAGATTCACGAGAATTCATTTCGGTCCATCGTTGCGGTTGACGACAGCCTGGCGTGAACTCTCCCCGCCAACGCACAGTCTTTATAGGGGGAAACACTCGTTCGAGTTGCCGTCTTATATAACCGTTGGCGCTGCTTGAGAAGAGTCTCAAGGAGGAAAGTAAATGAATACGTCGACCCCTGACCGACGAGAGCCACCCTCTTTCGGAATTGGACAGTTCCTGTTTGTAGTCGTCTTGGCGGTCATCCTTTTTCTCCTTGGCCAAAGCATGGTGCGTCATCGCTTCTTTCAAGGTGGCCGGGAACACCGGAATGGCTCCATAGGGCAATAGCAGGCACTGACAAAGTCTTGACCGTCGCTCGAATGATGCGAGGCTGAGCAATTCGCCACGCCGCGACTGTTCAATACTGCACAGTTCTAAAACGTGCCAAGAGTAGAGTGTGGACTCTGAGAGGAGACAATTCTTATGAAAAAAACAATGCTGTTTGTTCTCGTGTTTTGGGCCGGTGTTCTCCTGGCGCAGGAAAGCAATCCGCCCAGCGGGACAAGTCAGGATAACTCGAAACATGCCAAAGGACAGATAACAGTTCAGGGTTGCGTCGGCAGATCTACCGGCGACTACATACTGACAAAGCAACACCCAGGCATGATTTACGAACTTCAGGCTATTGGCAAGACAAAGCTCCGCCGTTACCTGGGACAACGAGTGGAAGTAACGGGGAATGAGTCCCCTTCGATGAGCACGAGTTCCGACACTTCAGCAAGATCGGGTTCTCCGGCCTCGGTGACATTAACCATCACCTCGATCAAGACCATCGACAGGGAATGCACCGGACACCAAATCTCCGCCAAGTAAGGATGATCTTAGCCACAATCTGTGGAGCACTGGAGGCGTTTATCCACAACGTGAACCAAGTGATAGGATGGGACTTGCGGATGGGCTTCCGAGTACGAATCCTACCTGAGGAGCCATTTTCTTTCCGCGGCTCCGAATAAAGGGCTCTCTGACTCGCGCCCTCCTCCGGCTTTTTGCGACTTTACCTCCCTGCCACTCAACGAACGCGACTTAACTTGGCAGGTACCCTCAGGCTAAGGCCTTCGGCATAAACGCCCGGATCGGAGACCACACCTCGACTCTTTTCACAGTTTCGTGGCATGTAATAGTTTCGTAATGTATCCGGGATCACCGCCAAGAGTTCTCCCTACCAGTTACTCTGCTCCTAGCCTCATATGGAAATTCATCCAAAGGGAATCCGCGCTCGCGTTCTTCTGAGTTCGGTCTTCGGGCCTTACGCCCAAGACGACGAATTTGGCAGCCGCTCCATCAATCCGATGGAGCTCTATCACAATCAGGTTACCCGCGCGCAAGGCAGCTTCTCGCTGCGCATGTTTCATCGCTCCTGGGGCATCATGATGATCCAGGAGAATATTTCGGCGCCCTGCACTGTCCTGGATTTTCCCACCCGCGAAGCCTTCGCTCACGAATTGACCAACCATCACTACGATGTCGTTGGTATCTCTTCCATCATTGTGAATGTCTTGAAGGTCCGGGAAATGTGCCGGATGGTGCGAGAGTTATCACCGGACTCGGTAATCGTGGTGGGTGGACACGTAGCCGCCACTCCCGCCTTGGAGACGATGATCGACGCCGATCACATTGTTCGCGGCGAAGGAATCTCCTGGATGCGCCGCTATCTGGGAGAAGACGAGAAAGCCCCGATTCGCCACCCCGCCATTGTCTCCGGCTTGGAAACGCGCATCATGGGTGTGCGCCTGCCGCAGCGCAAAGGCGGGACGGCGGCAACCATCATCCCTTCAGTGGGCTGCCCCATGGGTTGCAACTTCTGTACTACCTCCGCTTTTTTCGGAGGCAAAGGAAAGTTCATCAACTTTTACGAGACTGGCGATGAACTGTTCGACGTGATGTGCCGCATCGAATCCGAGCTTCAAGTAAATTCGTTCTTTGTGATGGACGAGAATTTCCTGCTCCATCGGACTCGGGCCATGCGTTTGCTGGATCGCATGAAGCAGGCCGGCAAGAGCTGGGAGCTTTCGGTCTTTGCCTCCGCCAATGCGATTCGAAAATACACCATGCTGGAACTGGTGGAACTTGGCGTTTCCTGGGTGTGGATGGGGTTGGAGTCGCCTCGCTCGAGCTATGGCAAGTTGCAGGGTCACGACATTACGCAACTCACGCGCGAGTTGCGTGAACATGGCATACGAGTACAAGGTTCAACCATCATCGGACTGGAACACCACACGCCTGACAACATCGTCGATGAAATCGAATCGGCAATTCGCTACCAAACCGACTTCCACCAGTTCATGCTCTACACGCCGGTTCCGGGCACGCCACTTTACCAGGAAATGGCTGCTCAGGGCCGACTGCTCGCTGACATCGACTTCGCCGATGTCCACGGACAGTACAAGTTCAACTTCCAGCATGGCGCCATCTCGCGGGATGATTCCAAGAGGTTTCTGGATTGGGCTTTCTGGCGCGACTTTGAGCGGAATGGACCCAGCCTTTATCGCCTGTGCCGTACCCTGCTCCAAGGCTGGCAGCGATATAAGAACGATCCCGATCCGCGCATCCGGAAGCGGTTTGCGCGGCAAGTGAAGAAGCTCAGCAGCGCTTACAATGCCGCGCTGTGGGTAATGGAGCGGCAATTCGCAGACGTTAATCGTGGCGTGAGTGATCAGATTCACAAGCTGCGCCGCGAATTTGAAAAGGAATTTCCGGTTGTCGCGCGCCTCACGGCCGCAACACTGGGTCCTCTCCTACTGTGGTCCACACGCCGGGAAGAGAAACGTCTGGCGTCTGGCAAAACCTACGAACCGCCGATTTTTCTCGAGCGCCGGAACTGGGTTTCGGCTGTGTAGCTCTACTCCCACGGCGACATCGCCTTGTATTGGTGAGCCGCCGCTTATTCGCACACAGCAGCGTATTTCGCAGCTTCGAGTTGGCAATGATCCTAATCACACGCGGTCATGTTGGGCGGTCATGGCGATTTCATTCAGTCGACACGAAAATCAAACATGAAGCGGTGTGAGTTGCCGTGCGGCCGCACGCGAGAAGTTGGCGGGACGGCTGTGCGAGAACTCCGCTTCGAGCAAGGGTTGAAATCGCACCCGTCCTCTTCATCTTAATCCTCTTTCAATACCTTATCGTCCAGGGAGCTGGGAAAAAATCCATTCATAGTCAACACTGGGAACCGGTTGCGGCGATGGCGTGACCTCAATCACATGAAAAAGTGACAGAGGGTACTGCTGAAATCGGTTCGATGTGGAAAGCTGAACCTAGACGGCGAGGTGTCATATGCCAGTCCTAGAGTTCAAACAAGAAACTCCGGAAATCAAGCAACAACCTGCGGCGATCTCCATAAAGAATGTGCTGTATGCCACGGACTTCTCAGCCACCTCAGAGGCGGCTCTGCCTTATGCGACTGCGATCTGCCGCCGCTTTGGAAGCACACTGCACACGGCCCATGTTCTCTCCGATACAAGTCTACTGATGATGACCGGGGGACTGGACTACGTGGGCTTCGAAGCGCTCTACGAGAATGCTCAATCCTTGGCGCAGGAGAGGATCAATCAAATCGTCGATCGATTGGGGAAAATTCCGTACCGCACATATGTTCGGCACGGAAAAGTTTGGACGAATCTCAGCGATATCGTAGCGAACAATAGTATTGACCTGATTGTGGTCGGAACCCACGGCCGCGGAGGATTGGGGAGGTTTGTGCTGGGCTCGGTGGCGGAGGATATTCTGCGGCACGCGCCCTGTCCCGTTCTTACTGTCGGGCCAGGGGTCTGTGGCCGGGCCAGGCTACGGGAGTTCCCTGGCGATGGGGGACTAGCTCCCGTCGAACTGGAACTCCGGCGAATCCTACATGCCACAAACTTTACTGGCGCATCGCTGGGAGTTGCGCAGGTGGCAATTTCCTTGGCGGCGCAATTTCGGTCTCAGCTCACAATGATGCACGTGGTTGAGGGCGATTCAAGGCTGGGAACTCCAACGGAATCCATCGACGACGGAGTGCGCGAGGTGCGGGAGGAGATTTCAAAAGCTGCACTGGCGTATCCGCCGGACATCCTAACGGAATTTGGCTCCGCTTGGTATTGCATCGTGAACAAGGCGGCGGAACTCGAGGCAGAACTAATCGTACTGGGAGCGCATTCCCTCAAGGGCGCACCTCATCTTCCTTGGTCGACGGTGTACCGTGTCGTGGCGCATGCGACCTGTCCGGTTCTGACTATCCGAGCATAAGCCCGTGCTGAATAGTCGGCGGCAGTGCGTCACACTGAATCTGCGAAGCGAAGCGGGATAAAAGGAAAGCCGTATGACAGGTTCGCTGCGAGGTGACTTATGACGGAAGCAATCTTGGTCGTTATTGTCGTTCTGGCGCTTGCTTTGACCCTATTCGTGTTTCGTGCCATTCCAGCCGCACGAGCTTACTTTGCATATAGGGGTAAGCGCCTTATCACCTGCCCGGAAACTCACAAAGCAGCGGCTGTCGATGTAGCGGCAAATGAAGCTGCGATAGGCGCGTTTCTTTCCGAACCGACACTACACTTGAAGCAGTGTTCACGTTGGCCGGAGCGGCAGGATTGTGGGCAGGAATGCCTTCAGCAGATCGAAGTAGATCCTGAAAGTTGCCTTGTCTGGAATATCGTTTCGAAGTGGTATGAAGGCAAGAAGTGCGTCTTCTGTCACAAGGCTTTTGGCGAACTCCAGCATCTTGATCACGCCCCGGCGCTGCTCGGTCCAGACCGCAAAACCGTCGAGTGGAAAGAATTGCTGCCGGAGCAACTACCCGAGGTGTTTTCTACCTACCGTCCGGTTTGCTGGAATTGCCATGTAGCCGAGACCTTTCGCAGCCGGTTTCCCGAACTGGTCGTGGATCGCGAGCGGGAACCATCCCGCATGGCATAGCCAACTGGCACAAGAGCTCGCGCCCGCTTCAAACTCCGATTTAAATGGGGTCCTTCTGCGCTCATCCCGTTGTGATGACAATCACAATAAGCTGTTTGCTGTGCACGTGCTGGAGAGTTTCTTCATCTTTAAAATCACGAATCAGTGTGACCAGCGTCACTGCGCCGAATCCGCCTACGGTTGAAAGTCTCGATTAGGCGGCGAAGCCGTTGCTGAGTTCTTATATACTTCGAGTGGTTTTTTGTTGCGTTCTTCGTCGCTGCCTGCACCGGGTTGCAAACTGCAAAAGGAGAGAACGAAATCATGAAGACAACCAAGCTGGTGATAGTTGTAATGACGATAGCGGCGGCTCTGTTTATTCTGATTCCCAAACTGTCATGGGCTGCCGATGATGGAGCTTCTATCTACAAGGCGAAATGTGCAGCCTGCCACGGCGGCGATGCAACGGGCAAGCCCGCCGCGAAGATTCCAAGCCTGGTTTCAGATGAGGCCAAGAAAGCCTCGGATGAAGATCTGACTAAATCGATTGCCGAGACATCGAGGCATCCCGGCACCGTGAAGAGCCTACCGCCCGACCAGGTAAAGATGGTGTTGACTTACATTCGCGGACTGCAGAAGTAGGCGCTGGAAAGTTTTTCATTGCCTGTAGCTCCTTGCGCGCAACGAATGCGCGCTTGCGAGTTATATGGGAGATTGGCCGCCGGAGTGAACACTTCAGCGTCACGGACACGTACTTGTAGGCGGGATTTGCTGTTCTAGTGCCTCGCTGGCGCCGTGGATTTACGAACTACCAACTCGGCTTCAATCGCAATTTCTGAGACGTCGTTCATTCGTCCCTCGATACGGTCGAGCAAAGTCCGGGCCGCGATTTCGCCCATTTTGTACAAGGGCTGTTTCACCGTGGTGAGCGGCGGGGTGATAAAAGCGGCGCTCTGGATATCGTCGAAGCCAACCACCGACACGTCTTCCGGCACTCGCAAGCCCGCTTCCTGAAAAGCGAAGATCGAGCCGATGGCGGAAATATCGTTGTAAGCAAACAAAGCGGTGAAGGCCTGTTTGCGCGCGAGCAACTGCTTCGCAAAAGGATAACCAAGATTCGGCGTGGAATCCGCACCTTGCAGTTGAACAGTCAATTCGTTCTTCACCTCAATACCCAGTTTTTTGGCAGCTTCGCAGATCGCATTCCAGCGTGAGTCGGAGTCGGAGCTCACTTTGGCCCCCTTCATGAAGGCAATTTCCTTGTGTCCCAGTGCGACCAGGTGCTCGAGCGCCAGCGCCACGGCATGATGGTGGTCCAGCAGGATGTTCGTCACTCCCTTGATTTTGCGATGGCCCGCGACCGCAACCGTTGGCAAAGCCGGTTCGTCATTCAGGAACGTATCTACCGCAATGAAGCCCTCGACACCCCGCTGCTGCAGCATGTTCGAGTAAGTCTCGAGCAAAGTCTTGTCGTGCCGGTGAGCCACGGTAAGAAAGAAAAAATTGTGCTGCCTCAAAAAATGCTCGATGCCGCTCATGACGACAGAGCCGTAGGCATCCCCAATTTCTTCCAGGATGACGCCAATCGTGTAGGTGCGATTTGCGCGCAAAGACCGGGCCAGAAAATTCGGCCGGTAGTTCAGTTCACGGGCCGCAGCAAGGACGCGCTTCTTGGTCCGCTCGGGGACTGAGCGCGCTGCGGCAGAATCATTCAAAACGGCGGAAACCGTGCTGGCGGTCAGACCCACGCGCTCTGCCACCGACTTCAGGGTTACCGCTCCGTTATTGTTTCGGGTTCCTTTTTTATTCGGCGGCTTCATCGGCGATCATCGGAGCGCCGCAGGTCGGCGTCCCGAACACGTTGCAAATCTCCCTCTCCGGAGTCGGATTGTATCCCAGCCTACCCCAAAGCGCATGACAATAAATCACGAACCGCCGTATTTCCGCAAGAATAACGTTATTTTTCTCTTGACAGTAACAGTTGTTTAGCGGTAAACCTTCGTGGAGTTAAAAGTAGTATGGAAGTACTAGCTGATTCGCTGGTACAACAACGATATTCCTGTGCCCCCATTTCTGGGGTAGCTGGGCCAGGCAGTTCGGCGCGCAGCTGGGGGCTTATCAGTTCTGCTTCACCGTCTCTGTCGACGGCAAAATGCAACCTAGCGCGGGAGGAACTCCATGACGAGCTTCGTTCGCTGGACGCTGGCCCTGTGTCTCTTCGTAGCCGTGTCCACATCAGCCTTTCCACAGAGCAGAAATACGGGTGAGATTCGTGGCACCGTGTCGGCGAGCGGAGCCGTGGTTCCGGGCGCTACCGTTACCGTGAGGAACATCGACACAGGCGAAACGAAAAATTTCGTCACCAACCAGGACGGCCTCTATGACACCGTCTCCACCCCGGCTGGCAATTACACAATCAGTTTTACCTCCAAAGGTTTCAAGAAGCTGGTGCGCGGCCCGGTCACGCTGCAGGTGGATGTAATCACGGAAAACGCGGAACTGCAGGTTGGGTCCGTGTCCGAAACCATCGAAGTGAGTGCGGAAGGCGTGCCGGTCCTGGAGACCGAAACCGGCCAGCAGGGTGCCATTATGGATTTTAAAACCATTTCAGAGCTGCCCCAGTCAGGCGGCGGCATTACCGGCGAAGATTGGGCGTCTTTCAACATCTACCTGCCGGGCGCTTCAGGCACTACAAATGGGCGGACCTCGCAGGCCGGGGGCGCCTGGAATGCCGGCGACGCGGTTTCCATCAACGGCAACCTGCCGAACTTCGGCAACTTCCTTCAGGACGGAGCCACCACCACACTGCCGGCGAGCTACAACAACGACGATGAGGTATTCGAGACCATTCAAGAAGTTCAGGTCAACACCAATTCCTTCTCTGCGCAATACGGCATGGGCGGCGTCATGTTCAACCAGATCAGCAAGAGTGGAACCAACGCTTGGCATGGGTCCGGTTATGAGTTTTTCTCGCAGAACTTTTTGAACGCCAACAGCTATTTCAATAATCAAGCGCCCAAGTTGATCACAAACCCCCTTAATCCCACGGGCCCGGAAATTCCTAACCCGGCATCGCAAGTGCCGTATTTGCGGTACGACCAGTTTGGCGCCACCGTCGGCGGGCCTATTATCAAGAACAAGCTGTTTTTCTTCTTTGACATAGACAGGATAGTCAATAACAGCGCGTCGAACGGCTTCGTCACCGTTCCTACGGCCGCCATGCTGCAGGGTGATTTCACCGGCATGTACCCCATTTATGACCCGCTCACCACAACCGGGTCGGGCGCGACCTTGGCTCGCACTCCTTTCTCTAGCGAATGCGGCGGCCTCAACATGATTCCGAACGGCACCAACTGTGGCGGCGCGCCCAGCCGGATGGACCCCGTGGCGGCCGCGATTATGACTTCCAAGTATGGCTGGCCCACCGCGCCGCAAGGGGTGGGAACATGCGCAGCCCCTCCGTACCAGAACGAGTGTACAAGTAACCTCTACCTCGCGCATATCAATCCCGCCCCGGTTCACCGATATTTTGGGCGGTTGGACTACGACCTGAGCAAGAACAACCGCATCAACTTCTCAATTAGCCAGAAGGATAACCCTGGGGTCGACAACGGCCTGTTCAAATGCCCGCTGAATTGCGGTAGCGGGGACGTGGACGGTTGGAACACGCAGCTCAGCGACGTGTGGACGATCACGCCAACGATCGTCAACGAATTCCGGATGGGTTATACCAAGCAGGGCAACTGGTTCCTTTCTCAATCCATCGGGTTGAACCCGGCAACGGCATTTGGCCTGCAAGGTACCCATTTCAACCAATTCCCCTTCATCGGCAACTCGAGTATTTATGGCGGATTCGGCGGCCCGGATGCCGTAAGCGCCTTGTCGCCCGCCACGGACGCCATTTACATCGAGAACTCGTTTGACCCCTCCGATGTGGTGACGCTGGTCAAGGGCAGACACATTCTGCATTTCGGGATTGAGGTGTTGATGGCCGAGGGCAACACCACCGCCTGGGGCTCCAACAGCGCCGGCAACTATAGTTTTACCGGACAATACACCGCAGGCGTCAACGCCGACGGAACGCTGAATACAGGAAAAGCAGGCTCGGGCTTCGCGGATTTCCTGCTCGGCAACATCCAAGGCTGGGCCGCGCAGAACGAGAATGCGACCGGCATGCGGCTGAAGAGCCCGCAGGCCTTCGTTCAAGACGACTGGAAAATCAAGCCCAATTTCACCCTCAACCTCGGCTTGCGCTGGACGGGGAACACGGGCATGAGCGAGCAAGGAAATCGCCTTGGCGATTTCAACCAGAATCTGGTCAATACCACCGGCCCCTTCGCGGGGACCCCGGGCTCGATATGGATTGCCCCTCTGGATCACCGAACGACCTTGCAGAAGCCGGTTTGGAACATCTTCCTCCCTCGGGTAGGCTTTGCCTGGTCGCTCAAGAACGACACCGTCGTCCGGGGCGGGGCAGGGTTTTTCGCCTATAACTACAGCATGGATCTTTATGGCGGTGAGGGCGGTGGGCAAATGGGCTTCGGAGCTACCTCCCAGGGCAGCGTCAGCGACCCTCTCAGTGCCGCCGGGGACACGGGCTGGATTTCCGGCACCGGAAATACTACCCCGCTCTATTTAAGCTCGAGCGCTGCGATGATGGCCAACGCCCTGCCTTACATTCAGGGCTCGAAGAACCCGGCAACCTACGTCACCAATCCGGTCTTCAGTCCACCTTACGAACCCTATGACATCAAGCCGGGAGAGATCTGGGAATGGAACATCTCCGTCGAGCACCAGTTCGCGAGGGACTACGCAGTGTCGGCCACTTACGTCGGCAGTCACGGGATGAATCTGCAATACGTCACTGACCTGAACCAAATCACCAACCTGGCGCTGCTGAACAAGAACGACATATCGGCTTGTAACGGGGCAACACCCGCATCGATTGCAGCAAGCCCCAGTACTTGCGCGCGTCCATATCCGGCGTTTGGCAGCCTATCCGGCTCAAACTTCAACGGCATCTCCAACTACGATTCGTTGCAACTCGACTTGCGGAAGCGTTATTCCTACGGGCTGACCTTCGATGTCAACTATGCTTGGTCGCACATGCTGGATGACCAGGACTCGGCCGGATGGGGCAGCACCGCTGGGGCTCAGGTTTGGCAATTCGGAAACAATCCCTCCTCTAACTACGGCAACTCGAACTTCGACATCCCGCAAGCGCTCAAAGGGACCGTGGTATACGAACTGCCGTTTGGCATGGGCAAACCCTTTATGAACCAGAATGCTGTCCTCGACGCAGCGCTTGGCGGATGGCGCTTGTCGGGGACATTTATCTACCAGGACGGCACTCCGTTCACGGTGTTGGACGCCGGTGTTAACGACTATTCGCAGGCTGGCCAAGTGTTTGCCAACCCCACGGGTATGAACCCCTTTTCAGGCACCTGCCCCAACGGCGCGAGCACACACACCGTGACCTGCTGGTTCAACCCTGCAGCCTTTCAGACCCCAACCGAGCAGGGCAACGGGGCGTTCGGGTATGGACGCCGGAACACGCTCTTCGGGCCAAAACTGTCTGACATTAACATGTCTCTGGCGAAGACCTGGCATTACAAGGAACGAGCCGGGCTCACGCTTCGCGCAGACTTCGTTAACGTCATGAACCATCCGAGCTTCTCACTTCCGGACACTGGCGGACCCAGCGGCCAGCCTGACATCAGTAGTTCGGGCGCGGCCGCTATCACGGCCCTCGCGAACGGGCCACGTACGATCCAACTAGGCGTACGGATAACCTTCTAACGGCGCTCGCGTAACCAAGAAGGACGGCGGCATGCCGCCGTCCTCAACTCTACGCGGGAACGAGAGATTACGTCTTGTCCGCCGTTACAATCGTGACATGTGGACAAAACAGGTCGTTGCCTTGATCTGGGTGGTTGTCTGTCTGGGGTTGCTGGCGTGCTTCGCTCAATCTAGCCCTGGCCGGCAGCAGCAGATTGAATCGCACAATCGTCAGGCGGCGGAGTATTTGAAGCAGAACCGGCCTGACCTTGCGGTGCCAGAATTCAAAGCCATCGTTGCCCTTGATCCGAACAATGTGGATGCCCGCGGCAACCTGGGCGTGGTGCTGTTCTTTCAGGGAGATTATACGAGTGCGATTCCACAACTCCGTGCCGCGCTGAAACTGCGGCCATCATTGTCCAAGATTCAGGCGCTTCTGGGCATCGCCGAAAAGAGAACGGGTGACGTTGCATCCGGCCGCCGCGATTTGGAAAAAGCGTTTCCAAACGTGCAGGAAGAGAAGATTCGCATCGAGACCGGGATGGAATTGATCGAAGTCTATTCGGGAACGGGCGATGCGGATAAGGCCGCGGCGATTGTGAGCGATCTTCGCAAGCTCGAACCTACGAACGAAGCTATTCTCTACACCGCATACCGAATCTATTCGGATCTGGCCGCGGAATCCATACTGAGCTTGTCGCTGGTGGACCCTAATTCTGCTCGAATGCATCAAGCCATGGCTCACGAACTGGCGAACCGTGGAAATACCGCTGAAGCGATTGAGAACTACCGGGCTGCGCTCAAGATCGATCCGCGCCTGCCGGGATTGCATTTTGAGCTTGCCGATCTGCTCAGGACCTCGTCGACAGCGGAGGGCCGGGAAGAAGCCGAGAAAGAGTACAAGGCGGCGTTGGAGGCTAATCCGTTTGATGAGCAGTCGGAGTGCAGGCTGGGCGACATCGCTCTTCAGCGCGATGATCTTCAGGAAGCCAACGCGCGCTTCAGCAAAGCGCTGCAACTCCAGCCAAACGACGCGGAAGCCGATGTGGGCCTCGCGAAGGTTTACATGACGATGGACCAGCCGAAAAAAGCGGAGCCGTTGCTGCTTCATGCTATCGAACTCGACCCGACCAGCGCGCTGGCGCACTTTCGTCTCAGTACGGTGTATCGCCAGACTGGGCGTACGGCAGAGGCCAAGACGGAGTTGGAGCAATATCAGAAGTACAAGCAGATGAAAGAGAAGCTGCGCTCCGTGTATCACGACTTGCATCAGCAGGAAGGCAAAGACGAACGCGAGGACGCGACTTCCAAGCAGTAGCGGGCGCGTGACGTACAAACTTGAATCTTGAGGAAGCTTGCGATGATCCGCGCACGTCTCGCGTCTGCCGTCTTTTTGCTCACGTTTGCATCGGCCCTCCCGCTTGTAGCCGGCTCCTACTACCCTGCGCGGCTGGAAGATGCGCGGGCGCTTTACCTGACGCCTGATGCCTTCCCGGTAAAAGGCGACGGAGTCGCCGACGATTCCGCCGTGGTACAGCAGGCGATCGACACCATTCACGAGAAGAGGAATCAGGGCATTCTCTTCGTTCCTTCCGGCACATATCGTCTGACTAAGACAATTTACATTTGGCCGGGAATCCGGTTGATCGGCTTCGGCGCAACCCGCCCGCGATTCTTACTCGCAGCCAGCACGCCCGGCTACCAGCAAGGCCCGAAGTACATGTTCTTTTTCGCCGGCGGGCGGCCCCACGGAAACGCGCCTCCGCCGGATGCGTCACCGGGCACGTTTTATTCCGCCCTTAGTAACCTCGATATTGAAATTCAGGATGGAAATCCCGGCGCCGTTGGCGTGCGCGCCCACTATGCCCAGCACTGTTTTCTGACGCACATGGATTTTCACATTGGCTCCGGCCTCGCGGGAATTCACGATGGCGGTAACGTCGTCCAGGATGTGCATTTCTATGGTGGGCGGTATGGAATCTGGACCCGCAAGCCCGCCCCGGGATGGCAGTTCACGCTGATCGACACCTACTTTGAAGGGCAGCGCGAGGCTGCGATTCGCGAGCGGGAAGCCGGCCTTGCGCTGATTCGTCCTGAGTTCAGGAACGTTCCCACCGCCATTTCCATCGACCCGCAATTTTCCGATGAGCTGTGGATGAAGGATGGACGGATGGAAAATATCTCCGGGCCTGCAATCGTGATCAGCAACGAGAAGAGCGCCCGCACCGAAATCAACATGGAGAATGTTGTTTGTCGGAAGGTTTCTGTTTTTGCCAGTTATCGCGAAAGCGGAAAGCCGGTCGCCGGTCCGTCAGACACTTACCTCGTGAAGACTTTTTCTCACGGACTTCACTATGACGATATGGGCACTCAAGCCTCTGTGCAGGATGTTTACGACACAGAAAAACTGAGTGCCTTCCCTGAGCCGGTCAAGTCTGACATTCTCGATCTTCCACCAATCGATACCTGGGTGAACATCAAGTCTTTCGGCGCAATCGGGGATGGCATTGCCGACGACACGGCGGCATTGAACAGCGCGATTGCCGCTCACCGGACGATTTACTTCCCTTCCGGCCAATACCGCGTGACCGATACCATCATGCTCAAGCCAGATACAGTTCTGATTGGTTTGCACCCAAGTGTGACGCGCATTTTGCTGGCCGATTCCACGCCGGCGTTTCAAGGAGTTGGCAGTCCGAAGCCATTGCTTGAAACTCCTGGCGATGGAACGAATATTGTGACCGGCATCGGCCTGTATACCAACGGCATCAATCCACGCGCAGTCGCGGCGAAATGGGCCGCAGGCAGCCATTCAATGATGAACGATGTGCGCTTCCTCGGCGGCCACGGCACGGTCGATCCCGACTCGAGCGCAGAAGAAAGTTCAAGAGTCTGGAAGCAGATTTATAACGACACCCATAGCGCGGATTCCAATCCGAAACGCCGCTGGGACGGGCAATATCCCAGCCTGTGGATTACCGGTGGCGGCACCTTCGTGGATATTTGGACTCCGATCACGTTCGCGCAGGCGGGCGTTTACATCTCAAACTCTTCGGCCGGTGGCAGGATCTACGAACTTTCCTCTGAACACCATGTTCGCAACGAGGTGATGCTCGATCACGCTTCGAACTGGGAGATTTATGCCCTCCAAACCGAAGAGGAGCGCGGCGAGGGAGGCTTCGCCTTGCCGCTCGAGATACGGAACTCAACGAACATCACATTTGCCAATCTGCATATGTACCGCGTCGTCAGCATGGTGCAACCGTTCAAATATGCAATTACTGTCACAGATTCCAGCAACATACGGTTCCGCAACGTTCATTGCTATAGCGACAGCAAGGTGTCATTCGACACCACTATCTACGACCAGACTCACAACGCGGAAATCCGGCAGCGTGAATTTTCCTGGCTGACGATCTCGGGTGCGGCCCCACTCGCTCGCGCACCACATGCTTCGCCAGTTCTAGCTGAGGGAGCCAAGCTGGAAAAACTCGCGGGCGACTTCTTCAATATTTCGGGCGGGGCAATCGACCGCTCCGGCAATATTTATTTTGTCGACGCGAAATGGCAAACCATTTATCGCTGGACGGTTACCACTCATCAATTATCGAAAGTTCGCGACAATCCGCTGGATCCGGTTCAACTGTTTTTTGATAAGGCCGGCGACCTGATTGTGGTTTCGTATGCGGGCAACGGAACCGTCTACGCCTTCAACCCGGATTCCGGGAATGACGACGTGGCGCTGCTGAAGGCCGAACCTGCGGCCGCGCGATCGGGACTCACTCCGGTTCTCCCGATCGATTACTGGCGAAACGAAAATGATTTTCTCGAAACTGTTCCCGTCAAACTGCCTTACCAGTTCGTTTCTCCAGATGGCACGACATTTCTTCCGGCGGGAGAAGACTTCGTCTCCGGCGAGCTTTACTACGGATCCAAGCTGAACAACACTTTGCGAGCGTTCGGTTTTGCCCCCGCAGTTGCGGGCCGGCCGTTCTATGTAACCGATGAATCCGGCGAAAAGACTTATGCAGCCAGCGTTGGAGACGATGGCACAATTTCGAATCTGAAGCTGTTCGCCGAACAGGGCGGCGAGAGCGTTGCCGCCGACAGCAAAGGGAATGTCTACATCGCCGCTGGTCAGATCTACGTTTACAATCCCGCCGGAGAAATGATCGATACCATCGACGTTCCGGAGCGGCCGTCGCAGCTTCTCTTTGGCGGTCGCGATGGCAATACGTTATTCATTTTGGCTCGAAGTTCATTGTATGCAGTTCAGGTGCGCGGCCCAGTTCGCTGAAATATCGCAAACTTTCCCAGGAGAAGATTATGAAACGACCGACATCCCGGCGCGACTTTCTGGAAATCTCTGCACTTGGGCTGGCTGCGGCTGCCGTTCCTCTCGATTTAGCGCAACCCTCGACTGCAATGGCCAAACCGGAACCCGCCGCCCCGCCTGCCAGTCCGGAGATATCCGGCTGGGTAACCGCTGGCCAGGAAAAGTTTGCCGCCGTTCCAAAACTCAATTGGAACGAGGCATCGACTCCCCCCGCCGCCGATCATATTCGCGTGAATCCAGCCAGGAAATTCCAGTCCATCTTAGGCTTCGGCGGCGCCTTTACCGACGCGACGTGTTACACGTTCAACCGCCTCACCCCGGCGACGCGCGATCAGTTATTTCACGAAATGTTTCATCCCTCGGAAATGGGCCTGAGTACGGGCCGGATCTGCGTTGGATCCAGCGATTACTCGACAAAACTCTACAGCTACGATGACGGCGACGCTGATCCAACTCTCAGCCGCTTCTCCATCGATCACGACCGCGAATACATTCTTCCCGTTCTTCGACAGGCCCGAAAGGCTAATCCCGACCTCTTCTTATTTTCCACTCCGTGGAGTCCGCCGGGCTGGATGAAGTTCAACAATTCCATGCTGGGCGGATCCATGCGCGATCACTACTTCCCGGCCTATGCGCAGTACTATTTGAAATTCTTGCAGTCGTATGCGGCCGAGGGTGTTCCCCTGCAGGCGCTGACTTCGCAGAACGAGGTGGATACCGATCAGGACGGCAAAATGCCTGCCTGCCTGTGGGGGCAGGAGTATGAAATTCAATTCGTGCGGGATCATCTCGGACCGCTCCTTGAAAAAACCGGCCTTGACACAAAAATCTGGGTTCTCGACCACAATTACAACTTGTGGGGACGCGTTATCTGCACGCTCGAAGACGAACGGCTTCGCCAGTATTGCAATGCCGTTGCCTGGCACGGTTACTATGGCAAGCCTGAAATGATGATGAAAGTGCAGGATGCCTACCCAGAGGTCGAGATGCACTGGACCGAAGGCGGCCCCGATTACACCGACCCCGGGTACTTAAATGACTGGTGCAAATGGGGAGGGATTTTTACCGATGCGTTAAGCAACTGGTGCCGCTCCATCACAGCATGGAACCTTGCTCTCGACGAGCATGGCAAACCCAACATCGGTCCATTCCCGTGCGGCGGCATAGTGACCATTGACTCGCAGACCCGGGAAATTACCCGCAGTGGGCAGTTCTGGGCCTTCGCGCAATTCTCCCGTGTGATTCGCCGTGGAGCGCGGCGCTTTGAATCGAGCGGCCGGGCGAGCGATGTGCGCCATGTTGCGCTCGAAAATCCCGATGGCCAGCAAGTGCTGATCCTCACCAATCCAGGTCCGGCCCGCACCATCGAGCTGCGGCTTTCCAGTCTTGCCGCATCGGTCCCATTGAAAGAGGCGTCAGTGACTACTCTTATCTGGAAATAGATACCGGGACCGGCGTTTGCATTTCGCCGGTTCCGCGAAACACCGGCTCGGTCATCCTCGCGATCAAGGTAAACATCGCGACACATCCTGCCAGCGGGATCAATAAACCTGCGCGCAGGCTGCCCACCCTTGTGGAAGTCGCGCCGACAATCCAGGGCATGGTTGCCCCGCCCATGCTCGCCAGCGCAAACATAATCGATCCCACCTGTCTAGATCGTTCGCCGAAAGCCTTCACCATCCACGCGATCAGGATGGGATAAATTGCCGCCATCCCTAAGCCCGCCGCAGTCACACTCACCACGACCGCGAGAAAAGTAGTTGCAGTCAAAAGGAGAGAAATGCCCGCGGCGGTCAAGAGTAAACCGGCTTCGAGCATCTTGCGTTCGCTCCGGCGCAGCGGAATCAACGGCACCAGAGCTCTTCCAGCCAGCAATCCCGCCCAGAAAAACATCGGAGCCAGAGCCCAGGAATCGCCGGAAACGGCGTTCATGCGCTTGGTCAACGATGCGACCCATCCCGCAACAGAATTTTCAGATCCGATATACAGAAAGAAAAGTGCCGCCAGGCTTACTGCACTGCGCAGGCTGATGCTGTTCCCCGATCCGGCTCCGGGCTCTTTCGTTTGCGCGGTGGTCTCAGGCTCCAGGCGCAACGCCGCGAGAACGGCAGCCGTGAATATCGAACACGCCGCAATGGCATACAGCACGGTCGCAGTGGCTCCGCGCAGTTGCGCCAGCATCACCAGCGGCGCGGACGCAACCGCGCCGATCCCCCACATCAAGTTCAGAATGCTCAGTGCGGCCACCCGATCCCGGGCAACCTCCGCGACCCACAAATTCGTCGCAGACAAAGACTGTCCTAAGCCAAAGCCAAACACGGCGGCAGAGGCCAAGGCGGGGATATATTGGGTCAGGCTTAGTCCTGCAACTCCGCCCGCAATCAGCAGAAAACCACAGACGAAAGTGGACCGGTATCCTCGTTTGATCATCCAGCTGAGCGAAGCGACGCCGGCCATCGATCCGCAAAACTGGGCAGTGAAAAATAACCCGGCGCGCTGGTCGTTCAAAGTCCACCGGGCAATTAAGGTAGGCAACAGAGGGCCCATCAGTGTTGTGACCACGCCTGCGACTACGAATCCAGTATAGAGCGCAACATATGCCGCAGAAGAAGTTGGAGGCGCATCCGATCGCCTTGGGATCAAGTCCATGCTGGAGGCATTCTACCGGGAGAAATCGCGGCTGCGTTCTTTTCTTACTAGAACAGGCGGCTCCGAGTTTCGACGAGTTCCACGGGTGCGGAACATTCTGGGTCGTCATTCGCGGCACTGTTGATTCGCACGCTGACGGGATAGCAACTCATGTGTTGGGCCTTGTAGGGCTTCAACAGATCCCCCGCAGCCTGTGGATCTTTCATCCCCGGATCGAGCCACAGATCGTAGTTGTCCGGGTCAAGAATTACCGGCATGCGGTCGTGGACCGGCGAGGTCACAGCATTCGCAGCCGTCGTCAGGATCGAGCAGCTTTCCAGCGGCTTGCCGCTTGCGTCTTTCCAGCGGTCCCATATTCCTGCGAAAGCGAACACCTCGCCATGGTTGACTTCAAAACAATAGGGCTGGCTGGTTTTCGATGTCCGCTGCCACTCATAGAAGCCATCGGCCGGAATCAGGCACCGGCGGAGTCTCAGCGCATCCCGGAAGGCCGGTTTGGTGCTCGCGCTTTCCGAGCGGGCATTGATCATTCTAGCCGCGCCGGAAGAATCCTTCGCCCAGGAGGGAATCAACCCCCAGCGTAGCAGAGCTAGTTCTCGAACTGGCTCCTTCGAATTCTGTCGGATGACCGGAATCGGCTGCGTCGGGGCGATGTTGTAGCGCGGGCTCCAGTCTTCGTCACCGGAGACGGCATCGAAGTGCTCTTCAATAATTTGCTTTCTTCGCGAGAGGCGATAACGTCCGCACACAATGAAATTATGGCAGATCAGGATGGTACAGTCCCAACGAAACGCCGCCTAAGGCTTCTCCCGCCTCGATTCTCGGCTCACCGTCTCATGCGGCCTGGTCGGCGGTCAGGGCGCTGTATTCCTGTTCCGATTCGGAAGGCAGCAGCACCCACATGGTATAGATGCCGAGCGCGGTTCCGATGGGAATATTGATGAACAGCGAGATGAAGGCGAGCACCAGAGTCAGCGGACGCGCCCAAGGTTCACGCTGAATCAAGCCAAATCCCGCAACCAGTCCTGCCGCCGACTTTAAGATCATGAACCAGATGAAACCATGCATCAACGGAAGCACAAATGGCGGAACGTTGAGCCGATGCGCAAACATGTTGTAGGCAATCAACCCGAGAGCACCGCCCACCGCATTAAACGCCGAGTAGGCCAGCCATAAGATTCCCACCAGTTTCAAGTGTTGGCGTACGCGGGCGCGACTCTGCGGCATCAGGGCAACGGTTCCAACGATTCGCTTGCCACAGCGGCTGCAGAATGCCTGATCCGGCTGCACTGAAGTACCGCATCCATCGCAGAACATAGCTCCCTCCCGCCTTTGCCAACTCAGCGTTCAAACTGCGTTAGTCGAAACCAATCGCTCAACACAAGATACGCAACTCATAGAAAAGAGTTCCCTCCTTGACGAGTCGAGGTTCGATCACCAGCATCACAAAGTTATAAGAAAGGCACGGAGAGGGGAAATGAAATGCAAACGAAAAGGCCACCCGGCAACAGGGCGGCCTTTTCTTTTCAAGGGAGAATAGTTCCAACGGAGGCAAAAATCCCGTCAAAACTTTCTGCACAAAATCTTATGAGTCGAAAAAGGAGGGTGTCAAGCGATTTTTGCGAAATAAATGTATTTGTTTTCAATAACTTATAGATTCAATCAACAAGGCCGCGAACTGTTTCAAATTGAGACAGAAGAGCGCACAGAACGGCGTAACCCGATATTACAAAGGCACTTAAGACCTTTTCGAGGGTTCAATGGGCACCGTTGGCCCACCTACCGAAGGCGCAGAAGGCGACTCGGTCAGGTCTAAGGAAATGAACTCGGTTTGATCGGCGCTGCCAAAAACCTGCCCCGGAAAATAGCGGCGCAGCAGAACGCGGGCGCCTCCGAATGCGACTCCCACAGCCAGCGAGATCGCGCCCACGATGATGCAAAGCAGAATGATATTTACCAGCAGGTTGGCAATGTTGTTTTTCTTATCAAAGTACGTATTCTCGTTCCAGGTGACGCTGGCGTCCCAGTTGACCGCGCCAAGAAGCGTTTGCGCGTCGCTTTGCGAGAGCGAACCGGCGGCGATGGCGACGATCGGTCCGGTGCGCTTGTCGAAGAATGGACCAACATTTTCTACCGCCGTGACCCCGGGTTGGGGCTGAGCCGCGTGATGCGCAGCGTCGATGCGGCGCAGATGTTCGGCAGCCAAAGCGGGAGTGGGATACTCGATCAGCATCAGCGTAGCGTCTCCGCCGGGAGTGGAATATTGGCCGAGCACGACTTCCGGGCTGGCGCTGAAGTCGACCAACTCGGCGGGCAGCGGCGCGGCGATGGCGGCCAAACCAAGTGGTCCCTCCGCATATTTCTTTGTATTCGACTGATAGCCGTGATGTGGCATGAAAGCAAGAATTGGAGGAAGGCTTCCGGCATTTCCCTCGGGATGCGGCAGAACACCGGCCAACTCCCGCAGATTCGCCCCCGACATGATTGAAAGCTGGCTGAACACGGCATCCACCAGAATGTGGCCGCGGTAAAATACGACGCGCTGGTTGAGCGATGCGCCCTGGTCGCCAATTTCTTCCCGCGCCATCTCCGGTTGCACGTAGAACATGTAGGCGCCGAAAGCGCCGCTGGCGTCGGCAAAGCGCGCTGCGCGAATTTTCAAGGTGCGTCCGTCATCGCTTTTATAGGCGGCGGATTCGACATCGGTGAAGCCGTACTCTTTAAGCAGCGCGGCATTCGCAGGATCGGCAGCGGCAGCGTCTTTACTGGCCTGCGGCGCCCCTTGAAGCTGCCATCGGGCGAATTCCTTGGGAAGGATGGGCGGCGTAGCTGCACCGGGATTCGCGGCGAAGGCGAATGTCGAGACAAGAATCGCGAGACAGCAGGTTCTTAGGAGCTTCGCAGAAAGCTTGGATAGACGGCTGGGCACAGAATTCCCCTTTGGTAATTAGACCACAGAGGAGGCGAAAAAGTTTCCGGCATTGCCAAACTGACCACAAAGGGCACGAAGTTGCACGAAGGAATTCGGTGATCTACTGCGCTGCGGTTTTTTCCATTTTGCTGGCCACCTTGACGCCGCTCAACCCGTTCACATACTTGGCGATGCCACGGTAAAGCGACTCGGCGATGCGCTGGCGGTATTCGCTGGTGGCAAGACGGTGCTCGTCGGTGGGATTGCTGACGAAAGAAATCTCGGCGAGGATGGACGGCATGTTCGCGCCAATCAGCACGATAAAGGGCGCTTTCTTCACGCCGCGGTCGCGGATCGCCGGACTCTTGACCGCGAGGCCACTGTGCAGCGATTGCTGCACATCCCAGGCAAATTCGCGCGACTCTTCAATCTTTTCCTTGAGCGCGATTTTTTTGACTAGATCTTGCAGCTGGTAAATCGATTGCTCTGAAACCGCGTTCTCGCGCGCAGCCACTTCGAGCGCCTCCGGAGAGGAGGTGAAATTCAAGTAGTAAGTTTCGACCCCGCGGGCGGCGGCGTCGTGGCTCGAGTTCGCGTGAATTGAGACAAACAGATCGGCGCGCGCCTGGTTGGCAATCGCGGTGCGAGTTTCAAGAGGAATAAAGGTGTCGTCTTTGCGCGTGTAAACCACTTCCGCGCCCAGCCGCGTTTCGAGCAACTTGCCCAAGCGCCGCCCCACTTCAAGGACGAGATCTTTTTCCTCCAGGCCATTGGGACCGATGGTGCCGGTATCGTGGCCTCCGTGGCCGGGATCGATCACGATCTTGCCGATCTTCAGACCTAGGGCGCGGATCAGCGAGCGATCCCCTGCCGCCGTGGGCTTGGCTTCGCGCACTCCCAAATCAGTTACCCGTCTGCTTGAAACAAGCTTATGCGAATCAGTCGCCGGCCGGGAATCGGCCCGATCGCTTTGGCTGCCTTCGGGAGCGCTCTGATCCGATGTGTCAGCTTCGCCTTCGGAATCCTTCGACGCTAGCTTCTTTTGAACTGCCGCTTTCGCGCGTAGAGTACCGCGCTTTGATGACGTACCCGAATCAACAATCGGAACGTCTTCGGCCTCCACAATTTTTTTCAAGATTGTGGATGAGGCCTGGTTGGCGGCGACAGTATTTGTGGCGGGCAGTTCTTTATCGTCGCCCTCCGCCTGCACAGTCGTTTCTGTTTGCCCTGGCGCAGCGGGAATGGAAGCGGCGAGTGTCGGTTCCTGCGCCTTGCTCACGATTTCGGCAGTCCCCGCTTTCGGCGCGGACATCACATCCGCTTCCGTCAGAAACGTTTCGCTTCCGTCATTCCGCTTCCCTCCCCGATTCTTGCCGCGAATATCCTTGCCGCGAATATCAATGATCAGGCGATAGGGATTGGGCAAAAGAAAAGCATCGTAATCGGCGAGGTTGTCGACCTCGAGCACCACCCGTGTGCGCCCCGGAGCGAATTGCGCCACGCGAATTTTCTTCAGAAAACCGTCATCCACTTCAAAGCTTTTGCCGACCAGCGGCGAGGCAAGCCTGGTATCGCGCAGATCGAAGAAAATTCGCGCAGGAGTAGCGATGCGCTGCGACGAAAATTTTACGTCGCTCTCGACGTCGATTGCAACGCGCGTATAGTCGGGAGTCGACCAGTGGCGGATGCCAGTAACCCTCGGCAGTCGCCCCGAGTGTGGCGGCGAAGATTCCGCCTTCACTGCCGCGGCGTGCGGAGCGTGGCTTTCTGCGGCAGCCTCGCTAACATCGTCATCCCTTCTAGCATCGCTATCCTTATCCTTGCTCTTTTTTCCCGACAGACCGTTCTCAGCTTTTTGCGATTCCGGTTTCTTCCCTTCTGAAGATTTCGCAGCTGCGGTCTGCTGGTCGAGTTCGGCGATAGCCTGCCGCGCATCGTCCGCCAAACGATTGTGCGGGTAGCGGTGCAAAAAATCCTGAAACGCCCCGCGCGCAGCTTCAGGGTCGTTGAGATCATCCTTGTAAATCTCGCCGATGGTGAACAATCCATCGCAGCGGTACTTGCTGCCTGGGTATTCACGGCGTAGGTATTTGTATTGGTCGATCGCCTTGTCGAGGATTTTGTCGTCGTCGAAAAGCCGGCCCATTTCAATCAATGTCTCAGCCACTGCGACCACGCTGGGATCGGCTTTTGACGAGGTGGGCGCACCAAGATAGATGTTGCGATAGGCGTTCAATACGCGCTGGTAATCGTGGCGCGTGCGTTCGGCGGGCGGCCTTCCGTTCAGCGCCTCACGCATGCGCTCGGCAGCCGCAAAGTGTTCACGTGCCCAGGCGCCGGAGTGACGCGCGCGGGCGTGCGCCGCCGGCGCCGTTATTCCTGCGAATACGGCGAGCAGAAGCAGCGATCCCCACAGACCACGCCGGCAAAATACGCTCTTCAAGATAACCAGCCCGTGCCTTTGGTCCCGCTTTTTAAAACTCGTTGTTTGAACGAATGCCCTGGGTGCCAGATCGAACCTGTACGAGAGAAAAAGTTTAACCACTGCAACGCTAGTTTATGTTTTTGACGGTCTATTCGGTATTGCTGATGTAGAGCACCCCACGCGCGTCCCGCTGAACTCGAACCGGCTCGGGCGAGGCGACAGGGCTAACGTTGGAGCCTGAGTTGTACAGCTTGGTGATGCGGCGCACGTAGTTCTGCGTTTCAGCGTAATGCGGAACGCCAGCACTGCGGGCCACGGCGCCCGCGCCGGCGTTGTAGGCGGCCAGGGTCAATTTAATGTTGCCGCCGTAACTATCCAGAAGTTGTTTCAGGTGGCGCACACCGGCATCGACATTTTGTTCCGGGTCAAACGGATTCCTCACATTCAACTGCCGCGCGGTCGAAGGCATCAACTGCATCAAGCCCATCGCGCCCTTGCGCGAAACCGCATTCGGATTAAAGTTCGATTCCACTTTCACCACCGCGCGCACCAGGTTTGGATCGACGTTATGCCGCGCCGCCGCTTGCTCGATGGCGGCGTCGATATCCAGTGGCGAGGAAGCTGTTCCCGGAAAGTTTGCCGCCTCAATCTTCGCGTTTGCCGACTGGTTCGATTCTCGTCCCAGATAACGGCTCACTTCGGCCGCCGCTGATCGCGCTGCGCGCATGGAAGTCGTATTCGCAGTCGGTACCGGCTTCCACCGGTTTTCTTTGGAGCTCCAGTATCGCAGCGTGCGCCGAGGTGCGGCCGGCTCTACGTGGTGCGCAGGTGCGGCAAACGAATCGTTCACATAGACCTTGTGGCCGCTCTCATCGCTGGCAGTGATTTTTCCCGAGCGTCGATCGTCGCCGTCGGCAGCGCGTAATTGCGAGGGGAAAGAAAAAGAGGTCGCGGCTACCGTAGTGGCCATCAGGGCGATTTGCAGGCGCTTTCGCATTACCGGGTTCTTTGTCCTCAATTTGGCGAAGGCAGACTCCACCCTCGCTCTTTGCTACCCGGAACCTGACGGAGAATTTCTAAACCAGAGTAAGTCGATTATAGGCGGGGCCGCCGGCCGCAGCAATCTATCTGAAGGGTATAGAACCACTAGAGTAATCTAGTTAAGTCATTGATACTAAACATATTACACGTCGACTATTCTGAGAAACGTCTCATCCTGCCTTTTCCAGCGCGAGCCCCAGCGCATCGAGCGACAAGGAGCGTAGCAAATTACGCCGCATGCCGCGTTCGACTTCCGCCAGCCGCTCCGAAGCCATGGCGATCCACTCGAAATCAGCGCTCTCGGCCAGCTTCACCAGCTGGCTTTGAATGTCCGTATTGTGAACCAACTCCGGCGTCCCCGCCCCCAAAAACATAAGATCGCGCAGCAGCGAATAAAGCGTCCGGAGAAGGTGGTCAGTCTTGTCTCGACCTTCAGACCCCGCGCGGTAGGTTTCCGTGATCTTGAACAATTGCGTATGCTCACCAACCAGTAGAGCTGAGTTGAGAATTGCCAGCGCGTCGGCGCGGGCGGCGATATAGCCCTCGAGGTCGAAACTGCGAGCCCGCCCCAGCGCGCCTTCGCAAAGCCGGGCAACCAGCGCGCGCTGCGCCGCCTTCCACTCCGGACGATGCTTGGCGAGATAGCTATCAACTTCGTCGACCCGCAAAACCTCGAGCTGAAAAATCATCGAGCGAGACCGGATCGTAGGCAGCAGTTCGCCCGCATTTTCCGATAGAAGAAAGATAGTAGCGAACTCCGGCGGTTCTTCCAGCACCTTCAACAGAGAATTCGCCGCCTCTTTCATGAAGGCCGAGTCGGTAAAAATATAAACGCGCTCCCGCGCTTCGGATGGGCGGTAATAGATAGTTTCGATGACGCGGCGGACTTGATCCACCTTGATCATCATCTGCGGAGGATCTGGCGGGATGATCAGCACATCAGAATGCGTCTGAATGAAGAGGCGAGTCTCTTTCTTGTCGCTTTCACGCAGCGCTTCCCGCGCTTCGACCGCCTCCGCGCAGCGCGAATCCAAATCGGCGGCCAGCGCAATGCGGCGGCAGTTCCCGCATTCACCGCAAAAGTCAGGCAAGCCATCAATCTGTGGAGGATTCAGGCAATTGAGTGCCTGTGCCAGCATCAGCGCCAGGGTGTACTTGCCCGACCCGCGCGCACCAGAAAGAATCACCGCATGCGGGAAGCGCTCGCGCGCCAGCATATCGCGCAGGCGGTGGAGGGTTTCGGCGTTGCCGTGAAAGTCAGAGAAGGGCATTACCGTTCCGATTGTTCGCGTCGAGATTCCACTCGTCTATCAGCGATCAACTCCTCGACGAGGGATATCGTCGGTGCTACGTGCAAACGCACAAGTTCCCGCGCGACCGCCAAACGCTGCCGCAGATCAGGATGTTTAGATTCGTGCTTTTCCATCGCCATCACCAATACTGAGGGTGCCCCACCCTTGCGTTTTTTGCAAGGGTGGGAATAGTTGAAGCCGGCACCGAAGGCTCTTCTTGATGGTTGATGACGACAGTCTGCGGCGGCGACTCATCCCACTTGTCTAATCCTCTTCAGAAAAGTATCGCTTGGTTTGAGTCCCACTGATTTCGGAAGAACGATTCACTGGGCTTTCCCCAGTTTGAGTTTCCGCCCCACAACTTCGAGTATCCGCCGATGCGTCTGCGTCGGCGTTCCGCTGGCATCCACCGCCACAACACGCAGTGGCTCCCTGGCAGCAATCGCCAAATAACCTTCATGCACGCGCGCGAAAAATGCGCGGTTCTGCTGCTCGAAGCGGTTCTCGTCCACATGAGATTTGCCGGAGGGTTTAGCAGGATTTTTTTTGGCATGATCACGGGCAAGTTGATTGCGCAGCCGGGCTCGGCTTATACAAAATGCAGGGTCGGAATCGAGCAGAATCGTCAGATCGGGCTGAAGGTCTCCACACAGCACGCGGTGCAATTCAAGCACGGCGGGGCTGCCAAGTTTTCGGCCGCTGCCTTGGTACGCCTCGGTGGAATCCGTGAAGCGGTCGCAAAGAACGATCTGACCGCGATCGAGCGCGGGTTGAATCACGTCGCTGATATGCTGCGCGCGCGAGGCGAACATCAACGCCATCTCTGCCAGCGGCGAAAGGCCCTGCGTAGCCGAGTCGAGCAGCACGCGGCGAATCTTTTCGCCGGTCGTCGTTCCGCCTGGTTCGCGGGTTTCGACAACCTTATGTCCCTCCGCTCGCAGGGCTTCGGCCAGCTTGCGCAATTGCGTGCTCTTGCCGGTGCCGTCGAGTCCTTCGAAAGTTATAAATTTTCCGCGCCGCGACATCGTGGAATGATAGCAGCGCAGGTGCCTCCCTGTACCATCGATCAGCCCGACTGCTATAGTTTATAAATCCGTAACGCAATGCAATCGTTCGCTCTTATGGGGGCCATGAGAATGAAACTCTCCAGAGTTTTGGGAGTGGTTTGTCTGCTCTCCTTTTTCTCCCTTTCCGGATGGTCGGCCACCGGGCCTACAATCACGATTTTTGTCGACGCCACTACCGCCTCACGAAAAATCTTTCACGCGAAGCTGAAAATTCCCGCCAGCGCCGGAGATCTCACTCTTTATTATCCGAAGTGGATTCCCGGCGAACATGCCCCCGACGGACCAGTGATCGACCTGGCCGGCCTCAAGTTCTCTGCGGGCGGCAAGCCACTCAAGTGGCGCCGCGACCTGCTCGACGGCTTTACTATCCACGTCGACGTTCCGGCCAGCGTGACTGAAGTGAACGCGGAGCTCGACTTTCTTTCCCCCGCAACTTTCGAGGGCGGTTTTTCCGCAGGCTCTTCCGCGACTGACAAGATGGCGGTGATCAGCTGGAATCAGGTTCTGCTCTATCCCAAAGGCTGGCCTTCCGACGACCTCACGTATGTGGCCAGCTTGAAACTTCCCGCGGGATGGAAATTTGGTACCGCGCTGCCCATCGCATCCACCGGCGGCGAGAAGGGCGAAACCGAACTCAAGTTTCAGCCCGTTTCACTCACCACGCTGGTCGACTCGCCGATAATCGCTGGCGAATTCCTTAAAGTGGTTAAGCTTGCCGACGATCCGCTCACCGAAATGGATATTGCCGCCGACAGCGCAGCCGCGCTCGAGCCCGCGCAGGAAGTTTGGGACCACTACAAGAATCTGGTGGAGCAGACGAACAAACTTTTCGGCGCGCATCACTACCGCGATTATCACTTTCTGTATAGCTTGAGCGATCATGTGGCGCACTTCGGACTGGAGCATCACGAATCCGATGACAGCCGTGTCGAAGAGCGCGGCCTGGTCGATGAAACCGCGCGCAAGATGGAAGCCAGCCTTCTGCCGCATGAGTATGTGCATTCGTGGAACGGAAAATATCGCCGCCCTGCAGGCCTCGCGACTCCCGATTACCAGCAGCCCATGCAGGACGATCTGCTTTGGGTTTATGAAGGTCTGACAAACTATCTCGGCACCGTATTAACAGCGCGCAGTGGATTGCTTACGCCAGAGCAGGAGCGTGACGATCTGGCCATGACCGCCGCCGCGCTCGATCATGTGCCGGGGCGCGCCTGGCGTAATCTGCAGGACACCGCCGATGCCGCTCCCGAGCTTTATTTTTCTCCGCAAGCCTGGCACTCATGGCGCCGCGGTACTGACTTCTATGAAGAAGACACATTGAACTGGCTGTGGGTCGACACCATCATTCGCCAGCAGAGCAAGGGGAAGAAAAGCATCGACGACTTCTGCCACCTGTTTCACGGCGCTCCCAGCACGGGGCCGATGCTCAAGACCTATACGTTCGACGACGTAGTGAACGTGCTGAACCAGGTTGTGCCCTATGATTGGCGCGGCTTTTGGACCGAGCGCCTGACGAACCACGGCCCCGGCGCGCCGCTGGGCGGAATCGATGGCAGCGGTTGGAAGCTAGTTTACGACGAGACTCAGTCGGAAATGGATCACGGCGCGGAGACCGCCTTCCACATGGTCGATGTCACCTATTCAATCGGCCTCGATCTGCGGGAAGACGGCATCATCAGCGACACCATCGAAGGCATGCCCGCAGCCCTCGCTGGAATCGGTCCCGGCATGAAGTTGATCGCCGTCAACGGACGCAAGTACTCGCCTGACGTATTGCGCGATGCGCTCAAGGCCAGCAAGGCCAGCACCACTCCACTGGAGCTTCTGGTCGAAAATACCGATTACTACAACACCTACAAGCTCGATTACCACGGCGGCGAGCGCTACCCGCATCTGGTGCGCGATGAATCGAAGCCAGACTTGCTGACGGAGATCTTTAAAGCGAAATAAGCTGCTATAGCCATACTCTGCATTCACTCGTTTTGTCGAGGAGATGCCGTTCATGAGCTTTACCCGGCGTA
>Ga0182024_10005171_pt1 | contig 29419 bp, 35 predicted proteins | sample P32metaG_FD_120480 | JGI IMG/M metagenome (GOLD analysis project Ga0182024, IMG submission 120480) | Permafrost microbial communities from Stordalen Mire, Sweden - P3-2 metaG (Illumina Assembly) | ecosystem: Environmental > Terrestrial > Soil > Wetlands > Permafrost | place: Sweden: Stordalen...
AGTTTGCCAATAGCCGCCGCCCAATGCGGATTACGCAGACGGTAGTAACTGCGCGCTTCCGCCACATCCTCGGCAGTCAAATCATCAGCGATTTGCTTGCGACGACGCTGGAACCAAGGCACAAGCCGCCGGATCGAATTGAGATCGAAACGCACGGTTTTCAAAGAAAAACCGCATTCCAGGTTCCACTGGGCGAAGGCGTCAATGATCCCACCAAAAATAGGGAGTTGACGGTATTGATGTTGTGACCGAGGCCGGAGCCTCGCGAGCGAGTTGGTTGTATTCATATGGAGGCGGAGTTTGACATCCAGCAAGCCATGCAAAAGCTATTGAGCATCAATTTTTGAATCGGGCTGGTGCGCAACGCTGAGGGCGAATTCGCTCAGGCGAGAGGGTTGACCCGACTCGACGGGGAATTCAGGAGGCCATCGAAGAAGGAAGATGGCGGGAGTTCCAGAGAAGGCTCTCGCACTTTGCAAAAATATAAATTTAAAATAATTCTTGTCTGCTGGGCACGTTCTGATCAATCTGTGTTTCAGCCACCTGTGGCAGCGATGGCGGGTCAACAGCCCGTAGCTGCAAACGCAGGTGGTTTCTTCTTTGGGTCCGCCTGTTCAAACAAAACTCGTTGTCCGTCCGAAATGACTGGATTTGCAAGTTATGAAAAAACAGGTTATCGAGCGTTCTCTCGTTCTCGTTGGTTTGTGTTGCATCACTCCCAGCATCTTTTGCCTTTTGGCTTCCGCCCAAGATTCGACCAATGGCCCGCCTACCGGAACCAATGTTACCCGCCTTCCAACAATGGTGGTCGAAGGCCGACAAGATAGCATGGTCGGCATTGCCGCTTCGGCCACGCAAGGAACTGTGGGAGCGGCGGAAATTGCAGACCGTCCGATTCTTCGCGCGGGGGAAATTCTGGAGACGGTTCCCGGCGTCATCATCACCCAACACGCCGGCGGCGGAAAGGCCAACCAATACTTCCTGCGCGGCTTCAACCTCGACCACGGCACGGATTTCGCCATCTATGAGGACGATATGCCGCTCAATCTGCCTTCACACGCGCATGGCGAGGGTTACTCGGACATGAACACCGTCATCCCTGAGTTTGTGCAGAGACTCGATTACGAGAAAGGTCCTTATTACGCGGATGTCGGCAATTTTGGTTCAGCCGGAGCGGCTCATCTGGAATTTTACAAGACGCTGCCCCAAGACTTCATCACAATGGAAGGCGGCACGTTTGGTTTTGAGCGCGCCGTATTCGGCATCTCGCAAAAACTTGGTCTGGGCACGTTGCTCTACGGGGCCGAAGCGTCTCACGACGACGGCCCCTGGGTGCATCCGGACGACTATTCCAAATTCAACGGACTTATGACTTATAGCCAGGGCGATGACGCCAACGGATTCAGCATCACGGGGCGGGCCTATCATGGCCAATGGAATTCGAGCGATCAATTGGCTGAAAACGCTGTGCTTCTGGTGGGTTACTTCGGCACCCTCAATCCGACTGATGGAGGCAATTCGGAGCGTTACAGCTTGCAGGCGGAATGGCATCGCCAGGATGAGAACTCCGAAACCAAAATCACAGCCTACGGATTTTATTACGATCTCGATTTGTTTTCTGATTTCACTTATTTCCTCACGGACACCAATCAAGGCGACCAGTTCGAGCAGCAAGACCGTCGGTGGGTGACCGGATTGGATGCGCGGCATACAGTTTTCAGCCAGTGGTTCGGTCGCGACGTGGAAAATTCATTCGGCCTGCAAGCCCGCAACGATTGGATCAACAACGGTCTTTACCAAACCGATGACCGCGTGCGCGTGAATAAATTTGATTCCGCCACCGGCACCATTCTGCCCGCCACCGCGCAAGCGGATGATTTCACTGACACGGAAATCGGAATTTACGCGGAGAACAAAATCCAATGGTCGGATAAGTTCCGTTCGGTTGTGGCCTTGCGAGGTGACTTGGATTACTTTGATGTCACCAGCCTGAGCACCCCTGCCAATTCCGGCACGTCCGCCACGTTATTGCCCAGCCCCAAGATGAGTTTGATTTTTGGCCCGTGGGCAAAGACGGAGGTCTATGCGGAGGGAGGATTCAGTTTTCACAGCAACGACGGACGCGGCGCGACACAATCGATGGAGCCGGTCTCGGCGGACAACCCCTTTTCGGGAACGGCAGCTTCGAGAATTCCCGGCCTGATTCAAACCAAAGGTGCGGAAATCGGCGTGCGCACTCTGGCCATCCCGCATTTGCAAAGCACGGTTTCGCTTTGGTATCTCTACAGCGATTCCGAACTCCAGCAGGATGGCGATACCGGCGGCACAGTTGCCTCACAGCAACACAGCGATCGTTATGGTGTGGAATGGGCAAACTATTACACGCCAATCGAACATCTTACTTTTGACTTTGACCTTGCGGAGTCCACTGCCCGCTTCACTTCGGTTGACGCGGACGACGCCGCGCCGGGCAGTCCGGGCGGCACGCGTGTGCCCGAGGCGGTCGGAACGGTGATTTCATCCGGCATCACGCTGCATGAGAATAAGTTCTCGGCGAGTCTCCGGCTGCGCTACTTCGGCCCGCGTGATTTAACCTCGGATGGAAATTATCAATCTCAAGCGACCATGTTGCTCAACGCAGAGGCTGGCTATCAAATCAACAAGACATGGCGGGTTTTTGCCGAATTCTTGAACTTAACCGATAGCCGCGATCACGACATCGACTACGCCTACACATCGAGAGTAATGCCAACAGCCACACCGGCATTCACGGATGTTTTTCATCCTGTCGAACCGTTTCAGGTGCGGGTCGGCCTGACCGCGCGATTTTAAAGGAGAAGGATTCTAACGCGTGGAATTAAGTCCGAAAAAATTTGCCTTTCTGACTTCGATCCTCTGCCATGGCGTTGCTTTTACAGTGATTATGGGCGTTGGAATAACCTCGCGGCCTGAGGTTCAGAAGCGAAAGGAATATCCACCTGTTCTCACACTGATCTCGGTTCCGGATGTTCCCCCTGCTTCACCTGTGAGAGCAACGGTCCTTGTTCCTCCAATAATTCCAAAACTGGCACCGGTGGTTGCAAAGGCCACGGCGCCTGCTGCTCCAATTGAACCTGTGAAAATAGCAGTCGTGAAGCAACCCTCGATACCCAAAGTTGCGCCGGTCGTCATGGCAACAGGCTCAATGCCTACCAGTGCAATTAAGGACGACTCGACGGTGAGTCCGACTATTGATGGTTCCTCTGATTCAGGCAAGCCTGACGAAGGGTGCATCACAAAAATGGCCCAGCCGGAAATAATCGCAATGCCCAACTATTTTAAGAATCCTGACCCGTCGTATCCAGCTCTCGCCCGCCGTCGGCACCAAGAAGGAGTGGTGCTCTTGGCTGTAAAGGTGACTGCTAAAGGGAAAGCAAAGGGCATCACTGTCAAGAAATCCTCCGGCTTTAGATTGCTCGACGAAGCTGCATTAAAAGCAGTGCAAGATTGGGAATTTCAGCCAGCCCGCGCAGGTTCTCTTGCTGTCGATTCAGAAATTGAAGTGCCGGTGCAGTTCAAATTGGTTCCGTAACTGAACACAGAGTTGATGTTGGGTATCCGCCCCGAAGAGACAGATTAAGAGCGGGCGCGGAGGGGGTAAAGGAAGGCGACGAAGGTGCCAAGCCGGTCGGAGCGGGTACGCTTCTCAAAGTAGGGCCTCCGCTCATATTCCTTGTTTGGCGGCGATGTTTCACTTTGCCAATGCTGCGATGTTGCCGCTCTTGGGTGACCGCGACGTTCTAGTCGATGGATCAGGTTGACAACGCACTGCCGGTTTGATAATCAGGTCGGCAGTGCTGTCTAAAATATCCAGATGGGTGCTGGTTTTCATGCTGTGCATGTCGCTCGGCTTCCATTGGGGCTTGCTGCAATCGGTCGCCTGGGTTGGCATGATGGTTAATTATTCCTGCCAGGGTTCGCTCAAGGACGCAGTGGTCAAAACTTTCGACGGGCAACACCCGTGCCCTCTTTGCAAACTGGTGCGCGAGGGCAAAAAAAACGAGAGGAAATCCGAGGCGCAACAAAACGCCAAGAAGATCGATCTTTTCTCCGGACATGCCTTGGCCTTTGATTTCCCCCCACTCCCGGCCCCAGTTTTTGCTGCCCTGCTCGTTGCGGCCGGCCGCACCGATACCCCGCTTCTGCCGCCCCCCCGGCCCTTCTTCGGATAGTTCAAACACGTAGTGTCAACGGCGTCGGACGTGTGTTCGGATGCCGAAATTCCCAGTGTTTTTAAATTAATTGAACGGCCATTGGCCGTTCTAAAATCCGAAGAAAGTTAAATTATGAAAAAATTTGTGATGTCAGTTTTTATCGGGGGTGCGGCGGTCCTGACGCCCAGCGTTGGCTGGGCCTGTGCCTGTGGTTGCGGTGTGTTCGATGTGGCGACCAGTTCGATGCTTCCTGAAGGCCCTGGTGGGATGCTGTTTTTTGATTATGACTTCTCAGATCAGAAACACAACTGGAGCGGCACTTCTCTTGCGCCAGGCGCAAACAATAGCGACCAGGAGATACGGACGCACTTTATGACGGCTGGGCTTCAATACATGTTTAACCGCAGTTGGGGAATTGAAGCCCAGGTTCCTTATGACAACCGGGTCTTCAAAACCATTTCGGACACCACCGGCAGTCTCGTCACGGAACACTGGAGCCAATTGGGCGATATTCGACTCAAAGGCATATACACCGGCTTTTCACCGGATTTATCGTCCGGGTTGACCTTCGGCCTCAAATTGCCGACGGGAAGTTATACGCACAACGATGCCAATGGCGACGTGGATCGAGATTCGGAAATTGGGACCGGCAGCACCGATCTTCTCCTGGGCGGCTTTCATCGCGGCAGCGTGACCAAGGATAATCGCGTGAATTGGTTTGTGCAGGCAGAGCTTGACCTGCCAACACTGACGCAGGCTCACTACCGGCCCGGGGTGGAAATCGACACTGCGGCGGGTCTCTACTACAGCGGTCTTTCGCTTGGCAGAATGAAGATCACGCCGATCGCACAAGTGATTGCTTCCGAACGGACGAGCGATACTGGAGCCAACGCCTCTGGTGGTTCCAATGCCCCCGGCGAAGTTGCCTCCGGCTACCAGCGAATCATGCTCTCGCCGGGGATCGAGTTTAACTGGCATCCTGTGAGCTTGTATGCGGATGTGGAACTGCCGGTTTTCCAGGACTTCCGAGGAAACCAATTGGTGGCCTCGGCTCTGTTCAAAGTGATTTTGACCTATCATTTTTAATTGGGAACCACCTGTCATGGCACGAACGGGAAACGCCGCAAGAAGACGCCGCCGTTCCCGAATCGCGCTGAAACCACATAGAATAATTGAAACAAAAGGAATTCGTTATGATTACTCGAAGAACAGCAATAAAGACCGCCGCACTGGCGAGCACCGCGCTCGCTGTGTTTCCGGGTGCGCTCGCCCAAACCAACAACATCGCAGCATCGGTGCCGACAGGTCCATTCACCTTGCCCCCGTTGCCATATGCGTTCGACGCACTCGAACCGCACATTGACGCCCAAACGATGCAAATCCATCACGACAAACATCACGCGGCGTATGTCGCCAATTTGAATAAGGCAGTCGCCGAATTTCCTGATTTCGGAAAGAAGCCGGTCGAGGATTTGCTTAAAGACTTGAGCGTTGTTCCTGAAAAAATTCGCACCGCAGTGCGCAACAATGGCGGAGGTCATTGCAACCACTCCATGTTCTGGCAATTGATGAAAAGGAACGGTGGCGGCGAACCCACCGGCGAACTGTCCAAGACGATTGATAAAAAGTTTGGCAACTTCGATGCATTCAAAAAGGAATTTACAAAGGCAGCGCTGGGCCAATTCGGGAGTGGTTGGGCGTGGCTTGTGTCAGACGGCGGTGATTTGAAAATAGAATCCACTCCGAATCAGGACTCGCCGATTAGCGAAGGCAAACAACCTTTGCTCGGGTTGGACGTCTGGGAGCACGCGTATTATTTGAAATATCAGAATCGCCGGCCCGATTACATTGCCGCCTGGCTCAACGTCATCAATTGGGATTACGTCTCCCAGAAGTTTTAATGCTGGAGAGCCTGCTTCAACATTCCGTTTTTGCGTCCAGCGGTCGAATATTCGCCACCGCAATTCGGCTGGTGATCATTTTACTCGCGGCGAAGCTTCTCCCTTGCTTAACCTTTGCTGACGCCGTAACGAATGTGACCACCTACACGGTGAAAGGTGTGTTCAAGGAATCGCGTTCGGCAGGGCGTGAGGCTGTTATCACGCACGAAACCATTCCTGGCTACATGAACGCGATGACCATGCCATTCGACGTCAAGAAACCCGCCGAACTCGGCGGTCTGCAACCCGGCGATAAAATCGCCTTTCGATTATCGGTTACCAAAACGGATGCTTGGATTGATGAAATCAAGAAGACCGGCGAGCCAGCGTTGAATTCAAGTCCTGCCCATCCTCTGCGGCAGAGCATTGTGCCGGAGCTTCAGCCAGGCGCATTGATACCGGACTGTATTCTGACCAACCAACTAGAGCAACGCGTCCACATAAGCGATTTCAAGGGCCAAGCGCTTGCGTTTACGTTCTTCTTTTCACGGTGCCCGCTGCCGACGTATTGCCCGCGTATGAACAGCAATCTTGCCGCTGTGCAAGAAGCATTGCTAACCGATACCGCCAAAACAAACTGGCAACTTCTCTCGATCTCGTTCGACCCGGAATTTGACACACCCGCGCACCTTGCCGAACACGCCAAGTTCTACCAAAGTAATTTGGGCCACTGGAACTTCGCAACCTCCAGCCCGGAGGAAATCCTCAAGCTCGGTGGTAAGTTTGGTCTGATGTTCTGGCATGAGAACGGGACAATCAGCCACAACCTTCGCACTGTCGTCGTGGATGCCTCGGGCCGCGTGCAGAAAGTCTTTACGGACAACGAATGGCAACCCGCGCAATTGGTTGCGGAAATTAAGAAAGCAATGGAGGTAACGCCGTGAAAGAATCTCCTGGGAACATCAATGTGACCAATGACGCTCAGGCAGCCGCTTCTGGCACGGAATCCAAGCGAGATGCCACACCACAAGGAAAGGCTCTTGACGAACGATTGTTTGATGGCGCCGTAATGCTGGGTATGGTGGTTGTTCTGGCGGTGATTGTCTTCAAATACCTGGGTAGTCGAGGTGGAGAACCACTGCGGGAATACAAGCAAGTGGGCAATTTTCAACTCATCGAACGCAGCGGTCGTGTTGTCAGCGAGACTGATTTGAAAGGAAAAATTGTGGTGGTGGATTTTTTCTTCGGCGGCTGCTCGGCGCAGTGCCTGACGTTGGGCCAGCACATGGCGGAGTTGCAGCAATTGACAGCCGGAATGAATGACGTGATGCTGGTGTCCATCACTGTCGATCCCGGCTCGGACACCCCGCAAGCCCTCGCTCGCTACGCCAACCGCATCAACGCCGACAGCAACCGCTGGCTGTTTCTTACGGGCGATAGGAAAATTATCTATCCGCTCATCCAGCAAAGTTTTTTACTGGCTGTCGCGGAGGAGAACAGCCAGCCTGCATCCCAGGACCCTGGCTTCATCCACAGCGACAAAATTGCGCTGGTTGACAAACGCGGAGTCGTGCGAGCCTACTACGACGGGATGGATTCCCACACGCCGCAGATGATTCTGTCCGGCATTAAACAGTTGACGGCTGAACGCCGATAAAAGCCCTCGCATAAATGTGAAGTTGCAAGACCTGACAACCTTGAAAAATGGACGAAATCTCCCTCAACTCCACATTACTGCCAACTCAACATAAGATCATTACGAGTTTCAAGCCGTCTGCCCTGAATGTGAGACGCCCTTGTCAGACAAGGTCTGTTCAAAATGCGGCCTGGAACTTTCTGAGGACGACTACGCAGAGGCTCAAGACAAGGGCTACGCCGCCCCGGGCTACGAGTGGATCGCTGAATTGCTGAAGGCTTCCAAGGAAGGGCACTTTTATGTCGACCGGCGTTCTCCTGGAGAAGCCAAGATTTCCCCAGTCGGACGCGCAGCCAAGAATGGGATCGGATATCAGGACTGTGAATGCTGGGACGGCCGCTCCATTTTTACCATTGCGCCAGGAGGAGATTTGCAGGGCGTTTGCTGCACCGGAGGCAACGTCCCGATCGGGAACATCCGCGATGGGGCCTGGCAACTTTACGCCCTCGCGTCACTTTATATCCGGGCGATCAAACAGCGCTACCCAGGAAAGACGTCGGCGCGCTGTCAAAGGTGCTCCGCTTTCGCAGCAGGATGGGTTTCGCAGAACAAGCCAACCCTGCTCAACCTGATTCAGAACGTCGAACAGTCAGCGAGCCGTGCATGACCCGCATCACCGCATTCATCTTCGATAAAGACCACGGGTTGCTTGCCACCGGCAACTGGAGCACGGTCGAGCAGAGGGCTTGGCGGCTCTTGCGCGACCTTCGAAAACGGAAGAAGTTCCGTCAAATCGCGGAAACCTTCGTCTGTCGCCTTTTCCACGACCATCCCTGGCACGAGGCCTTCAGACAGCCGGAGAATCTGAAGGCATTTCTTGGACAGGCGCCAAAATGCACCCCGGTCACCCCCATCAAGCAGCTCAACCCGTTCAATTTGCCGACCGGCCCCATTCCAAAGGGCTCATATTGCTACGGCTCCTTGGGCCGGCAAAAGTTTAAAAAAGACGGCGCCCGCTATTTCACCCCGAAATACTGCCCCTACCTGCGAGTGAGGAAAATCAAAGGGGCCGCCGTGCCTTGGTGCTCTTTCCTGAAGCTCGGAGGCATCTCGAACCACACGACCGAGGCCGAATACCGAAGGTTGCTCCAGCACTTCGGCTCCGAAAAAGCCCTGCACGCAAAGCTGCCCTTGTTCTTGTTGTGGGATGCCTGCAAGGAGTGCGGCCTCAAATCGGACGACTGAGCCGGGCACATCGGCGGCAAATGGAATTTCGACAGCCGAGGACGATCTTTTGGCTGGCCAAGCCGGAAAATGGGGAATTCATTAAAAGCCGGAGATGATCTCGATCCGGAGCCCGCGCACATGCACGCCGGGGACAAGGCCATCCATTTACCCACCAGGCGGGAGGGGACGATTCTCATCATTGAAAACCGCGCCACCGGTGGTTGCGTGGCAGCGCCTCCGCACAAACCGGCCTGCCGGTGTGCAGGGGGGGGCGCCCTGAGGGAAAAGCTTCGCTTTTACATCCGGCACGGCGGCGTTAACAGCCCGCAGCCTCGTTCGGTTGAATTTTCGGAGGTTTACAAGTACTTGTATTATATTATAAAGGTCTTGCTATCACAACAAATGACTCTGTAATATCGCACCATATAGTCGAATGACCAACGCAAGCAAAAACATGAGCATTAAACGCTTCAGCACCAAGCTCCCGCCATACCTGACGCCCGACCTCCTGTCATTGGTGGAGGCTCTCCATTCTTCATACGGGAAAACAACTGGTTGCAACTGCTCGATCAGAATCGGGACCGAGCGCGACACGTACCATCATGGTTCCAGCAACGCCATTTACCTGGGAACGGACGTTATCAAGGGGTGGATGAAAAAGTGCCAGCTGGATCGAACGGCAGCCCTCATGTTCACCTACGTGCTCGCTCACGAGTATGGCCATGCAATATTTGAGAGGCCAAACGCGGATGTGCGCTCCATCATGGCTTTGTACTTCATGGGCTACCTGACGCTGAAGGGGCAGAAGCGCATGACCCGCGACACCCACCGCTCCCTCAACCTCCCAATCCCGGCCGAAATGGTCGATTATTTGAGTGGGCAGCCCGAATTTGTGCGGCGGGAACAACGCTCGTTTCTTCGGCTGCTGCCCAGGGAGCTCCGGGAACCCAACCTGACCAACCTGAGCGCCGGTGAATTTCTTGCCGAAATGAACGCGGCGGTCCTTTTGCAGAACCTCGATTTGCGTTGGGACCACCCCTTGAGCAAGCAAGTCGTGGGCGCCGTGCAGGAAGCTGACTGGTATCGCAAGATCGCTCCGCGGCATGGCCAGAGGATGCTTGACCTGGTCTCTTTCCTGCGGTGGAACGTGGGTTTGCAAACGGAGCCGGCCGCCTTGCAGCACTTCCGCCATTTGTTTCCTCCCGAGTTTATCGCGCGAATGCTGCCCAAGGACAAGCTGGATAAAGCCAGTCAGCCAGCCAACCATCCTAAAATCCTCGTCGAATTTTCGAAATATAAAAGACCGGGCCAAAACTCCGCTCAACACAAATACAAAAGATGCGTTACGTAGTTTATTCAAAGGGACTGCACGCCACCTGGCTGCTCAATTGCGAGTATGCAGCCCTCTTCGATTGCGGAGAAGGATGTGCCACACAATTGGGTTACAGGGTGTTCGTTCCCGACCGCCTCTTCATATCGCACAGCCACATCGACCACGTTTCGGGCCTGCCGGCCTTCTTGGGGCTTCGCAACTCCACCAAGGGAGCCAACGACAAGCCGCTCTGCATCTACTATCCGGCCGGGAACCACCGCGTGGAGGAGTGGCTGCAGTTCAGCCAAAAACAAGCTGGTCGGCTGAAGTATCCGCTGAGCGTCCAACCCCTGCAGCCGCGCGAAAAGGTCCCGCTGCCCACCAAGACAGGATCGCGGGAGCAGCGCTACGTTGAGGCATTTCCTGTCCAGCACGCAGCTGACCCGTGCTATGGCTACCGCATCGTCTCTGTGACTCGGAAGCTGAAGTCTGAGCACCAAGGGAAGGGCAAAGAATTCTACAGTTCTTTGAGCCCAGCAGCAAAAGAGGCGCTATGTGAGGATGCGCTCACCACCCGCTTTTTCTTCTCGGGTGACGCCATGCCTCTCAGGAGCGGACCGGATTCCCCTCTAAATGGGGCTGAGGTAGCCTTTCTGGACTCCACCTTCCTGGCCGCCACAGACCGCGAAGGCAATACGCATGCAGCCATGGAGGAGGTAGCGCAAAAGTGCGCCATTGCCGGGGTTCGCGTGGCCTACGCGATGCATCTGTCCATCCGCTACTCGATGGATGAGATAAGGAAGAAGGTCCAGGAGTTGCAAAGCGTCTTTCCGTTGCGCCTCATCCCGTACGACGAGATCACTTACCTGAACTGAGTTCGTTACCCGAACGTCTCAAAGGCTGCGGGTGCGACTCCCACTTGCAATCCGTATATGCGCTTGCACATTCTTGCTGGCCTTCACCTCGAATTTGGCCCGGCGAACATTCAAGTCCCTGGCTGATACCCTCCGTAATATCATCATCGACGTCGCCATCCTCATCATGGGTGTTAAATAACGCAAGGTTGATTAGAATCGCTTTTTGTGATCAGTGCCCAGGTCTCTCCCTGCCGTCTTGCAAAGATCAGCAAAGCTGGCAAAACTAATCAGCATGGCAAAGAAAACAAAGCATCAAAATGGAGAGAAAAAGACAACTTTGGTCATCCAAAGTGAGATTCTAATCCCTGCCGAAGCCACCCCGGTCCTCGCAGCAGACGGCGCCATCGTGGGGTTCAAGCTTCGGTCGGGCAGCATCATCCGCCCATTGGTATCGCTGGAACAGGAGACGCTGCGGGGAGATTTCACGGCGCTGCACACCGATTCCCAGCGTCACCGCTTTGGCTTCGAAATCTTGGATTATTCCGCTATATCTTTCACGAAACCGGAGCCCGCAAAATAGGCTCAACCGGCCGTTGTCATGCCCGGAATTTGAGGAAGAGGAGTTTCGCGGCCCAGAGCTCCATGAACCGCTATTTTGCGTTTAATTGGACCCAGTGCCTGGTCCATATGCTCGGCCGGGACTCCCTCCGGCAGGACGAAACCGTCCAACTCCTCCGGTGCAAAAGTGTGGAGGGCCGCCAACAGTCTGGTTAAAAGGCGATCCACCAGCACCAACGCCTCCCTGATCTCGTGGCTAATTTTGCGCGTTTGCTTTGGCCAATGCTTCTTGTAATACTCCAGTTCCCACCGGCTATGAATAGCCCCATTTAGGCCCAGCAGAAGCTTGTGACCAAGGGACTCAGTCTCATGGCTGGCCGCATTTATGACGCGGAACCTAACATCCTTAGCCAGTTTGCTTTTCGAATGCTCCGGTATCGTGTCATTGAGGATGGCTTCAAAGACGAGCGGGCTTCCCCGTGGACGTTGTCGCTCCACCTTGGCCTCCAGTTTGACTTTCCAACTGAAAACGTCAAAATGCACACCTCATTTTATATCACTTGGGGGTGCCCTTCTACCTCATCATGCAGAAAACCCTGGTAAACCCCACCCAAACGGATATGCGAGACTTACGGGATTGAGGAAGAAGTTGGCGTTGCGGCTACCAAGTGCTCGATGACTCAACCAAACGAGTCGTGCGCCGAGTAGGCCACCGGGATGCATTTTACGACCGCCGATTGGTCGTTGGTGACCGTATAATGCTAGTTGTGAATCTTGCGCTATAATACATAAGGGAGAGGGCCTCGCACCACTTCTCCTCCGCAGGAGTACAACTTGACACTTGACTGATGGATGCACAACGCAAACTTGAAAGGTTTATGCTGGCCTTGTTGGCTTGCTGCTGCACGGTTCTACTCACCCAAAGGTACTACCCATCAGAAGTCCCCAATCATGATGCAGCCTACAGGCTCCAATCGGCTTATTTCAAACTTTGGATCAGCGACAAGCAAGAACTAACGAACGTCTTGGAAATCAATGATTTGATTCCTATCTTGGTTCATTATGGAATTGATGTCCCGCCCTTCCTCGACAAGATAGTGGTCGCACCCGGCACTTCGCTCCAGAACGGGACGGCCATTTTTCTGGCGTTGCCCAGCAAAAACCAGTATTCCATGGCTATTCCACCATCGATCCAGCTGATTTCCCCGGTCGACAACCAGGATTATGCTTTGGGACAGCAAATTAAGATGGAAGCAAAGGTCACAGACCAGCAATGCCAGATCATCAAGGTGGAGGTCAAGATTAACGATGAAACGATAGGATCCCTTCCCTGCATAGGTGAGAACGTAAGCGGAGGCTGGACACCCGGAGTCGAGGGAACCAACACCATTACCCTAACAGCCTACAACGAGTTTGGACTTGCATCCAGTGCTACTGCCTCCAACGTTACAGTTCATATAAACTACCCTCCCACGGTCGAGATACCGCAATTAGCCGACAATATGACATTCACCGCTGGGGTCACTTACAAACTGCCGGTTTCCGCAGCCGACCAGAACAAGGATGACGCGGTGACCGATGTGACTCTGCTGATAAATGGCAGGCCCGTCAAAACCCTGACCAAAGCCCCTTACGATTTCGCTCTCGGGCCCCTCGAGCCCGGCATTTACACAATACACGCCCAAGCCCGCGAACAGCACGGCACCCTTGGAGAATCTTACATTTACAGGATTTACGTTAAATAAAAGGTTGGTGGCGGGGAAGCCGCTGGAGTGTCCAAAGGCCCGAGCCCCTTTGGGAGCTTTCGTCGTGGAGCCATGCGTTCGGGACGGCATGAACGCGAGGCGTTGGAGCTTCGCGCTTGTGCCCCCGTAAAGCTTGCCTGAGTCCGATCCATCCATAGAAATCGCTCTTCGCTTTTCGCACGGCAGGTTTCGCGAAAAGACACAAGCCACCGCTCTATAATAAGGGGATGCGGGCGTTTGCCTTACTTCTAACCGTCTTTTCTTGCTATGCCCAGAACCCAGGTTTTGAGCAGGTTGGGCCCCCTAATCACCCAAGAAGGCAAACATGTGACAGGCTCGACTCAGGAAACCGTCTATTTGCGCAAGAACCCTGCCGCACACGATCCCTCCTTCGCCGAGGTCCTCGCTTTCCTGCGAAAGGATGAAGTCCACGAGCATCGCTACACCCCGATGAAATTTGTGTGTACAGAATTCGCTGTGATGCTCCATGACCATGCGGAGCAAGCCGGCCTGCGGTGTGCATTAGTCTCCCTTCAATTCACCGAGGGTGAGGGGCACGCCCTGGATGCGTTCAAAACCGCCGATTACGGGGTGGTCTATATAGACTGCACGGGAACGGCATCGAAGGTGCCTCAGAGCCTGGATGTCTACAATACCATTGCCTACATCGAACCGGGAGAACCTTATGGGCGCCTGCCACTGGAGGTGGGCAGCGTGGATCCGAACCACTATTCCCATTACGAAAAGGTGATGCGCTTGTGGGATTATGAGGACGAGAAATCGAAGGCTCTGGAAGAGGAACGGAAAAGCTTGGATGATCGGAACAGAGCCTTGGAACAGGAGGGGGGCCAGTTTGCTCAGTTCAACGGCCGCGCGCTTTCCCAAGATCAAGCTGATCAGATCCAACACAGCAGAAATGATTACAATGCCAGGGTTGCGGCACTAAAAAGGGCACAGGCAGCGTTCAACGCCAGGGTGTCGGATATTAACAAAATACAGAACACCCTCCGCTGCAAGTACGAGATGAACAAATCCACGGTGAAAACCATTGAAGCCTGGTGGTAACGGGAGACGGTGCCCGCAGAGTATCGCCGGGCCATATATTGGTATTATAAACGGTCGCCGTTAGAATTGAGCCTCCCTTTTCCATGTAAACACCGGCGGTTTTGACACCCGACAGGACTTATAATCAGACAACTATGCAAGTGGCGGCTCCAATTAGAGGCCAACCTACAACTCCGGCGCCAAGATACAAGGCGCTAGCCAAGCTGGAGAGAGAATCGCAGCAGAAGCTGGAGGAGTTGATTGCCCTCCACGATAAATGCTTTGAACTGATACCTCAAGATGTCAGGGCCGAAGCCATGCAACTGCTTCGTTCCCCGGCTCAGCACGCCATTCTTGGCGCCTTGGAGATCCGCACCCCAGAAATCGACGAAGACTTCGGTTATGAGTGGGAAGACGCGCTGACAGAGATGAATGCAGACCCGGCCCGGGCAGCTGCTGCCGACATGTTCCTGGAGCGGATGGCCGATTTGGACGCCCTGTTGAAGGAACCCGCTGTACAGCAACGGAATGAGGTGGAGTGGCTGTATGATCAGACCGTTGGCCGGTTCAACAAGTTCACCCCTTACCTGGCATTGGAAGAGCAGGAGCTCCAAAAATGGAAGGAACAATGTCCAGAAGCTTATGGAATCGCCGAGTCCACTGGCCGCCGGCTGTCGCAGCGGATGCAGGACAGCACCAGGTCGTCCCCGCAAGGACCCGCCGAGCTTACTGACGAAGGCCGCGAGATGTCTTTTCTCGCCCACATGATTGCGGCTCGGAAGCTTTACATGGTCGCCACCGACGTCGGCGAGTTTTACGAGGGCCACAGCACTTTCGTGGATGTCAGTGTGCCGGTTCATCTGCAACGGGCCTTTGACACAAAAATTTATGTCCGCCTGGGCGCCAAGACCAGGCCGTTTACCTATCGGCCGGCGAATTCAGTCCAAATGGGGAATTTCAAAGAAATGATCGGACCGCAGAGCCAGATGCTCAATAATCTTCAGGAAAAGGTCATGCCCTGGACCTCCAAGAAAGGGATGGGGCAAAAAACCGATTCCAATCTGATGGCTCAGGTCTACTTTGGAATAGTCAAAAAGGGCCATTCCGTAAATGGACAATTCCACGGGCCCACGCTGGAAAAACTAAAAGGGAACCAGGATCGCTACCGCATGCTCGGCTTCCGGGAGGATTTGAGCCCGGAACAAGCAGCCATTTTCGAAAAGAAGCTCATCTCCGATGGCGGATTGCGCGAGTTTTTGGACCGGCCCAGCGTCCAGCAGGAGTTCCGCAGGAACCGCGTGGATAAGAGTCTGGTGGGCATGAGTCTGAACGCCGAAATTGCCCAGGTCCTGGTGGAAGAGGTTAAAGCATGGAGGACAGATGTCGCTGTGGCTGGAGGCGGGCTGGCAGAGAAAGCCAGGAGTGTGCTGCCATTCGTTTTCAAAGACATGGCGGCTTACCACACCGCTTTATTGGAGTCTGATTACGTCAGTGTGCGACAAGCTCCGTTCTTCAAGTCCCGCCTGGAACAATCCTACGAACAAGGGCTTCCTCAAAAAGAGAGGGCCAAACGGGAAAGTTTTTACAGACCCATTGCCGTCGTTTTGATTGCCAAGCGCGAAGGGTATGAAACCCCCATCCCAGAAGGTTGGAAGGCGTTGGAGACTTACACCGACCCTGTCACAAATGGCGAATTCACCGATTACCGCATTAAAACTCCGGCCGGCACAGGATTCGTTAGCCTGATCAAGGGGGGATCCCCTGAAGTCGGCAAACAGGCTGTGGACAGCCTGCTGAATGCGCAGGGCGCCCCCCTCATAAACGATTCGAAAGCGCGTGTGAAAGGAGTCCGGGTCTCCGAACTGTTCTTCAACGAGCTGAAGTCATCCTGTCTCCATACGCACAGCATCGCGCGCACCCAGTTTTACACCTCGTTTTCCATGGCTGAATCCCTCAAGTTCCTGCGTGGATCCTCCGAGGAGCCCACTGTGGAAATGGTGGTTGAGGCGCTTAAGCCGTGCTCGATTTTCAGGTACAGTGACGATTATTGCAGGGTCAAGCCTTCCGAAATGGTTCGGGTCAAGTATCGTACGCCCACCGGCGAGGCAAAGAACCCTTGCTGGGATGCCAGCGCGGCTCTCGGCGGGCTCAACGGGGACATGATGCTGGACCGGATTAACAGCCCCCAGTGGTCTTTGGTCCTCATCGAAGGAGAGAAAAAGGCCGCAATGCTTGCCCAGATGATGCAGGATATGAAGCTTCCTTACCATGTAATCGCCATTCCAGGGGTCTGGATGGCCATGAAGGGGCCGAAGGGCAAACGGGTGCTCAGCGAGTTCTTCGACAAGTTCGCCATGCAGGATGCCAAAGGCGACCATCGGAAATGCCTGGTGTTTTTTGACAACGACAAAGCCTACAATGTGAGCGTCACGCAGGCCATGGTTGAGACCGCCAGCTGCATGCAGGCGCGAGGTGGAGACGTTTTCATACCAAACCTGCCATTCGGCAAGAAGATCAAAGGAGCTGACGATTTTGCACAAGTACATTGCCGGAAGGAAACTGGCATTGATTATCAGCCATTGGTGAAAATCATCGAGAATGCTGTGTACGTGCCCGTCAAGACTTTCTCAATCAAACATCAGAGTTCCGAGCAGCAGCGCCAGGTCAAGCGTTACATGTATGAGGCCGAGCAAATTCACGAGCTGCAGCAGGCCGTGCAGAAGTCGGCTGATCCGGTTCACTCCAAGGATCTCCGCAAGTTGGTCGTGCTCCAAGGGCACTACGCTCTTCAACAATCCGCGGAACTCCGCCAGATGGTAGCGCTTCAGATCCCGGCCGCTCCTGCTCCCCAGAGAAGCATGGAACGCCAAATTCTGGAAGCCTTGGACGCGATGAGCGACAGCGACAAAGGGGCTTTGATGCAAGCGGTGCTCAAGGACAACCCGGCCCTGAGGAACCTGCAACGCAAGATGGGGGCCCACATCCCGAACTTTGATACAGGGACCACCCTCCGGGAGGTCCAGGAAGCAGGCCCCAATTTCCGCCGCGCGGAAGCCTCCAAGCCTGATAAGATCCTGCTGACACAGGATCTCTTTGCCCTGACCTGATCAAATGAATGATCGAGGCGTTGAATGCCTGGCAGACCTGTGGCTGCAGGCCCCCGCCAATCCATTGGAAGAGTTGAAGCAGGGTCTCTTGTTCCTGGCCAACCTCCCGCAAACCCAAGACCAGAGGCTGGCTCTAACTCAAGCGCATGGGCATGATCACATACAGGAACGGTCCGTTGATTTTCAGAACCGCAGGGCTTAATTCGTCAATCAATTCCAGGAAAACTTCTTCCTCGGTCAACACGCTGAGAGGGTCGATCAAGTAATCCGGGTTGAAACCAATTTGGATATCCTTGCCATTGTAATTAATCACCAGGTTTTCCCGCGCCTCTCCCACCTCCGGTGAATTGGCCGTGACAGCCAGATTGTTCCGCCCGACGCTCAACTTCACCGAATTTGCCTTGTCGCTGGTCATGATTCGCGCCCGGCGCAACGCCGCCAAGAATTCCTCCCTCGGCAGGGCCAACCGTTCCCTGGTTTCACTTGGGATCACCTGCTTGTAATTGGGATAATTACCTTCCACCAGCTTTGAAATCACAACAGCCGAATTGCCTTTTTCATCCTTCAACGTCAAAGCGACCTGGTTTTCGCTGAACTTCATTTCCGCGCTGTCCTTGTCCCCGAGCAACCGCGTCATTTCATTGACCGCCTTAGTCGGCACGATAAATTCCCCCTGGCTATTCTCTGGAATGTCCAACCCTTCGTCCACCAAGGCCAGCCGTCGTCCATCCGTGGCCACCATGGTCATTTTGTGTTCCTTGAGCATGATGAAAATCCCATTGAGTACGTAGCGTGACTCATCTTTGGAGATGGCGAAGGAAGTCTTTCGCAGCATGCTTTTCATCTTCTCTTGCGGCAGAACGATTTTCTTGTCCTCTTTGAGCTTCTGGATCGGTGGAAATTCATCCGCGCTCAATCCGTTGATCTTGTAGAACGAAGCCCCCGCTCTCACGCTGCACGCGTTTTTCTCATTCACTTCCAACTCAATCTCCGGGCTTCCCAACTCTCTGACAATCCCCAAAAATCGCTTCACCGGGATGGTTATCGCTCCCTTTTTCCTGACATCTGCTCCGACGGTGCAACTGATGGTCACATCCAGATCCGTGGCCGTGAACTCCACCCTGTTTTCCCCTGCGCGAATCAGTACATTGGAAAGGATGGGCAGCGTGGTCCGCGTGCCCACCACGTTTTGGACTGATTGCAGCCCGTGGACGAGTTGGTCTTTGGCGATGTTCAAGTTCATGCGAGCTATAATGTGGTGTTCTTACTTATAAAGACTATTTTTAATGGGTTATAAATAACGGGAAAAGCAGGGATGTCAAGGAAGCAACAGGCACTTGTAGAGAAATTCGGGTACATGACGGCCAAGTGTCAACGAGTTCAACAACGACTGCAACCGACGGCCAAGAAAATGCGTCCAACCAAAAACCATGAAAAAGTACACGGTCCTCTTATTGCTGCCTGATTACGTCGCTGCGACGTACGGGCAGGATACGTTTTTCACCTGCGTCCCGGCCACCGGCGTCGGACAGGCCATTGCCAAGGCCCAATGCGAAGCCGCTGAAAAGAACAACGTGACGGACCTCGGCGATTTCTTCCCCCTCTGTGTCATCGAAGGGGAACACCAAAACATCAAGAACGAAGCCTGATCAAGCCGGCTGCAGTAACTCTTCAACTGCTTGCGGCGCCTCTGCAAACGGACCGACTTTCAAGAACTTGGCCACCCTCGTCAACAAAATGATCTGCGCTTTCCGCTTCAAATACCCCATATCCGGAATGGCCGCAAGCAACTGCCCGATTGTTCGAATGTCTTTAGCCGTGAGCGCAGCCTTAATTTCCTCATGCTGATACGCCTCCCTCCCGATGTCCCAGATTGGAGCAGACAGCTTTTCAGGGCTGATCATCTCTGGACTCGGGAAGAGCGACCTGACCTTATCCAGCATCCGATTTGTGATCGGCGGGAGCGTTTTGAAGGATGGCACCGTCCCCGGATTTTCATTCAACAGAGTATCCACTGCCGGCAACAGCGTGGCCATGTCCCATTCAGCCTCTGTTTCTGTGGGGTGCCCATTATCGCCATTTACTTTCGGTGACTCAGCTGACTCGGGTTGTGGGACGATAGTCACTGCGGGGGCTGCCACCGGTTGCGGGACAACGGTCAACCCGGGGGCCTTAGGGACGGGCTGGATTTTCGGCTGTCGCTTGGGGTGGGGCTTACGGTTTCGCACCGCAGGAGTAACGATTGGTATTCCCATAAGTGCCGCATCGATCCTGGCAAGATGGGCCAGAACTTGATTGCGCTCTTCAAGGAGATCGTGCGCCGCCCTGATGAGACGTTGTAATGAAGAGGTGGTTTTAGATGAATTCACCATGCCTATGCTGTAACGAAATCAACCACCCAAGTCAACGGGAAAAGCAATTCCAAAACAGGGTCAAAACCAGGCGTGCGCTGCTCCAAGCTTATGCTGTATCAGACAGGCGCTCGAAGGAAACTGCATGTCCGGCGTGCATGTGGTCACCAATGTTAAATCCACGTCTTTCGCCATGACACCCGCTTGCAGCACGGCGCGTTCGGCTGCCCTGGTCGGAAGTGAACTTGTTCCTCACGGGCGATTCTCCGCTCTCTGATTCCTGCCCTTGCAACAATCCGGGCATCATTGGTATCCAGCAGCCTGGCAATATCGGCGTTGGTTATGATCTGCCCTGGTACGCAAGCACCGATCCCGACACTCGAACATCCATGGTTTGACGTACAATCTATTATATGGCCGACAGGCCGCGTTATAATTGTTATCAAACACGATTTTTGCCGATGTTTTTGCCGATCAAAAGAAGCACGAGAAGGCCACGCAGGAAATGAGCAGTTTCCACCATGATCCGCTGCCGTGGCAGGCTTGCTGCCGCGGGAGAAAACTTGCTATTGTATCCGTTTGTCCGCACGGCTCCGATGAAGTGGCCCAAGTTTACCTCAACAATTACAAAGGGAAAACAGTCACCCGGGCGCGTCGAGGCAACGCAAAGTTCATGCTGGTTGCCTGCAACACGCATCAGGCATTGCGGGATGTTCTCTCTGAAATCAACGAGAAGATTGAATCTGGAGATTCAGCCTTCAAAGGCAGCGATGTTCATCAGAAGATTAAAAATGCCCTGGCCAAGGTTGTCGATGAGGAGCAAAAGGCGGAAAAAGCCGTAACACCCGAAGGTGCTCCCTGCAGCACATTTTGGAATTCCTCACTCGCGTACGCAACGCCAGCGGATCCGGCAAACCCTGCATCCACAAGCTGAAAATTCAAGTATGCGCAAAATCAAAACACCTCCATATTGCCGATTGCGGACCAAAACCAAGGTCAAATACAAGACGTATGATAAAAGCCTCCAACCGGTGACCGTTCGCGACCATTTCAAATTCGATTCATTCTGGCACCCTGCACACAATCTGCGCCAGTTGCTGACCGAGTGTGGGCGAGAGCTGAAGTCGAAATACAGCATCAAGAAACTGGATGCGAAACAGGGGACGGCCGACGGTATACCTTTGGAGATCATTCCCACCCCAACGTTTCCAGAGGACAATTTTACGGCCGCCGCCCTCGAAGCTCCTCATGGGTACAGGTACTGGCAAGTGCTCCCAGATGTGGGCAAAGTTCGGCTCTTGTCGATCTGGGCCCACGACCAGAAGAAGGTGGACGACCGTGATAAGTTGGGCAAGAAGATCGCGGCCGATGAACGCTACCTCCCTCCAGTCGAAGTGCCCATCCCCGCCGGCTGGAAAGTGATAGCGCCTCTTTCGGGCTTTTTAGGCGATCGTTGCCGTCGCCAGCCAATCTCCGCAGAGCAAGCCCAAGCCAAGCTAGGCGGGCTGCTGGATGGCAGCATTTCCCACACCTTGGAGGAGGTGTTCGGATGGCCCGGACAGGATGAGTTGGTTCCGCTCGTCTTCAAAAAGCGCATGCCGAGGAAAAACTCAGAAGCCAAATTTTGGGAAGCTGACGGCATGATCTTCGATCAGTCAGAAAAGGTTCTATACCGTATGCTTCACTACTTTTCACCGCTCCGAATCACTGGTTTTTACAAAGGGCACATGATCCGGTTGCACCATCCTAAAGGGTTGGCATGGGCGGATATTGGAACCTTTAAGTGCGCGATGGAGATCAGGCTTTTCGTGGACAAATCCATTTGCACGCAGGTCAAATCCGCAAGTATTGTCCGTGAAGGGCGGCCAGGCGCTCAAAAGGACGAGATATCCTGTCCAGAATCCATCAAAGCATGGTACAGCCTCTTAACAAGGCTGCTTGAGACCAAAACTTTGATCTATGGGGGCAATAATTTCGAGGTTTAAAAGGCTTTTCCTGGCTGGATTGAGGGCGAAAAGGCGGACCGAGACATTGGATTGTCCATCACCGTTCAGTCTGGCGCCGAGCCTAGATCGCCAAGCTCAATGGCGAAGTGCCGGCATAAATCTCAATTTAAGGTCGCCAAACAAAAGCATATGAGCATGAGAGAAAATCCAGGTTCAGGTTATGTCGTAAAACTCGACGACCTCAAAGCGGCCGTCCTCAAGGCACTGCCAGAGGCGAAGCAAGCGCAATTTTCCAGGGCGGTAGAAGACGCCATCGGGCATTCCGATGCCCTGATTGAAGCCATTTCTCCCTACATGAAGGGGTTGCAGTTGCCAATCCCGGAACACGTCTTCGAGCTGGGTGACGACGACGAAACCGATGACGAATTGGAGCGGCATCAGTGGTATGTGCTGTTCGACGAGTCCGACCTCTACGTGCGCACACCAAAAGCGGAGTTCACCCGGCTGAAAAGTCTGAAGGTGGAACCCAAGTTTCACAACTGGGCTGTATTTGGCTAATCAGAATCTTCTGCCAGGGCTGCCGTTTGCTCACTGAACGACAGCAGGCCCTTTTGCTCTTGAAGAGTTAACCGGCCGGCGCCCTTGTAAAACACGCTATGCCGCGGATTACAACACATTGCACAAGAGCAGCTTTTCCTGTTCTGGCAATGCCGGCTCACGAACTGCTCACGGATGCGGATCAGCTCGTTTTCGGGCAACTGCAGGCTCACCTGCTGGGACGGAAAATAAAGCTTGGCCAACAGAAAGGCTTTCCGCCGGCTGCGTTGGATATGAAGGAAACGTTTTAGTTTATGCACATGGATTATGTCGCAGCCCGCTGCATTGCGGGCTATCGCATGATCCGGTGTCCTCGAGCAGTCATATGATCATTATACGCCCAACGGCCCTCACTGCAAGCTCCGCTCACAAAACCCCCAAACAGGCAAAATGCGCGTCACTCTAAAAACAAAGCCGCTGGTCATCTCTTTTGACAGGGCACAGGATGGAACCCATCAATTGGTGCGTGACGGCGACATCGACGCCGACACCCATTTCAGGTACGCATTTGACCTGGTTTGCAAGCGATTGAACCTTTCTTACAAATGCCGGGGATACTCCGGATGCGCCACTCACAGCTCGTCGACTTTCGAGTTTGCACAAGAAGTCCCAGAGGAAACGCTGCTGTCTGCCGCGGTCGCTCTGACGGAACTCCCCGCAGCAGAACTCGCGCTTCAACTCATCAACGGTGGTGTTTTTGGACCCCGCGAGGGCGAGCCTGGTTTCTCGCACTTGAACAAAAGCACGGATTCAGAAACTCTTAAAAACTGGGCCATAGCCTACTACCGGGCCAACCGCATTGAGGATCCCGACAGTCTGATCTGCCTGGAGCGGAACACACTGTTTCGGTTTCGTCAGGTTGCGGTGGAGGACTTGCAGCACAACTTGCAGGGCACATATAACACGCCCATCAAAGTCGATGCCTACCGGCAGCTTTTGCAGCGAAAGACTCCCCTGCCCCCGCTCATCTGCCGGCGCCGGGGATGGGACCTCTACGAAGGCTACCATCGGCTGGCCGCTTGCGTCGCAGAAAAACAAGATACAGTTGCTTGCGTGGTCGTCGGCCGCACATAATTTCATGAACGCAGAAACCCACTTGCACCTCACGAGCCTCCAGAGGGCTGAATATCTTCTTCGGAAGATTGCCGATGGGGACCAACAGGCTCTCCACGCAGCCAGCGACTTGGCAGACGATTTGGAAGCGCTTTTGCACGAGTCGGGCTGGCGCACAACATCCGAGCAGGGCGCCGGAGAAAGTTGACCCTTGCCCGATCACCCGGATGACTTATAGTATAACTTTATAAGGACACTACAATGACATTTCGACAGTTGATCGATAAAGTTCAGGCCGAATGCCCGGAAAAGCTGTTTGCCTGTCTCTTTGCCCGCGACAAGGAATGCATGCGGGGAAAAATTACATTGGAACGGACCACCCGAGCTTATTCCCAGACCATCCAGGAGTTGCTCAAGAAGCCGTGACCCGAGCCTATAAATACCCAATCTTCGTCAAGATGACTCGCCAGGGCGATGAGAGTTATCCCGATGTCAGCCTGCTGAACACCAAGGCTGTCCCCCCTCCGAAGGGAAAACGTCCGTGGGGAGGCAAAAACCCGCCCAAAGGCCATTACAATTGCAACCTGGAAAAGTACAGCGCCTGCTTTGCATTTGGTTATACAGGATGGATCCGGATTATTGACACGCCGGTCATCAACCGAGCCCGGCTGAAAAACTACGAGCTGCTGGCAGTGATCTTGTGGGAGCTGACCTTTAACGGTTGGTCAGAGGAACAGTGCAACGACTCGGTGCAGCTTCTCCAGCAGAAACTGGATGAGGCAAAGAGGGAAATCAAATCTGGAAAGTGTGCCGTCCTTCCCAAAAAGGGCAACAAGGGGTTTGATATCGTTATTCCGAATTCGGTTCGGGACAGGCTCAAAACTTTGGAAAGTTAACTCCGCGTCAATGTCCGCCGGCAAAAATATAGCCCTGCGCGCCATTGCTCATCTGGATGCCGACGCCTACTTTGCATCCATTGAGCAGCGCGATCATCCGGAACTCAAAGGAAAGCCCGTGATCGTGGGCAGCCCTCCACACAAACGGGGAGTTGCCTCAACCTGTAGTTACGAAGCCCGCAAATTCGGCGTGCGTTCGGCAATGCCAAGCTCTGTGGCCAAACAAAAATGTCCCGACGCCATTTTTTTGCCGCCCAGAATCGATTATTACCAGCAGGTCACGGCCCAGATCATGCAGGTGCTGGCCAAGTTTAGCCCGTCGATCGAGCGGGTCTCCATCGACGAAGCCTACTTTGACCTGACAGATGTGTGTTTGCCTGCATCCAGTCAAGATGAGCTTATCTATAAAGGGGTGCCCATCGCCCGCGAGATTAAAGGCGCCATTTTGGCCGAAACCCAGCTAACGGTCAGCATCGGCATCGCTTCCAACAAGTTTCTCTCCAAGGTGGGAAGCGATTACAGCAAGCCCAACGGCTTGACCGTCATCCCCGAGAGAGACAAGGTCGCCTTTTTACGTACTCTCCCGGTGAGAACCATCTACGGAGTAGGGGAAGTCACTGAAGATAAACTGATCAAGGCCGGCCTCAAAACGATTGGGGACGTGCAGGATTAGCAAGGCAACCTCAGACTGCTTGTTGGCTCCTGGGCCCAAACGCTGCGAAACTTCGTCCTGGGCGAAGATGATCGGCCTCTCGATCTCAGTGACGAAGTCAAAAGCATCAGCGCAGAAGAAACATTCGAGCAAGATACAGACGACCGCAAAGTGCTTAAGCAGTACCTGTTAAAAGCAGCAGGGGAAATCGCCGGGCAACTTGCCATGCAAAAATTAGGAGCCTGCACGGTGCAAGTGCGCGTCCGATACGGGGACTTCACCACCCTGACCCGCCAGATCACTGTAGGGGAGCCTACGGACAGCCCCAAAGAAATATACCGGCTAGGCTGTTTTTTACTCACAAAGCATCGATTGATTTGCCGGCCACTTCGCTTACTAGGTTTGGGAGTGAGCCATCTGGTCGACAACCGGGTCCCGCAAATGCCGCTTAATCTCGCTTAAAGTGCCAGATGGCGCCAGTACACGAAAAACCGGCAATCTCGTCACTATCGATTATAATGATTTGTGCATATTGCCCGACAATTGGTGTTCCTGCCTCTGCTGATAGGCTGCCTCTTTTGGAACACCAGCTGCTCTAAGCAGCCGGCGGAGATAGAGATACCTGCCCCGTCCCGACCCTTCCTGCAAACCAAAGCCGAGTTGTGCGCAAATTACGGCCATCCCGCGGCGATCAAAGCTCAGAAGCTCAGACAGGCACAAGGGCTGGCCTTCCAATCAGGAAATATGACGATCGTTGCGGAATTCCTTGGAGACGAGTGCCACTACATTCGGTACGCCATGCCGCAGCCGTGGTCCGGTGAACAAATCAAAAAATTCCTGTACCAAAATGGATGCCGTTGGATAATACCATCCCCCAACGGGTGTGGCTGGACTCTTTTGTCCAATCCTAATCCTCCTCCGCCAGACCAAATAGTGGAATACACCAGCAAAGAGGGGAACAGGGCCAAATATACGGGTGTGACGCACTGGCTTGAGATCTGGTCTGCTAAAGCGTCAACCACCCCTGCCAGTAAATCGGCGTCCACTCAAATCCAAAAGCCCGCGATTGTGAAACCCTTCTCCTTCCGCCAACACTTTTACCGAGTGGACAAAATCAGACGAATAAAAGGGCTTGGACAGGAACGCGTCCAGCAAAACCTCCGCCATGTCCAAATTACGGTTAACAATGGGATCGACTCACCCGCTCGGCAGAAGGAATTTTACTGAAGGGTCAAGGTGCTTCAACTGGGCCACAGGAGGCTATCGAGGAAGAACGGCGGCCGCAACGACCTGGGCTTGGACACCGTGGCGCCTTCATTTTCTGGACGATTATGAGTTTGTGCCGAAGTTGGGTGTTTATCGCCACAAAAAGAAGCCCGGCTATTTCTGCGGTTCCTGCACGGTTGTGGATATCTCCCCACGGAAAGCCGTTAAGTGACCTTGGTGATAACGTCCAGCTCGCCAAACTCTGCCAAGGCCAACGCAGGATTGCCTTCCGCTGCAGCCTTGTGTAATCTCCCACTGCGCGGCAAATGTGCCCAACAAACAAAGCATGTTGATACCAGTCTGCAGTTACATTGAACCAGGCCCGGACCACTACATTCTTATTCCTCCGAACAAGGAGGCGGTCGTAGCCAAGCCTCAGCTCGTCTGTATCGTGGACATGCAAGCCGAACTCGACGCGTACAAATGTCAGGGCATCATCGAGGCAATTCAGCAAAGTTTGCGAAACCCGCAGGTGAGGCAGCCTGTTCTGTTTATTCTATGGCCTGATGCGGGACCAGTCATCCCCGAGCTTGCTTTTGCCGAGGGGATTCAAAGCGAAGCGGTTCAAAAAGTGCATGATGGTGGAGAGGAGCTTCTGCGCTTTTGGGAGCGACAAGATCGACCAGGAAACATCCAAATGATGGGAATAAACCTCAATGTCTGCGTTTATAACGCTGTAGGGGAATTCCTTTCCTGCTGTGACAAGGACGGGATTGAACCACCCGTAATCCACTTCAAGAAGTCCACGCTGGCTGACACCAACTACCTTGATGACCCGAAGTTTGGGTGGGATCATTTCCGGCATGTAATCTCCGCATATTGCCCGCATCAAAAGCCTCCTCAAGACACGGAATACGTCGTGGGCAGTTCGGACCACAGAAACTGCCTGCAAAAACTACAAGTTCTTGTTTGATTTCCCACCAAACCTGCCAAACTCAAACCCATGAAAGTAATGGAATCGGGAAAACTCCGCCTCCAGATTTATCGCGTTACTACCCAAGTCTACGCAAGCGATGGCAACTCCACAGTCTGGGAAGGAACCCTCGATGATGTCATCGCGACCGGCCGACGAGACGCACGCGAAGTGGCAAGACAGCGCATCATTGACACCGTCCCCGAGTACGACGAACGCATCCATCCAGGCATTCGCATCGTGTCCATTGAGAGATCAGAGATTGAGGCGGCAGTTCTAACCCAGCGGATCATTGCTGCAGCTGGGAAGCATGGCCAAAAGACTCTCGCGCCCGATCACGTTATTGGTGACCTTCGGCGTGCCATGCAACTGTGCGTTGAGAACATGAGTGCGGGCCAGATCGCAGAAGTATTGCAGCAGCTGCAGGACCAGAAATAAACGGAGCTTTCTATGTCAAGATTTCCGTTCGAAAATCGCGGCTACCTGAGCGAGCACTCGCGGGAGATGTGGGAAGTTCGGAGGAGCATCCCGGGAAATCTCCTGCGCAGAACTGAGGAGGAATCGTCAGGCCCCAAACTCGACGCGCGGCCGGGATCTCGACGTCCGCAATAAGGCCCGTTTTATCGTCCAAACACAAAACATATGGCAAAAAAAACAAAAACGGTCAGTTTCACCAAAGAAAAAGATACCAAGAACACCGTCCGCTTCACCGAGGATGCCGTCCAAGGAGAGCCGCCGATCGTCGGTACGCTCTACGTCCAGAAGTGGTTTGTAGGTGACGCCTCCAAGCTCAAGGTGACGGTCGAAGTGGATTAATGCCTGGACCTGGGGGCCAGCCTACTTGGATTGGTTCCTTCTGAACAGGAGGATGTAGGTATCGGACTGGGGAGCGTATCCAGGTGCCTCATCGTCCCACCTGTAGGTAATTTGATCTGCCAGGTGATCGATGGCTCCCACTCTGTGGTAGGCGCCAACCAGATAGCCCCTGACCCAATCGAGGACAGCCTTCTCTGCATCTCTTGAAGTGGATAGCCACGACATTCTGTTACGGACGAAAACCACGTACTCCGGTTTGGCCGTTTCAACCTCGCGAATCATTTCCTCTCGCATCTGCTTGGTATAGGTTTGCGTGGAAACGAGGTCGTACATGTATGCACTGGCGGAGCGACGATCCGAGTAAAAGTAGATCTCCTGTCAGAGCCAAAAATGGCCACGCGGTCGCCGTCTGAAGAATGACTGCGTATGTAGTCGGCGATACCCCCCACTTCTGCTCCAGCTTCAAACAGGGCAAAAAGAAGTTCTGCCACGGCGCCCAGACCTCCCGATACAACGCGCTGATCGCCGCGACCATCTCCGGGTTTTCCAAGCGCCCATACCCCAAAAGTTGGCGCGCCCAGGTCCAGTTCTTCTGTTCCACATGCGCGTTGTCATCCGAATGGTAGGGCCGCGAACGCGTGAACTCCACCGCCTCTTTCCGGTCTCTCATGTAGGACCATAAATGATGATTGAGAAACTCCCCGCCGTTGTCCGAATCAAATCCCAGCAGCGCGAAGGGCAAGCGCTCCTCCACTTCCCGCGTGGCCGCCAGCACCCCGGCCGCCCCCTTGTTCCAGACCGCCCCACCCTCCGTCCAGCCACTTAAAATGTCCGTATAAGTCAGGCTCCAAATAAAATCCCCGGCCATGCTTCCGCCGCAATGGGCTACGCTGTCAGCCTCCAAATAGCCGGGCCGAGTCAAATCCCAAGTGCCCGTGCGAATCGGAATCTCCGACCGCAACAGGCTGCCTGGTTTGGTCCCGCCCCGGCCGCGACCGGCATGTTCCGCCCGGGCCGGCTCCAGCATCCGATCCAACGTGGCCGCGCTGACTTGCCCCACCAACTGGCGCTGGGACGGGCGCAACCGGCCAAACCGCCGCTCGTAGAAAGGCAGCCATTGCCGCAGAATCGGCACCAGACGTTTGCCACAGGGTTGCTCCGCACTGAGCCAGATTTGCCGCACCACCGGCTCAATCCCTTGATACCGCCGCTCCGGCCCCGGCGGCGCTCGCCCCGGACCGGAAGGCAAACCGCCGCCTAACAATTTGATCGCATACTTGCGCTCATATTCATAATCCTCACACATCTCGTCCAGCATCCGGCTCTTGCCTTCGCGGTGACGACGGGCATAACGCTCCTGCAACTTCGGC
>Ga0182024_10005172_pt1 | contig 29418 bp, 24 predicted proteins | sample P32metaG_FD_120480 | JGI IMG/M metagenome (GOLD analysis project Ga0182024, IMG submission 120480) | Permafrost microbial communities from Stordalen Mire, Sweden - P3-2 metaG (Illumina Assembly) | ecosystem: Environmental > Terrestrial > Soil > Wetlands > Permafrost | place: Sweden: Stordalen...
CCCTGAAGCTGCGAGGCCACGATCCCACCACAACAATCGTCGCCGCCTTGCGGGAGATGCTTCAAACAGGGAAATTACCCCCGTTGCCAGCGAAAGCTGCTGCACGCGGCTGAAGTGTCACCAAACTCCCGCCGCCGCTACGCGCTGCGGTATCATCATGGCAGGTATGGCACTACCACTCCACCAGGATGACTCCTATGACTGCCCAGACGATCCGTGAAGAAGACCTCTATTCGTCAAATGGTTCAAGTCGTGCCAAGGGACTATACTCGCTGCTTAAAGAAACTGCCTCGAAGTGGCTGGAAGATAACGCGATGAGGCTTTCCGCCGCGCTATCACTATATACATTGCTTTCGCTTGCTCCCCTCTTGGTTATCTCCATCAAAATAGTCGCTGTCGTGGCGGGAGGACAAAAGGCGGCGACGACGATCAGCCATCAAGTGCAGAATCTCATGGGATCGCAAGCTGCCGACGCGGTACGACCCATGATCGCCAATGGCGGCAAGCATGGCAGCGGCGTGGTGGCCGCGATCATCAGCACCGTTCTGCTCATATTTTCGGCGACAGGCGTTTTCGTCGAGCTCCAGGATTCAATGAACACTATCTGGGGGGTCAAGCCCAAGCCGAACCAGGGCTTCGGGAATTTTGTCCGCACTCGCATGCTTTCCATCGGGATGGTGTTCGGCATCGGCTTTCTGCTGCTCGTCTCGATGCTGGTGAGCACGCTATTGGCGACCCTGGCCCAGTTCCTCGCTCGTGAGGTAACCTGGTTGACGTTTGTGGCAGATATCATCGTCACGTTCGGGGTGGTGTTTCTCCTCTTCACCGGGATATTCAAATTTCTGCCCGACGTTAAATTGTCGTGGAGGCACGTCTGGTCGGGCGCGTTGCTTACGGCGGTGCTGTTTACTCTCGGCAAATACGGGTTGACGCTCTACTTTCGGTACGGCACCCCAACGTCGGCGTTTGGAGCGGCCGGATCGCTGGCGGCGGTATTGCTCTGGGTCTATTACTCTGCGTTCATCCTGTTCTTCGGCGCGGAATTCACCAAGGCATGGTCGATGCGCCTGGACGGAGGAATTGTCCCCGACGACCACGCGGTCCAGGTGACCGAAGAGCAGCGGGCGAAAGAAGGGATTCCCAGCGAGCGGCGACTTCATGCCGCCCTTGCTAGTAGCGCGCAAGGCAAAGGGGCGCCTGTCGCCGATTCGGGTCGAAGTGGCCAAGGACTGTCGGACCCCGGAAAGACCGGGTCAGCCCAAAGCGGGCGGCTGGCCATCGCCGGCTGTGCGCTTGGCGGCGCCGGGCTCGCGATCGGAGTGATCGTCGGCCGGTCGTCCAAGCCATCGCTTTCCGACGCCGGTGTCCTCAGGCTAAACGATCGCCTGAAAACCCTTGATGCTGCAATCCGGCGAGCAGCACGAGCTAAGCCCTGATCATTTTCGCCACGCCTCATCGATCGGCGAGTGAGTTGAATGGAAGGTTCGCGGTGAAAATTGAGCTTATTGGCTGGGCGTCTTCGGTGATCCTCGTTCTCACCATATCCAAACAGATCTATAAGCAATGGGACGCCGGCACCAGCGCCGGTGTCTCAAGATGGCTGTTCGTGGGGCAGCTCGCGGCATCTTCTGGTTTCACGATCTACAGTTTTCTTGTGCGTAATTGGGTCTTTGTCGCAACCAACGCAATGATGGCGTGTAGCGCGGTCATAGGCCTGCTGGTGTTGCTCCGACACCGATCCCAGGGAGTTTGACCACCGACCCCGTCACGTCAAAGTATTTTCAGTTAGTCCGTCACACGCTCGTCGTCTCCGGCTGTCTTCCGGGAAAGCGATGTTGAAGTAACGATGCAAGCAGCCCATCAATGAGGGCCTTGTCGCTGCTGCCGGCCTCCTTGCCTCTCACAATCCCGTCAGTTTCTCCTTCAGTTGGCGGGACCTGGGCCGCGGCGAGCAATGCCGCGGCATCTGCCGCCGCGGCGATCGGCTTTCCATGACAATGCATTTCCGAAACGAAGGCAATGACCGGCGGCAGCGCCATCAGTTCCGCCACCGAATTACCGCCGGGGATAAAGACCGCGTCGTACGCGACCGATGGCGCATTGGGCACGGCTTTATCGACCACGAATTCCGACCCGTCCGCCGCGGCGATCGTGCCGCGGCTTTTGGCGATGATTTCGCCGGCGGCACCCTCCGCGGCCAACCGCTTCAGAAGGGCATTCACCACGGCGCCGTCGACTCCGCTGCCCGCGAGGATCGCTATCTTGCGACCCTTGATATTGGTGCACGGCTTATTCATGCTCAGGGCGGGCGAACTTCGATGGTGTGCTTTCGTCCTGGGCTTGGCCATCAATTTGATCCCAGTCTGGCGGGAGACACGCTGGGCCAACTCCAGCGCGACGTTTATCAACAGCTCGTTCACGACGCGTTCTCGGACCGCTTCGGTGTCCACCATATTCAACTCAAAGCTGAAGGCGGACACGATATGGGACTTTTCCCAATCGGCCATGCTGTTCCAGAAGAGGGTGGCCTGGCTGAAATGGTCCGCGAAGCTGGGGCTCCGCTCGCGCACCTTCCCGCCTTCCATTTTTTCGACGAAGCTGCTGAACGCCTTCATTCCATCGGGCGAGTGCGCCGGGCACCCGTTCCCAAGCGAATTCGGGAAATAGCTGACCCTTCCCTTGTGGATGAGCTGCTGACTCTCGCCGTCGCGCTGGTTGTTACTCATCGGACACGCCGGGCGATTGATCGGGATCTGGGCAAAGTTCGGGCCCACGCGCTTGATCTGTGTATCGAAGTAACTGAACAGCCGGCCCTGAAGCAGCGGGTCATTGCTGAAATCGATTCCAGGCACCACATGACCCGGATGGAACGCGACCTGCTCGGTCTCCGCGAAATAGTTATCGGGGTTTCGGTTGAGGATGAGCTTGCCGATCTTGCGGATTGGCACGAGTTCTTCAGGGATGATCTTGGTCGGGTCCAGCAGGTCGAAGTCAAATTTGCGCTCATCGGCTTCGGCCACCACCTGCACGCCCATTTCCCACTCAGGGTAGTCGCGGCGTTCGATCGCAGCCGACAGGTCGCGACGATTAAAGTCCGCGTCCTTGCCGGCGAGCTTCTGGGCCTCATCCCAGACGAGCGAATGGACCCCCTTTGCCGGCTTGAAATGGAACTTCACGAAACTGGACTGGCCGCCGGCATTGATCATTCTGAACGTATGGATGCCAAAACCCTCCATCATGGCGAAGCTGCGCGGCAACGCGCGGTCGCTCATGACCCACAACAGCATGTGCGTGCTTTCCGGTGTGAGCGAAACGAAGTCCCAGAAGGTGTCATGCGCCGTCGCGGCCTGTGGAATTTCGTTGTGCGGCTCGGGCTTGGCCGCGTGGATCAGATCCGGGAACTTGATCGCATCCTGGATGAAAAAGACAGGGATGTTGTTGCCGACCAGGTCCCAGACGCCTTCATCGGTGTAGAACTTGATTGAGAAACCGCGTACGTCCCGCGCCGTATCGGCAGAGCCGCGGGAGCCGACCACCGTGCTGAACCGGACGAATACCGGCGTCTGCTTGCCCTTGGCCGCAAACAGCGACGCCTTCGTGAGGTCGGCGGCGCTGCCTGACGATTCGAAACACCCGTGGGCGGCGGCTCCGCGCGCATGCACGACGCGCTCGGGAATACGCTCATGATCGAAGTGCGTAATCTTTTCGCGGAAGTGGAAATCCTCGAGTAGCGACGGCCCCCGCACGCCTGCCTTGAGCTGATTCTGATCGTCGACGACGCGAAGGCCCTGATTTGTAGTCAGGCGGTCGCCCGGAAGGGCCACCTGGGGCGCAATATCCGCCTGTTTCGGATTTGCATCGGGAGTTGAGGGAGGCGGGCTCGACGCAGTGGGCTTTTTAGCATTCTTCAAGGGAATTCTCCGATTGAGCTTAGACTTGACCGTCGTTCTGTATCAGGCCTGCCGCCGCCTGACAGCGCAGGAAATCTGACAGCGCAGGAAATCTGCACGGCAGCGACGAAATGCGTGAGATCGAGTCATGCGTCGCGACAGAATGCTGCACTTGCCGCCGGAAGCCAGAAGCAGATCCAACTCGAAGAGAAGTGCTCCCGGTGGTGTCCCTGTCTACGCTGGTCGATCTAACCAACCGCTGGCCGTCCGTTGCGCGGCGCGAGTCGGTGTCCATTTACGGGAGCTTCGGACGTAGGAGGACGGCTGTCGGCCTTCCTTCCCCAGGTAATATTGCTCGGGGCCCGCACATATCGGTTGGGAACGCACCAAGTTTGGCCGTTGTCGTCCAAGTCAATGATCCATACGATATCCTCGTCGCGATGCCCGGGTTCCAGAAGATTCGCAACCCCTTTCCCGGTGGGCCCAGCCCAGCCGGGCCCGCCGACAATTATTCGAATGAGTGGTGGATTCAGTTGCAGCATTCACCCCAGCGTATCAAACTCGATGCCACTGCCCGCCGCATGGAGTATTGAATGGATGGACCCACGACATTCACTCTCCGTGCTCCATCAGTCGCCGAAAGGCTTTCTCGTCGATCTGGTCAGTCAGGAATTTGTACGAGGCGGCATAGCGAACGACCCGTTTGCGGTCTTTGGCCTTCTCGGCGCGGTAGGTGACGTGACGGAGGTCGGCGTTGTCGAGCAGGTCGGCGATCTTCACCGCCCGGGCCAGCGGATTTGGCTTCAGCAGAACGACGTAATCGGCATAGCTCGATTTGGCATGGTGCGTGAGGGCCTGCACCGCCCGTACCACGGCGTCGGGCATTCCCGCAGCTTTCAGATCACCGGCGGTCAGTGTCGACCGTTCCAGCGTATCATGTAAAATGGCGACGCAGCGCAGCCATTCGTTCTGATGAGCGTCGTCAGCCCGGGACACGCTGAGCAGCACTCGCATCGGATGCACGATGTATGGCTCGCCCGGCGGGTCTTCTGATCCGCGGTGAGCCCTCACGGCCAAGTCGATCGCTTTTTCCAGGAGAGAAGCCATTGCATTCTCCGTTGCCTACGAACGGAATGTTATGGCCTTCTCGCGAGCGTGAGAATCCCCCAAAATGCGGATTCCGCGTTCCACGCCGGACGATGCCCTGGATACCATGCATGAATGAAACGTCAAACACCGCTGGGCCGGCTAACATTCGGATCGTTCGCGGGCCTGGTCGCTACCGGCCCGATGACGGGCGTGATGGAGTTGTACCGCCGTTGTGTCCCCGACCAGGGGCGGGACCCGTTTGTTCCCCGTCAGGTGGCGGAGGGAATGGTCCGGCGTGTCGGATTCGAACCTCATGTTGACGCTTTGGGCGAGCCCGCATGGTGGGGGGTGACTGCGGCAAGTCATTTTGGGTTCGGAGCGGCGGCGGGCGCCTTATACGGCCTGATCGAACCTGGCTTTCGTCGCCACGACCCGGGAGCATGTCAGAAGTTGGACGGGCATAGAGAATCCCGTCACGTCGCACGTCAGGTGTTACAGGGGTCGATCTTTGGCCTCCTCGTGTGGGCGACCCATTATCTTGCCCTGTTTCCGCTTGTCGGCCTCGTCAAGCCCCAGGGCGATAAGCCAATCCGCAAGAACATTGGGCTCATCCTCTCCCATCTCGTGTGGGGTATTACGACCGGCCTCATCTTCGATTTTTACAACCGACGTCGATCAGCTACATCAAGCGGATGAGTTGTTGAAACGCATGGCAGAGAAAGAATTTCGCACACAGGCGTGACTCGAAATGTTTGCCGATGAAATTTGTCATCGCTCCGCGTAATTGCGTCCAACCCATCGGGCCGGTGACAACACTCTCGGTCTGTTGTGGCGCCCGTGAAGCTGCGACAGATCAGTCTCCGTGTCGCGGCGGCATGGTAGCGGCCTCTTCAACTGTGCTTTTCCAAGGGATAGCAACGCCGAAATTATTGTCGGTACGGCGCAGTTATTGCTGCCAAGAATTCGTTCGAGTTAGTCCTTTTTAAGAGAAGGCATGAACACGAGTGGCTGGTTCCCGGGAGGATTTTGGCCATTCATGCAGTCGTTCGTCCTGATGAAGTGCGAAGACTTTCTTCGGGAGGAAATGAGAAAAAATATGACAACACGATCAACCACGGTCGTAAGACTGCATTCCCGACCATGGCGCTGGATCATCGACGGATGGACGAAGGTAGTCGCCGCGTGGAGTTGGCTCTACAGGAAGATCAAGGGCAAATCCGGGCCGCTGAGTCGTTCCGAAGAGAAGGACCGCCGGAAGGTACTTATTCAGAAACAGAAGGACAGCGACGATCCAAGCTGGCGTGGTTGACGCCGATCGCCGGGCGGTCTGGTCACATCAACCCCTAACTCTTAAGTGTGCATTCAATTACGCGAACTCTTCAAGTCAGACCTCACGGCCGCGGGATTGACTCGGCATAGTGCCGCAACGAAGTACGCGGTATCACGAGTCGTCTCACCAACGAACTCAAACAGAAAGGATCGATCCAATGGACTCTCTGCAAGAACTCTTTGTCGACGAACTGAAAGACATTTACAGCGCCGAGCAACAGCTCTTGAAGGCGTTGCCGAAGCTGGCTCAGAAGGCGAGCTCGGCAAAACTGAAGCACGCGTTCACCAGCCACCTCAAGGAGACTGAGAACCACGTGGCCCGGCTCGACAAGGCCGGCGAGACTCTCAAGGTTGGTCTTACCGGCAAGAAGTGTCTTGCGATGGAAGGACTGGTTAAGGAGGGCAAGGAGGTGCTCGACGAAGAGGGGGAGGACGCCATTATCGACGCAGCCCTCATCGGCGCCGCCCAGCGTGTCGAGCACTACGAGATGGCGGCATACGGGACTGTCCGCGCGATGGCCGAGACCTTGGGTTACGCGTCGGTCGCTAAACTTCTCCAGCAGACGCTTGAGGAGGAGGGGGCTGCGGACAGGAAGCTCACAGATATCGCCGAAAGTGAAGTGCTCGCCGCTGCGCACGCGTTGTCGGCAACTCATGCCGAGTGAGCTGGTAACCGTGGTAATGAGTCAGATACCGTCAAGACGATGCGGGCGCTTGTGGTCCGCATCGTCTTTTTGGTCCCGTCAGCTCCTTCAATGACAGAGCTTTGCGTTTCGGGATCTTCACCCGCCTCGCCATGGAGGAATTGAAGGTCCTGCGGAAGATGCCGCTCACTTCATTGAGCATCGCCGGCGATGCGAAGATCGCCGACCTTGAGCCGCTCGCCGGAATGAAATTGACTCAGCTACAACTCGACGGCTGCCGGCTGGTCCCGGTTCGAGACTTCGTCGGCACCAACGGCCCCGACGGCAAGGACCTGCTGGTATATCCAGTGGTCAACGAGTGGGATCTGGAACGGGATGCAAAGCCTGTTAGCGAATGAGCCGTCGCGACAAGCGCCGATGGACGCAAAGGCGGTCTGTCATCGCGGCGCGTATTCACTTCTGTCCCAGCCGGCGGCGCGTACCTCGGCTTCGACGATGGAGCAGACGTCGAGTCTGGCCCGCAAGCGGTAGAGCATTCCGCGCCATCCCATGTGCTGTCGCGCCATGATGGGCGTGGACGCCTGCGAGCGGCTGTATCGCTTGCGGGCCATTTCCAGGAAAAGATCAATGCCGTGGCGAAAGTCGGCTTCGTCTCCAAAGTCGAATTCCCCTCCGCGGTATCGCGACCGCCAGGTCCAGTCGGCGTATTCGTCGGTGAGACGTAACCGATCCGCGTCGGCCGCGCTATCCCCGATCTGGGACCATTCCTTGATCGCCGCAATGCGATCGTCACGCCGGCCCGTGGTCATCGGACGGTCCATCTTGCGCAACAGGTCCCACAGAGTGTCGTCCAATTCCACCACGCAGCCAAAGTCGATGATCCCCAGCCGCCCGTCTTCCATGAAGATGAAATTGCCCGGATGGAGATCGGCATAGAACAATCGATCGGCGTAAAGCATCCGACACCACGCTCGCAGCATTTTCGCCGCGAATTCGTCGCGGACGGCCTGTGGCGGGTTGGCCGCGAGGAATTGATCGATGTGCATGCCTTCGAGCCGTTCCATAGTGAGGATGCGGCGTGTCGAGAGTTCGGGGTAAACGCGAGGGATCACCATGCCTTCATCGTCGCGGAACAACGATTTCACTTTCTGCAGCATTGCCGCTTCGCGCTCATAGTCGGTCTCATGCTCCAGCCGCCCTCGGAGGTCGTCGAACTGTTCGCGGGTGTTCTCCCAATCGGCGCTCAGACGCGCGGGTAGCATGAAGAGGAACAAGTTGCGGAAGTCCTCGCCGATCGTTCGGCCGATGCCTGGGTATTGGATTTTTACCGCGACCTCCTGGCCGCTCTTAAGGCGGGCCCGATGCACCTGCCCCAACGACGCAGCGGCGAAGGCCCGTTTGTCGAACGAGGCGAAGGCGTCTTGCGGGTCCTCGCCCAGTTCCGTGTTGACCATTTCTCGAAGCAACGACCAGTGCATCGGCGGCGCCTCGAAATGCAGTTGATCGAGCGTCTCCACGAACGCGGCAGGCACGATGTCTGGAAAGTTGGCGAGCGTTTGGCCGACTTTCATGATGGCGCCGCGAAGGTAGCCCATTGAATCGAGCATTCGTGCCGCCGTGCGCCAATGTAATTCAGCTAGCAGCCGCTCCTTCTCGTCTGCATCTTTGAACCAACCGCGCACCCAATGAAAGAAGTAGCCCGCGGCGATTTTGGACTGCAGAGTCAAGAGCAGCCCAGTCCGTCGCCACCTTCCCACCGGCACCGGCCGAAATGACGCCTCAACCAGCGCGGGAGCCGATGCCCCGTACTGCGGCACCGCTGCCTCGTATTCCGGAAGCGCCTTCATCAACTCGGCGATCGTAGCCATGACGAGTCTCCTTATTGTTGGGCGGTGGTTGAAGCGGCTCCCGAGCCGGCGCACAGCCATCCGACGAACATGTTCATCGATTCATCAGTCAGGGCCAGCGTGTCCTCTTGTTTTGGAGATTTGTCGTTGGCCCAGAACATGAGCACGCCCGTGTAAAGCGTCCAGTAGAGTTGCAGCGCCGTCGGCGACAGCGGGCCGCGGCCGTGCTTTACGGCCAGCGCCGCGGCAGCCTCGAGGTGGGTAACCCGAAACGAACACTCATCGTCCCGAGAGATGGCCAGCGGACTGAGGGAAGTCTCCATCAGCGCCGGTAGAAGTTTGCGCAGCGGCTTAAGTTTCCGCAGGATCAAAGCGACTACGGCGAACAGGTCCTCTTCCAGCGAATCGCCTTCGCCGTCACTGGACTCGGCCAGTGCCTCGCTTGTGGCATCATTCGCGAGGCTGGCGACGATGGCCCCTTTTGTCGGGAAATAGTTGAACAGCGTCCCACTGGCGATGTTGGCCGCTTCAGCGATATCGCGTGTCGTCGTCGCCCCGTATCCCTTCTCCGCGAACAGCGCCAGGGCTGCTTGAAGTATGCGTTCTCTCGTCTGGGCCTTAGTTTGTGCAGAAACACGCATCGCAAGTCCTGACACGAGGCGTTACACGATTCGGACCTAGGCCCTGTCTGAAAACTCAACGGGATTGCGGCGGGTCGGAAATGTCTCGGATGCGAGGCGTCGCGACGAAGCGACTCAACCGAAAGAGTCGTTGAGGAGCGACAACGAAGCAGACGGGGCATTTCCGACCCGCCGCGGCCCGATGAGTTTTCAGACAGGGCCTAATATGACCGCGCTCATAATATACTCCGCTCGAACAGCGAGTCAAGAGTTAAAATGACCATGCTCATATTATTTCAGTTGCCGCTGACACGCCGCGAGCATCGACTTCCAGTAAGGCCGCAGGAATGCCGGCTGCTGCAGCGCCTCGATCGCATACTTGCGGCCCGCCTGGGAGAGATCGACCTCGGCGTCAATGACCGCCTCCCTGCGGTTGTCGGCCAGGGCGAGCATGCGGCAATCGGGCGCGACGATCTTGGAATCGCCCGCCGACCAGAGCCCGCCGCCCTGTGGCCCGACGGAATTGGCGAAGACGTAGTAGATCTGGTTCTCGAACGCGCGGGCGATCATGCCGTCGCGCCCGCGGCGCTTGGTTTTCGAAACCTGCAACGAATCGAGTCCGGCGTTGGGGTGGAAAAGGACCTGCGCCCCCAGCATCACCGGCAGCCGGACCAGTTCCGGGAAACGCCGCTCGTGGCAGATGATCGCGGTGCAGGGGATGCCGTCGAGGTGAAACAGCGCCAGCTTGTTCCCCGGCACAAAAACCCGCGCATCCCGCGGCGTCAGGTGCATCTTGGAATAGCGAAACACCTCGCGCCCGCGCCGATCGAACACGAGCAGCGAATTGAACCGCTTGCGGCCCGCGAACGTGGGGCTTCCGACCAGCACATTGCACCGGGAACGGCGCGCCGCATCGGCGATCCGCCCCGATGCGGCGTCGATGTCGCCGCGGCGGACCCTGGTGAAGTCGCAGTTGTAGCCGGTGACCGCGCATTCGGGGAACAGGATCACATCTGCGCCGGATTTGGCGCTGCGGTGAATCGTGTCGGTAATCCACGCCACGTTCTGGTCGATATGCGGGCGAAAGACCATCTGCGCCGCGGCGATGGTGAGGGATTTTTTCATCCTATCTATGCTCACGCGCCTGAACCGACTTGATATCCAGCGAATCCGTCTCGGCGACCCATTTCAAGTACTGCTCGCCGGCGACGAGCCGCACGTTGGGGACCTACACCTCCTGCCACGCCCCGGGCCCTTCAGCGGCTTTGATTTCGACCGGCCCGGTGACGTTCACGCCGTTGAATTCCAGGTGGAATTTCGCGGCGGATGTTGACGCCAGGGCGCACGTGACGTCGTTGATCATGACGCCGGTGCCATCGTCGGGAGCGCCGACCGCGGGGTCGTCGATGGTGGCGATCTGTTTCCAATGCTCGCCGGCGTCGGCGCTTTTCCAGACGCCGCCGTAGCGTGTGATGCCGATCTTTCCATAGCCCATGTGCCGGTGGTTGCCGCCGACCGCCAGCAGTGTCGAAGGATTGTTGGGGTCGAAGATAACGCGCTGGATAGGCGCGGTAATAGTGTTATTGCTGACGGCTGGCATGCCCTCGCGCTTTGGCGTCCATTGAAGGCCGGCATCGGTGCTCTTGTACGGCCCGCCGAGCGTGCCGATCCAGATCACGCCCGGGTCGGCAGGGTGAAAAGTGATGTCGTTGTCCTGGTAATTGCGGAAGCCGATGGTCTGCTGCCAGGTGGCGCCGCCATCGTGCGTGACGCCGGCCCCGAGCACGTCGCCACCGGCGACGATCGTGCGGGAATCGAAAGGGCTGATCTCGACGGCTTCAACCCTGCCGAGGTTGCCGGGGTCGTTGAGGGCGTCCCACCGAATGGCGGCGCCGGCGAACGCGGATGCCGCGACCAGGCTGAGGAGTGAAGCGGCGAGGAGGCAGAGCGGCCCTGAGGACAGCCGACTATTGTTCATCATGAGAATCCTACAGGCGCCCGCTCCACTGGCAACACATTGAATCGTCACCGCACTTCAGTCACCGGCGTGTATCCGAGCCGCTTATCTATGAACTCGTAGGCCTCGCGGCGGGATTCCTCCGTAAAGTCATGGGCGTAGTCGGGGCAGCGGACGACCAAGCGGTCCGGGACGCCCAGCAGGTCGTAGATACTCTGGACCGCGGGGACGGCGGCGCGGACGCCTGCGACACTGAAGTTGTCGTCTCTGGCGGGAGAGTTGGAATAAATCGCCCGCGGGGCGATTGCCGCCAGCACTTCCGGAAAATCGAAAGGCACGCGATCGGGGTCGGCATCGTAGCGGGTTCGAATGAGCGGCATGTAGCGGTCCTGGGCCCAGTTGATGAGTGTCTTGCCGCCGAGGTAGGCGTGAAACGGCGTCCAGCCGCAACTGCTGACGACAACCCGCACACGCGCATCGAATGCGGCGGTGAACAGGGCGTTATGGCCGCCGAGGGAATGTCCGATGCACGCGATTTTGGCCGGGTCCACGTCATCGCGCGCCAAAAGCAGATCGATGCAACGGAGGTTGTCGCTGATCGCCTTCATGGTGCCTGACGAGTAACGGGACTTCTTGAAGTCGTAGTCCTTCTGCTCGCCGAATGAAGGATAATCCGGGGCCATCACGACATATCCCCGCCGGGCCAGTTCCAGCGCATAGGGGAGGCTCGGATGATCGGGGCGGTCCCCGTCGATGATAGCCTTGCCGTCTGCGCCGGTGGGGTGAAGGGCGAGCACGCCGGGCCGGCGCTCGCCCGGCTGCATGCCGGCGGGAACGTACAGGTACGCCGTCACGCGTTCGTCAAACAGGTTTTCAAATGAGCAGGTGTGGCGCTGATAGCCGGCGCCTTGAAGCGTCGCGGTGATCTTCAAATCCAGCGGCGGCAGGTGCGACCGATCTGGGACCGGCCCCATGACTGCCTGCATGTTCTTGAGGATTTCGGCACGCCGCTTCTCCCAATCCGCCGGCGATTTCACGGCATACTGATGGCCATCCCCGTCGGTGTACCACAGGGTGTTCCCGTGAGTGAGGCTGGTTGCCGGCTCTGTGTCGGCCGGCCGCGCCAGCGCCGGGATCGCCAGGGCGACGATCACAACGGCTGAAACAGGGCGGGTGAGGATCGTCATCTGCTTGGGCATGTGTTCATTCTCTGACAATGACGTATCATCCCCCTCGTTTGCTGGAGCTTTTGGCGGAGGACGGTCCATGAAAGCGAAACTGGCGGCGCTGATCGTCATGCCGTTTATCTGTTCTCTTGCCCGCGCGGATGATCCTTCGCAGCCGTGGCGGTACGATCATGTCGCCAATCAGCCTCTTTCGCCTGCGCAGTCGTTGGCTCGCATGACTGCGCCGCCCGGGTTTAAGGTCGAGTTGGTAGCATCCGAGCCGCAAATTACCAATCCGATCGCGATGGCCTTCGACGATCGCGGGCGGATCTGGATCACCGAGAGCGTCGAATATCCGCGCAAATCGGCGGGGCCGGGGCGCGATTGCGTCAAGATCATCGAAGGCGTCGGTCCGGAGGGGCATGCAACCAAGGTCTCGACCTTTGTTAATGATCTGAACATTCCTACCGGCATCGCTGTCGGTTACGGCGGCGTTTGGGTGCTCAATTCGCCCGATCTCCTGTTCTATCGCGAGAAGGATGGGAAGCCGATCAGCAGGGAGGTCGTGCTGAGCGGCTTCGGCCGCACCGACACGCACGAGCTGCCCAGTTCTCTCACGTGGGGGCCGGATGGCTGGCTTTATGGGCTCAATGGCGTTTTTAATGAGAGCCACGTAATCGACAAAGACGGCAAGCAGCACGATTTCACTTGCGCGCTCTGGCGGCTGCACCCGCGCACGCACAAGTTTGAGGTCTTCGCGCAGGGCACCAGCAATCCCTACGGCATCGCCTGGGACAGCGAAGGAAGCGCAATCATCGAGGCCTGCCACTGGGCCAACGATCACCTGTTTCACTTTGTCGAGACCGGCTATTACACGCGCCAGGCCGGCGCGTATCCGCCTTTCGCGATGCCGATCGGCTCGATCACCGACCACAGTCACCAGAAGACGGCTTACTGCGGCATCGCCAGCCTGGATACCGACGCGTTTCCGCTGCAATACCGCGGGCGGATTTGCGTGGGCAACATTCACGGCGGCTGCGTCAACATGGATCGCCTGGTCCGCGACGGCTCAACTTATCTGGCCAAAGCCGAGCCGGATTTGCTGACCGCGCACGATGACTGGGCGATGCCGGTGGCGCTGAAGATCGGGCCGGACGGCAGCCTGTACGTGCTCGACTGGTACGACAAGTATCACTGCTCGCAGGATGCGGCCCGCGATCCGCAGGGCGTCGATCGGGACCGCGGCAGGCTTTATCGCCTGCGATATGGCGATACGCCGCGAGCGCCGCAGTTTGATTTAAGTGCTGAATCCGATCAGCAACTCACAGCGCGGCTGGGGAGCGGCAACATTTACATCCGCGAATCGGCACAGCGAATCCTGACCGAGCGATTGAGCGCGCCCGGCGGCGATGAATCGTTGCGAACGGAGCTGCAAAAGCAGGTCCGCGATAGCGAACGGCCGCGACCAGCGCGGATGCACGCGCTTTGGGCGCTGATTGGCGGAACGTCGCTGGAGCCGGCATTCCACGAAGCACTGTTAAGTGATGCGGATTCCGGCATTCGCGCCTGGGCAGTACGGGCGGCCGCAAACCAGGGCAAAGTGGGCCCGGCGATTCTCAGCAGCGTTGCGGGCATGGCGCGCGATCCATCGCCGCAAGTGCAGCTTCAGGTGGCGATTGCCTCGCGCAAGCTCGGAGGATGCGATGCGACGGCGGTCCTTTGCGATGTGCTGGCTCACTGCGGGCAGGACAAGCTAATGCCGGCGATCGTCTGGCCCAACCTTCATCCGCTGCTGGAGAAGGAGGGCGGCCGGTTTATCGCGATTTTGAAACAAAGCGAGGGCGACAAGATTTCACCTGCGGCGGCGTCGCTGCTGCCGCGCATCATCGATCGCCTGCTAAGTTCTCAAGAGCCTGATACGACTGCGGCGGCCGACTTGCTGAGTTGGACACTGGAGCGCGACCCCAGCCGCGGGCCGGAGTGCATCGCCGCGATATCGGCGAAAATTCCGAATCTCAACGATGCTGCCGCGGGACAATTAAAAGAGCATCTGGCGCCGATCATTCAGCGCACGTTGACTGATGTTCGTCTGCTTCCCGTTCGGCTCAGCGCGCAGCTTTTGGCCGCGCGGCTGCACATGAACGCCGGCGATCCAGCCGGCGTGCGGCAGACGTTCCTTTCCGAATCCGAGCCGCAAATCGCACGGCTGGCGGCGCTGGATGCGATGGTCGCATTTCGCGACCCGGCGCTGCCCGATGCGCTGCCAAAAGTCCTCGCCGATGCGCCGGCGCCTTTCGCGGCGAAAATCTTTTTGTCGCTGGGCCATTTAGACGATCCGAAGCTGGGCGATTTTCTCTTGGCGCTTTACCCAAAGCTCGCCCCCGACGTACAGCCGCTGGCGATTGACCTGATCATGCAGCGCGAGTCGTGGGCGCGCAAATTGCTGGATGCCGTGCTGGCGGGGAAGCTGCCCAAGGGCGCGCTCAATGCCAATCACCTCCGCAAGATCATGGAAAGCGATGATCGCGAGGCAATTTGGGCCGTCGAGAAGACTTACGGGCAGGTGCGATCGGAGCGGGACCCCGAGCGCGAGAAAGTCGTCGCCGTGATGGGCGATTACCTTCGCAGGAACATCGGCGATCCCTTCGCCGGCGAGCATGTTTTCCGCAACTTCTGCGCCCAATGCCACACGATCTACGGCCAGGGCGCAAAGGTCGGCCCCGACATCACCGCCAACGGGAGAACGGATTTCAATCAGTTGCTTTCCAACGTGTTCGATCCGAGCCTGGTGATCGGGCCGGCCTATCAGGTGACAACCGTCGTGACCAAGGACGGCCGCAACCTCACGGGTCTGGTCGCGGAGGACAGCGATCAGCGCATCGTCCTGAAGATGCCCGGCGAAGGGGAAGAAACGATCGCCCGCAACGATGTCAAATATGTGCGCGTCAGCAAGCTGTCGATGATGCCGGAGGGAATCGAATCAATCCTGAGCAAGAAGGACCTGTCGGACCTGTTTGCCTTTCTGTCGCTGGACAAGCCGCCGGATGATCCGAAAGCGAGGTTGATTGCCGGCGCGCCGCAGGTGCAGCGAGCCAAGGACCCCGAGCCGCGCATCAAGCTGGAGCGCGGCCAACAGAGCATGAAGGTGCTGGCGCGCGTGCCGGGCGGCAAGGATTGGATTGATCTGGTGACGTTCGTGATGGACCCATCGCTGCGGCCTTATCTGCATCCGTTGCGCGATGCATCAGGCAAAGTCGTGCTCACCGAGGACAAGCCCGCCGACCATCCCTGGCAGCATGGCATCTTCACCGGCTTCCATCGCGTCAACGGCGTGGGCTACTGGAAGGAAGATGAGGGGCATCTGCATTTTGTCCGCCTGCTCGATGAGAAGCAGTCGCCGGATCGCGTGTCGTGGAAGGCGCTGGTGGAGTTCGTGGCGCCCGATGGAAGCAAACCGCTGGACGAGGAAGATGCGATCACCGTCTACGCGCCCGATTCGCCCGACTCCTATCGCATCGATTTCGACCTCTTGCTTCGCGGCCGCGACAAAGATGTGACATTCGGCAAAATGTACGTCGGCGGCCTCTCAGTCCGCATGCCCTGGGACAAAGCTGACCCGCGCCAGACGCACCTCAACTCCAACGGCCTGCGCGACCGCGATTGCGAACAGAAGCCGGCGCAGTGGTGCAACGTCGAGCGGCCGTTTGGAAATGAGCTTTATGGGATCGCGCTGTTCGATCATCCCGGGAACACGCCCCACCCCCTGAACTGGCGGGTGGATGAACAGGGGCTGATCAATCCGAATCTGTCGTCGCTGGCGGATTGGACGATTCCCGCCGGCAAGGAGCGGGTATTCCATTACCGCCTACTGGTTTACCACGGGCATCCCATGGCGGAACGGATGAAAGAGGAATTCGAGCGCTTTGCTGGAACCCACTAGAACTTGACGCGAGTACCATCGCGGGAAATTCCCAATGGGCACACTCCTTCACCAAAGAAATGATCGTCCGCGGCTTCTGGGGTCCTCCGCAGCCAGCTCAATCCGATGCTGCACGGCTGCCAGACGCGGGAGTTCACCGCGAGCGTGGATGCCGGCAAGAGCCCTAGCCTTCTGCCGGAATACCGGGGGAGGGGAAAGAGGGCACGGCCGCGCCTACTTTACAGTCCACGTTTCCGGCCCATCGAGCATCGCCTGCAGGTCTGCCTCGCCGCGTTGGGCGCGGGCCTGGGCGATTTGGGCGTGGACCAGGGCGTCGAACGGGTCTTGCTCGACAGCGCGGAACACGCCGAGCGGCTCGGGGAACTCGGGCTGCAACATGCCGCTCAACAGGAAGCTGACGCCGGGCGTGGGGTCCTGTTCATCATGCACGGGCAGATCGGCCGGATTGGTGTCGCTGACACTGACGACCTGCGGCTGGAGGCGGTTGTTCAGGGCGATCGCCTTCTCGCGGTCCTTGCCGAAAATGAACGGCTTGCCGTGCTCCAGATAGAGAATGTTGTCCTGCTTGAGGTCTTTCTGCGTGGCGTAGTGGAAAGCGCCGTCGTGGAAGATGATGCAGTTCTGGTAGATTTCGACGATCGACGTTCCGACGTGCTTGGCCGCGCGCTCCAGCGTGTATTCCAGGTGCTTGATATCGACCGCCAGCGACCGGGCGGCGAAGGTAGCGCCGCAGCCGAGGGCGAAGCTCATCGGGCGGAGCGGCGCGTCCAACGACCCCATCGGGCTGCTCTTGGTCTTGGTGCCTTTCAAGCTGGTCGGGGAATACTGTCCCTTGGTCAGGCCGTAGATCCGGTTATTGAACAGGAGGATCTTGACGTTCGGGTTGCGGCGGATGGTGTGCATCAGGTGGTTGCCCCCGATGGAGAGGGCGTCGCCGTCGCCGGTGGCGATCCAGACATCAAGCTCGGGGCGTGCCAGTTTCAGGCCGGTGGCGATGGTGGGCGCGCGGCCGTGGATCGAGTGGAAGCCGTACGTGTTCAGGTAGTAGGGCAACCGGCTGGAGCAGCCGATGCCCGAGACGAAGACGATGTCGCTGCGCGGGATGCCCAGCTTGGCGAGGACTTTTTTCGTCTGGGCGAGGATGGAATAGTCGCCGCAGCCGGGGCACCAGCGGACCTCCTGGTCCGAGGTGAAATCGGCGGCGGTGCAGCCGCAGACCTCTGTCGAGCAGGCCTCGCCATTGCTGGGTTCATGCGACGTTGACGAGTTTTCGCGGGCGATCATTCCAGGTTCCTGTTCTTGTCGGGTCCGCACTGCGGACAACGTCACTTCAGTTCGTGCAGATGCGCCCTGGCGGCGTCCACAATCTCGCTGACGGTGAACGGCTGGCCGCGCACCTTCGACAGAGAGACCGTTTTGATGCCGTATCGGGCTCGCAGCAACAATGCCAGTTGCCCCAGGTTGAGCTCCGGCACGAGGACCGTCTTGAATCGGCCCAGCAGTTCGCCCAGACGCTCCGGGAGCGGATTGAGATAGCGTACTTGGCAGGCCGAGACAGCCGCGCCCTGCTGCTGGAGCTCGATCGCGGCCGCCTTGATGGGGCCGTGGGTGCCGCCCCATCCGACCATCAGCACGTCGCCCTCCTCTCTCCCCGTCCAAAGGAACGCCTCGCCGGCGGGTCGGATGCCGGCGACCTTGGCGGCACGAAGGCCGACCATTTTCTCGTGGTTGACTGCGTCGTGGCTCACCGCGCCGGTCAGGTCCTGTTTTTCCAGCCCGCCGATGCGATGCTCCAGTCCCGGCGTGCCGGGAATCGCCCAGGGCCGAGCCCCGTTTTCATCGCGCTTGTAGGGCTGATAACCCCGCGGATCGTTCGGTTTCGTGGGATGCGTGATCTCGATCTTAGGCAGCGACTTGGCGTCGGGGATCAGCCACGGCTCAGCGCTGTTGGCGATATACCCGTCGCTCAGCAGTATCACCGGCGTCATATAGCGGACGGCGACCGTGCAGGCCTCGATGGCGGCATTGAAGCAGTCGGAGGGGCTGGTCGCCGCGATGACGGGGACCGGGCATTCGCCGTTGCGGCCAAGGACCGCCTGGAACAGGTCGGCCTGTTCGGTCTTGGTTGGCAGTCCGGTGCTGGGGCCGCCGCGCTGGACGTTCACAATCACCAGCGGCAACTCGGTCATCACCGCCAGCCCGATCGCCTCGGTCTTGAGCGCAAGGCCTGGCCCGCTGGTGCCGGTCGCGGCGATTGCGCCGCCGAAGCTGGCCCCGATCGCCGAGCCGATCGCCGCGATCTCATCTTCGGCCTGGAACGTGACCACGCCGGCATGTTTCAATTCGGCCAAGTGGTGCAGGATGTCCGAGGCGGGCGTGATCGGATAGCTGCCGTAGAACAAGTCCTTCCCCGCCAGTTTGGCGGCGGTCACCAGGCCCAGCGCGACCCCTTCGTTGCCGGTCAGCTTGCGGTATCGTCCGGGCGGGAAGTGGGCCTTTCCCACGAAATACTGGACCGGGAACAATTCGGCGTTTTCGCCGAAATCGTAGCCGGCCTTGAGCACGTCGCGGTTGGCTTTGGCCACCAGCGGCGCCTTTTTGCCAAACTTGGTCTCGATGTATTTCAGCGTCGGTTCCAGAGGGCGGTCGTACAGCCAGCAGAGCAGGCCGAGCGTGAAGAAGTTCTTGCAGCGGTCGATCTGCTTGACCGGGAGCCCGCAACCTTTGAGGGCTCCACCATTGAGCGTGTCAATAGGGACTTTCACCAGCCGATAGCCCGGCATGGCGTCTCCCTCGATCGGGTTGTGGCCGTACCCGGCCTTCTTCAGATCGTTGGGGGTGAACGCATCTTCATTGACGATGACGATGCCGCCCAGCTTGACCGACTTCAGGTTGGCCTTCAGAGCAGCGGGGTTCATGGCAACCAGGGTGTCGACCTCGTCGCCGGGGTGGAAGATGTCGCTGGAGGAGAAGCGTATCTGGTATCCGCTGACACCCGCCAGCGTGCCGGCCGGGGCGCGGATCTCCGACGGGTAGTCGGGGAAGGTGCTGATGTCGTTGCCGGCCAGGGCCGAGGTGTCGGAGAACTGCGTCCCGGTGAGCTGCATGCCGTCGCCGCTGTCGCCGGCGAAGCGGATGGTGACGCTGGGAAGCTGAACTGTGGGTTTCTTGGTGGAACCGTCTTCAAGCCGGTCGATTGGGCTCGACTCGCTGGAAGCGGAACCATTTAATGTTGCCTGATTCATAGTTCTCTACGAGGAATTGGCTTCCGGAACTCTATCCTGGAAACGGTAACGCCATATGCGGCAAGTAAACATCGGTGGGGCGCCTATTCCTCGCTACGACAATTACCTATACCTTCTACGGCGAATCGGCCCTCGCGGTGACAATCCCGGTGCCAGAGCCCAGCGAAATTACGGGAGTTTCTAGGTGGATTTCGGCTCTTTCTTCCGCACAAGTGGAAGCCCGGATCTGGCCAAAGTGGCCCCTCGTCGCGCCGCCGTCGGGCTCAGTACAAGCGACCCCGGCCGCGCCGCCCCCCATCAACGAGGTTGCCCGGCGCCTTCTGGTCGGCAGTAATTGATTGGTGTCAGTTGGTCGTCCGCCGCCTGATTGCCGATCGTCGCGAAAGTAACCCACCAATTGACCCGATCGCAAGGAATATCGCCGAGCCCGGTTCGGGGACCACCTCGGCAAAACCGTGCTTGAGGCCCGACCGATCCGAGGGCGGCCGGCCTGTCCCGACGAACAACCAGCTCTCGACAAGCGGCACTCCGGCGCCCAGCGCACGGCCGGTCAGGCGGACCCGGTTCGACCCACGCCGCTGGACAAGTAGGCAATTGATCCAGGCCCGCTCTGCCGAACGACGTTCGCAGAATGATCCTCGGCGTGTCCGACTATCCTGTGACCGTCAGCGCGGGTGTCGGACTCTGGAAGCTGTTGTTGGCGATGTTCACATCACTGAATGTGTTGGCCGGGTCGAGTTTGACGAAGATGTAATAGCTCCCGTCCGCTACGGAAACGGCCTCGTGGACAGTCAATCGCGTCGTCTTTCCCGCCTTGACATTGATGTGCGTCGAGATCGGCACCAGGTCGACGCCCTGGTCGCCAGATGCATCGGTTGCGAGGTCGATCTGGATGGGAAGGCTGCCAGTCGCCGGCACGTTCCCGTTGTTGGTCACGAAAAAGGTGATTGCCGCATTCTTGCCGGATTCTACGGGCGACGATGCCTTGACGAATGCTCCGCCTAAATCGATCTGCGCAGGCGCCACCGTGATCTCGGAGGCCGAGGCGATATCGCTGATCGCGCCAGTTGGATTGGTCACCTGCGCGACAATGTGGTAGGTGCCGTTGGGCGTGCCGGCCGGCACGGTCTTGAGATGGAAATGATAGACCACGTGTTTCGAGGGCTTGACGTTGACATGGCCCGTGATCCCGCCCGGCAGCGGGATGGAACTGGAATTGACACTCGTTCCGGTCGAAAGGAAGTAACCAACAGAGACCGCGCCATCGAGCGCGCCTGTTCCGGTGTCGGTGAGGGTAAGGTTCTGGCTGATGTTGGCGTTCTGGCCGGCAATGAGGGACGTCGCCGGCAGCGCACCGGTAATCCCGCCGGAAAGCGCCCCCGTGCCCGCGCCGGAAACCGTCCCGGTGCCCCCGCCGGAAAGGGCCCCCGGGCCCCCGCCGCCGCCCCCTGCATTGGCGGTGAAGCTTGTCAATTCTGTCTGGCCCGAACCGATCGCCAGCTCCACGAGCCCCACGTTCGGGGCATAGTATGCTGTTCCGGTGTTGGTGATCGGGCCGGTCGCGATGGGGGCGAGGTCTGGGATCGTCGTGGTTGAGGAGGTGGTGATCGATTCATCGATCACATACGCCTTAAACGTGCCCGCGGGCACGGTCACCGACTGCATCGCCGGTTCCAGCGTGAGGACTGTTGACTGGTCCGTCGCCACCGTGCCGGTGGAGACTCCCGTCAATTGCTCCGTGGCCGTGGTTGCTTCGGTATATGGCGTGCCGGCGACCAACGTCGCGGGCAATATCACCTCCGTCGGGGAATAGGTTGTCGCCTCGTAGGTATCCATTCCATTGTCGTACTCAATGGCCGTTCTTCCATACGACACTAAGCCCGCGCCGGTCAGAGCGTTGAAAGATTTTGTGGTCGTTATCACTCCGGCGGCGGATTGGCTTCCCGTCGAATCGACCTCCACGACACCTTGGCCATCCGACATGGTGGGCCCGATCACACGTTGCGTGTTGGTTTCGATGACGGTTCCATTCCCGAGTGTCTCATAGTTCCAGATGACGCCCGTAGTAGTCGCCGGGCCGGCCAGGGTGCTGGCGCTAACGCTGAGCATTCGCCGGTCCTCCAGCGTCTCAGCCGCCGGCTGGCGTGCGCTACGAAGCGCTTGCCGCGCCCGCGGGACCCATTGTTCAGTGGGGGCAACAATTCCACGACGCAAAGCGGTTGCACTAAACTTGAACATGACGATCTCCGGCTATCGTGCCATTAAGGGTATGGTTTCTGCTGACGTTAATGCCGATCCGATTGCCGGCAATGGTGTTTTCGAGGTGGCGCAGGAAGGATAGACACCGTTATCCTGATCACGGCGTCGCCCCTCCGGAATAGAGACTGTCGTCCGCGGCCATCGGCAGCAAATGCGGCCAGCGGCCGCGGCGACCTTGTTGAATTCCTGACAACAGCCCGCCGCCGTTACCGGCCTAGTACGGGGCTAAAGAGCCCGATGAACTCGTACGCGCCGATGTCGACCCTGCCGTGATCGACGCGGGGGTCGCCGCGCTGGTCGGTGGTCAGGCCGTATTGCTGGGCGAGGCTGGCGCTGCCGCCGTTAAAGGCGGGGCTGGATGGCGTGATTGCCAGGGTTTGGGTGGGGCCGCCGTTGTTGGCCAGGGCGCCCAGTTCCGGGTTGATTTCGCCGGAGCCGTAGGGCTGGGGGCGTCCAACCTTATCGGAAGAGAGCCAGGAGCCCTGTCCTTGGCCGTCGTTTTCGATCAGGTTGTGCCCGAGCGACTGGGTGCTTCCACCGACCACATAGAGGTCGGTGAAGAGTTGTGGCGAGCTGTCCTCGCCTTGGTCGTAGTTCTCACCGATGGTTGTGTTTCCGAGGACGACCTTGCCGCTTTCCAAATCCAGGCCGCCGCCGAAGCCGGTGGCGGTGTTGAAGGCGACCGTGCAGTTGATGAGGTTGGCGGTACCGCCTTTGACCGTCAAGCCACCGCCGGTGCCGAGGCCGTCCGACACGGTTTGGCCGGAGACGTTGTCGGCAATGGTGGAGTCCTCGATCAAGGCAGTGCCGGAGCTGAAGATGCCGCCGCCGTAGGCTTGCCCGGACATGCTGTCGTTGTGCAGGATGTTGTTGCTGATGGTGCTGGCTTTCACGGTGAGCTTGCCGGAGTTGTAGATGCCGCCGCCGTAGTTGTTCTCCTCGGTGGGCAGGCCATTCACGTCGATGGGCACGGTGACGGTGTTGGAGGAGATGGTCGAGGTAGTGACGGTGGCGGTGCCGCTGTTGTAAAGGCCGCCGCCGCTCAGGACGCTGCCGGTGGCCGAAGGGCTGAAGGACGCGTTGTTGCCGGAGAGTGTGCTGCTGGTGAGGGTAAGGGTGCCGGCATTGTAGATGGCGCCGCCGCCGTCCTTGGTGCTGTAATCGTGACCGTAGACGGAATTGTGGCTGAAGGTGCAGCCGGTGACGGAGGCGGTGCCGAAATTGGCCAGGCCCGCGCCGCCGCCGTACACGCTGCTGACTTCGAGGCTGGCGGCGACGTTGTTACTGACGACGTCGTGAGTGAGGGTGAGGGAGCCGTAGTTGAGGATGGCGCCGCCGTAGTCCTTGCCGGGGTTGCCCTTGGTAAGGGTGAGACCGCTGATCGAGACGGAATTGGAGGGGGAAACGTTGAACACGCGGCTGCTGTTATTGCCGCTGACGGTGACGTCGCTGGCGCCGGGCCCGACGATCGACACGGGTCCGGTGATGTCCAGGGCTCCATGCGTCAACGTAATGGTGCCCTGCACGCCGGAATGGAAGTCGATCGTATCAGCCCCGGCATGGGCGTTGGCATCGACGATGGCCTGCCGCAGGGAGCCATAGCCGCCGTCGTTGAGATTGGTGACGACGAAAGTTGAAAAGAGCTGGCGGGGCTCCAGGCCCTCAAACAGGGCATGGCCTGGGGCCCGGCGCGGCTTGGCATGATGGTCTTTGCGGAAGTTCTTGATGAGTCGGGGGAGCAGGGAACGCATGGAATTGTCCTTTCGCAGCCCCGCGGGCGTCGGCCGCGAACGTCGCGGTCGTCTCTGGGGCCTTGCTGGCAGCGCTACACGGTGCAGGCAGGCGGCCCGCCGGGTATGCCCGTCGGTGCGGCCGATCCGCATCCGTCCCGGGCTTCAAACAAGGAAACGTAGCCCGCTGGGCGATCTTGCCCGGGCGTGTTTTCTTGCGGCAACCGGTTTCTAGTTTCGGGGATTTGATGGCTTGGGGACGGCAACCCTCGCGGCCGTTCGTGGCGTCCAGGCCGATGTAATTGCCTTGGACGAGTTGCCGGGACGTTATCCCTTATTGCACAAGTGTTCCCGGCAAGGCTCGAACCTGCAACCTTCGGCTCCGGAGGCCGCGTACGAATGCCGAAATCCTTGCGAAATCGGGCCTTACGATTTCCATAGATTACAAGAATTGCGATAGTTTTCCAAGGGTTTAGTACGGATTTGGTACGGCGCTGGGGCATGATTTTGAAACTGTCGGTTTTCCCTCCGGGCACCACCTGATTCACGATCCGCACACCGGGCATTGCGGATCGGGACTGATCTTGAATATTCGGAATGTCATCGCCCGCAAATCGCACGTGAGCAGCCGGCCCAGCAGCGGCTCGCCCACCCCGCTCAAGAGCTTGATGGCTTCCATCGCCGCCAGCGCGCCGCACATGCCGGACACGGCGCCAAAGACGGGAAACTTTCTTTGCCAAGCCGGCGGCTCAACCGGATGTAAACAGGCCAGGCACGGCGTACGGCCAGGCACGAAGGTCGTCAGCCTGGCTTCCAACTCGAACATGGCGCATTCGATCATCGGCTTATTCTGTCGGATCGATTCGCGATTCATCAGGAAACGTTCGGGAAACAGCGGCGCGCAATCGGCAATTAAATCCACCTCGGAAACCAGGTTCGCGATGTTCGATTCGCTGACGTTTTCGTTCACCGTTTCGATTTCCACCCGCGGGTTCAGCTCGCGAAGCCGCCGGGCGGCGCAATCGACGCGCGGCGTGCCGATGGCGTCGTAATCCATCAGGATCTGGCGATTCAGGTCATCACTTCGGAGATTTCCCGCGTGGGCGAGCACAATTTTCCCGATCCCCGCGACGGCGAGATACTGCGCTACGGTTCCGCCGACACCCCCGGCTCGGGAAATCAGAACAGATGCTCCCTTCAACCGCCTTTGACCCGCCTCACCGAAATCCGGAACGGAGAGTTGCCAGTCATACGTAGCGCGTTCGTCGGCGGAGAGTTCGGGCTGGTTCATGAAACTGCTCGTGTAATGTCTTGTTCGGAATTGAGCAAATCGGGTCATCCGCCGGCGATCGGCGAAAACAGCATGACTTCCGCGCCGTCGCATAAGGGCCTGGTCGAATCGCTTCGCACCTGCTCTTCTCCGACAAATAATAATAGAGAGGGATGCGGCAATGCAGCGTCGGTCAACACCATGGCGCGCAGCCGATCGCCGTGACGCTCGGCAAGCCCGATAATCAAGGCTTGTATCGTCACGGGCCCCACGGCGGCAAAGACCTCGCTGGCGATTCCAACGGCTTGTCGCGCCTGGGCATGATAACGAATCGTGATCTTCATGTTTCCTCGCCGGATGGCGCAACTTTTCGATCGTTCCCACTGCAGATGATCTGACCATTTTTTACCAGCAGCACCTGATCGGCCAGTTGCTCGGCGTCTTCCAGATGATGGGTGACGTGCAGCGTGGTCACGCCGGCCGAAACGTCGAACGAAACGCGGTTCATCGAAAATGCCCCGGCGCGCACGCAAAGGTCCCGGACGGAAATCATGGCCGTCCTCCGATCGACAGCGCAACGCCGGAACCGGCATATCTAACGATTAGCAGCACCGCCACGGCGGCAACGACCATGAGGATCGACACGGCGACGGCGGCTTCGATGTTGCCCACGCTGAGTTCCAGGAAAACGCTGGTCGGCAAAACCTCGGTTCGCAATCGCGTCGCGCCGGAAAAAACCAGGATCGGCCCGAATTCGCCCAACGCTCGCGCCCAGGCCAGCGTCCCGGCGGTCAGAACCCCGGAGCGAACTTCCGGCAACGTCACCCGCCAGAACGCCCCAAACCGGCTGCATCCGAGCGTCATCGCCACTTGCTCGGCGCGCGGATTCAATTGATCGAACGCAGCGCGCATCGTCCGGACTGCAAAGGCGCAGGCGACCGAAAACTGCGCCAGCACAACGCCGGGCACCGCGTAAGTCATCGGCACTACCCTATCCACGGCGCGCCCGATCGGCGTTTGAAACATGATGAGCAGGCTCAATCCAATCACCAGTGGCGGCAGGACAATCGGAATATCGATCACCACATCCACCAACCCCTTAAGCGGAAACTGAAACCGCGACAGCAAATACCCCATCGGGATGGCGACGTACAGGGATAGAATCGCCGTGATCGAACAGGAACACATGCTCAGCTTCATCGCGTAGCGAATTTCCGGGCTATGAAGCGGGGCCACGGCGCTGGCAATCATTTCGCGGATCGACCAGAAGGGATGATGGCGAAGCGTGCCGCCGTTCACGGCCGGGGAAAGGAAACTGACATCCGACAGCAGCATGGCAAGAATCAGAAGCACATAGAATCCGCCGATGACGGAAAACGCCATGATGAACGGGGCGTCCGACCCGATCCGGTGGCTGGACTTTCTGCGATGAGAATCAGTGAATGACACTTTTTACCCTGGCATTGACGGCGGCGTCGCTCCAAATGTCCAGGAGAAACCTTGCGCCTCAAAACGATCGCGCGACTGTCGCGATTCCAGCGCATCGAGCAATCGGCGCATCAGATATTTATGCTCCGATTCGCGGCCGACCGCCACCGGTTGAATCGCCGTCGCGCAGGGAACATCCACCGGAATGGTTTCCAATTCACTCCTGGCGCTGACGGTGTTGCTGACATAGGCGATGACGGCATCGAGCGATCCGGTGCGGAGTTGATTGACCAGAAAATCGCCGGTCGCGGATTGAACTTTCACGTTCTCGGCGACGAAATCGTGCAGGCCAACCGTGTCGAGCGTCTTCTTTGTCAGCGCGCCCAGGGCGCATTGTTTCTCGTGGCCGATCCCCAGGCGCAGGCCCGGCTGGCCGAGGTCTTTCAGAGAGGCAATATGATGGGGATTTCCCCTGGGCACGACGATGACGAGATGGTTGATGGAGACGTCCGCCGGGTCGATGAAAAGATCGGTGACCTGAACCATGAACGAGTTATCACAGGAGAAATAGGCATCGGGACTGGGGCAGGCAAAAATCATTACCTCGGCCCCCGACGTTCCGGTCCCGCTCGCCGGCGCGGTCGGACCCAGCCGCCCGATCGAACTGGACAATGGACTGGTAGGCCCCGCATGGGCAGTTGGAGCCCAGTGGCTCTATGGCGGCGTCGGCTTTTGCGGCAAGAACGGCCGCATCGGCCACGCCTGCGCTTGCTGGAACGCCCGGCTGTGCCTGGACTATTTTGCACGCTCCTTCGTCCCCGAAATCCAGCATTGCTCCGTCGGCGTCCTGGACGCCAATGGCAATCTCATCCTGCGCGTCGGCCGCTACGGGAATGAAGACAGCGCCGGCCCCAACAGCACCGCTCCGCTGGGCGGTGACGAAGTGGGGCTCTTCTATCCCGCCTACGTCGGCGTCCACACCGACCGGCGCCTGTTCATCGCCGACCCCGGCAACAGCCGGATCGCAAGCGTCCGCCTCGGATATCACACAACCGAGCGGGTCGACTTGAAGGATGTCGCCGACACCTCACGATAACGCGGCCAGTTTGCGGACCAATCCCACCGCTGCTCCGCTGGCGATAAGCCAGGTCGGATTGAGCTTGTAACGGAAGAGAAGAATCGCGCTGCCGACCGCGAGGGCACCCGTCACCCCATCCACGATAGCGGTCTGTCCAAGCTGGAAGGTGACCGATGCCATCAGTGCGAGAGCGGCAACATTCAGCCCATCCAGGACGGCTCCGGCGAGTTTCGAGCGGCGAAGGATTTTCACGAGCGGGTGGGCCAGGGCAACGAACAGGAAGGCGGGCGAGAAAATGCCGACCGTGGCCACAACGGCCCCTTTCGGCCCGCCCAGGATATAGCCGATGAATGACGCCGTGGTGAAGACCGGCCCCGGTGTCACTTGCCCGACCGCGACGGAGTCGAGCAGTTGCGATTCGGTGAGCCAGTGACGGTTGGTGACCAGGTCACTGCGCAGGAAGGCCAGAAGGACGTAGCCGCTGCCGAAAACGACAGAGCCGAGCTTGAGAAAGACGAGAAAGATCCCAGTCAAAGTAGCTGAGGCTACTGTACTGGCGGCCATCGGCAGGATCGGAACAAGACCTGCCATGGGCAACAACTTATCGGATCGGTGGCGCGCCTGATAGGTGATGGCCACAAGGACCGCCGCCCCAAGCAAGACCACGAGCGGATTGGCACCAAGCAGACTGGCAAGTAGTGCCGCCAAGCCGATGCCGGCCAGGCAGCGGGACTTGATTGCCGACCGGCCAAGCCGCCATAACGCCTGCAGAACGATGGCGATGACGATGGGTTTCACTCCGTACAATAGCCCTCCGACCGCCGGCAAATGCCCATACCGGACATAGGCCCAGGCGATCGCGGTGACCATCAGGAAGGCGGGAAGAATGAAGCACGTCCCGCTGATCACGAGGCCAGCGACACCGCCTAGCCGGTAGCCGATGAAGATACCGACTTCGGTGGCGCTGGGGCCGGGCAGGAGATTGGCGATGGCCAGGAGGTCGAGGAACTCTTCGGCGCTCACCCAGGCCCGACGCCGCACCAGTTCGTCTTCCATCATGGCGATTTGAGCGGCGGGACCTCCAAACGTGACGGTGCCGAGTTTGAGGAAGATTGCCGCCAGTTCGCGGAGCGGCGGACGCTTCAAGGGTGCTTGCACTGAGGGTATTGGCGATGTGGGTCGATTCGTCGGGAGCCTGTTATAAGCGTTGGCTTCGAGAGCCGAAGGTCATGCCGGCGACGGGATATCTGTAAAGTATTATAAATAAAGGAGTAATGTTCCCGGCAGGGCTCGAACCTGCAACCTTCGGCTCCGGAGGTCCGCGGCCTAGAAGAGCGGCGGCGGGAGACAGTCACTTGGAAAGACTTGAAATACCGATGCTTACATCACACCAGCAACGCAGGCGGTGCCTGCTGAACTCTCCATATTTTACACACTTTACGCTGGTTTCTCAAGCTTTTGGTGACAAATCGGTGACAAGCAGTGACAGCCCGGCGAGCGTCGGCCCACCGGAAAACGGTTCAGTGCCGCTGGTCCAGCCCTTCGGTCCCCCTGTGGCGGGCGCCGTTCTTGGTCAGGTTCCAGATTCGCATAAAGCTGCTTCACTTTCGGTCAAGCGCCTATCGTAGATAACAGACGAGGGATTGATCGGCTTGCCTTCCGAATTGAATTCTGTCGTTGGCCCGCTTTCCCAGTTCGGCCAATAGCCCGTCCAGTTCCATCCGCTGTACAGTAGGCACAAAGCGTCATCCAGAGAATCGAGGGCCTTACGGTTTTCCTGATTCGGGACCGAGAACTTAACTATTCGTGACACTTCAGCCGCGTGCAGCAGCTTTCGCTGGCAACGGGGGTAATTTCCCTGTTTGAAGCATCTCCCGCAAGGCGGCGACGATTGTTGTGGTGGGATCGTGGCCTCGCAGCTTCAGG
>Ga0182024_10005173_pt1 | contig 29417 bp, 15 predicted proteins | sample P32metaG_FD_120480 | JGI IMG/M metagenome (GOLD analysis project Ga0182024, IMG submission 120480) | Permafrost microbial communities from Stordalen Mire, Sweden - P3-2 metaG (Illumina Assembly) | ecosystem: Environmental > Terrestrial > Soil > Wetlands > Permafrost | place: Sweden: Stordalen...
CGGCCGCAGAGGTTATCGTTCCACCTTCAATGTCAGCGCCGCCCAGTAGTTGAATGGCCGAGCCTGTTCCGGTCGCCAGCATCGTTGCGCCCTTGTTGACCACGGTAACGTTAACGGTCAGCGTGCCTCCCGCGGTGGCCTCTACCATGCCGAGATTGGTGACGCTGCCGTTGTTGAACTGCAACGAGAAAGCCCCGTTGGCATTAATCACACCGCTCGCCTGATTGGTAATGAGCAACCCGTTGTTTCCAAACTGCCCGGACCCTTGGATCAGATTATTTACGTTGGTCAAGGCGCCGTTGTTGGTATTGCGTACGATGGGCTGACCGTTGCTGATGGCTTGGGAGAGGGTTACAGTGCCGCCGCCGGTGAGCGTTACGGGGCCGTTGACGGTCAGAAAAGTATTGGCATTGTTGGAGAGGACAGAAATCAGACCGTTATTAATGATCGTTCCGGATATGACCGTCTCGCTGTTATTCGTAACGGTATACGTACCGGTGATGGTTATGGCGCCTTGATTTGTAGTGGTGCCGTCGAGAGTGATGGTGTTGATGCTGCCGATCAATCCTCCAGCGGTGCCGGTTACGGTTCCGCCCTGAAGGTCGGTTCCGCCGAGGAATTGAACGGTGGAGTTTGTGCCGGTTGCCAGAATAGTTCCGTTTTTGTTTACGACACCGACAGACACACTCAGTGTTGCGCCTGCAGTCGCTTCGATCAGTCCCTGGTTGGTAACCGTTCCGCTGTTTAAAAGTAATGCAAAAGTGGAATTGGCATTGATTACGCCAGCGGCCTGGTTAGTGATGAGCAAGCCGTTGTTTCCGAACTGACCACCGCCCTGGATCAGGTTGTTTACATTGGTCACAGCGCCGCTGTTGGCGTTGCGCAAGATAGGCTGGCCATTACTGATGACCTGATTGAGTGTAAGGGTGCCACCGCCGGTGAGGGTTACCGCACCACTAAATGTAAGAAAGGTGTTGGCGTTGTTGGAATAGACGATGATCTGGCCGGCATTGGAGATGGTGCCGGACACAACAAGTTCCTGATTGTTGCCGACGGTGAGAATGTTTCCCGGATCGATGGTCAATCCGCCGATGTTGGCACTGATGTCGAGGGTAACGGAAGACACAGGAGACTTGGCGTTGTTGATGCACACGTGAGCTCCACTGGCGGGTATGGCGTCCGTGTTCCAGTTGCTGGGAACGCTCCAATTCCCAGAAGCACCGCCGACCCAGATGGTGTCGTTTGGCGAACAACTCGAGGCGACCGAGGTTGTAAATTGCGCGGTCACGGACTGGCTGGAGTTCATGGTGAGATTGCAAGGGCCACTGCCGGTGCACGCGCCAGTCCATCCATAAAATATTGAGCCGGCCGTAGGAGTGGCCGTTAAGGTGACGGTGGCTCCAGAGCTGTAGGACTGATTGCAGGGGCCCGGTGAATTGCAAGTTAGGCTGACGCCATCGCTGACGCTACCCGCACCATTGCCGGAAAAATTTACGGTGAGTTGGACACTGCCGGCCTGGGCGACGCCGGTCAAAGCGACGGTTTGCGTACTGCCGAAGGTTCCGAGAGAGTTATCGGTGAAAGTAATGGTGGCACTTTTCGAACCGGTGGAGGCGGGCTGGAAAACCACATTGACGACGCAATACGTCCCGGCGGGAAGTACGCCGCCGAGGGAATTGCAGAGAGTGACACTGTTGGCGGGTGCGACCTCGCGAAAGTCTGAACCGTTGGTGCCCCCGATGGTGTAGGAAAAATTCATGGGCGCGCCGCCATCATTGATGAGGATAGGCTGCTGCGCGGCGGTGGCGACGTTGACTGCGGTGGTGCCGAAATCGACGGGGTAATACGGCACATTGGCGATGGGTGGGGCTACGAGGAAGCCGTAAGAAGTGACAGCGCCGATTTGAGGATTCTGTTGATTGCCCAGCGAGCCGCCGGAACTGTAGGCTCCGGTCTCCCCACCGTTTACTGCGTAAGCGTAGACGACGTGAAATCCCGGAGTGATGGGATTGCCGGGAGTGCCTGAGAAAGTGTTGGAGGCAGTGTTGCCCGCGTAATTCCAGAATCCCGTCTGGGAGTCAATCTGGTAGTACACAACGTACGGACCTGCACCATCGAGTGAGTTCGAGGTTGTGAAAGTAAAAGTCGGGGTGGTGGTGTTGGTGGTGTTGCCGGAGAAAGGCTGGACCGTGGTTGCGAGACCATCGGCGGTGGTGGCGTTTTCGGTGATGGTGGTGATGGAGTTGGAGAGGCGATTAGCAGCGAATATGGTTCCGTTCACCGGATCTGCAGCGATCTGGCTAGTGATGTTGCTGGTGCCAGCGGCGGTGATGGTGGTCAAAATGGTTTGCGAAATTCCATCGATCACGACGATACTGCTGGACTGCGTGCCCGTCTGGGTCTGCACGTAAACTTTTCCGGTGGCGACGTTGACAGCGACGGCCACAGGATTCCCGGTGATGGGAAGATTTACGAAATTATTGGTGGAGCCGTCGATGATGGTGAGGCTGCCGTTTCCACTGACGTTTCCGCCGTTGGCAACAAAAATTTTGTTGGTGGTGGGACTCACGGCGACGGCTACAGGATCAATGGCGCTGGGATCCTGAATGGGAGTTTCATTTCCTGGGAAGAAGCCGCTGCCGCCCTGAATGGCGTCGACTTCGCCGCCCGCACAGGTGACAAAGACGGTATTGGTCTGAGGATTTACGGCGAGTGAAGTGGGGGTGCTGGGCCCCGCGGAACATACACCGGTATTGAAGGTGTGGGGAGCGGCGCCGTCGTTGATATCCATTGTGCCGCTGCCGTAGAGGGTGTAATTCATTCCGGTGGCGGGATTGGTGGCTGTGGCGATGGGGCGGGGATTGGAATTTCCGAAGCTGCTGTTGGCCGGAGTGAAACTGGATTGAAACGCGAAGGTGACACTCTGGCCGGAAGCGGCACCGTAAACCTGACCCAAGACGGGATTTACAGCCAGAGAATCCGGTGAAGCGGTGGTCCCGATCGGCTGGGTGTGGGTGTTGTTGGTGGAGCCGTCGATGATGGTAACGGAGGCGCTGCTGAAATTCGCCGCGTAAATCAGATTTTGGCCAGGGTCTACGGTGAGAGCGTCGGGATTTGTGCCGGTGGTGACGGTGGCGGTGATGGTGTTGGTGGTGCCATCGATCACACTGACGTTGTTGGCTCCATAGTTGGCGACGTAGATTTTATTGGTGGCGGGATTTACAGCGACGGACCAAGGTTGAGTCTGGGCCGTGAGGGTGTTGCTGGCGTTTGCGGCGCCATCGACGACACTGAGCACGTTCGAACCGGCATTGAGTGCGGCGGTGTACACCTTGTGTGTGACCGGGTTCAGCGCCACGGCGGAATTGCCGCCGGCTCCGGTGGTGAGGTCCGTTACTGCGAGGGTGGTACCGTTGACGGCGGTGAGGTTGCCGCCATCGATAGAGACGTAGGCAATATTTGTTTGGGGATCGACGACGATGGCCGCCTGACTTGAACCGGACCCGCTGGCAACGAAGGCGTTTGAATAGGTATTGTTGGCTCCATTCACAACCGTTACGGATCCAGGCACACCTGGACCGCCAATATTCGCGACGAAAATCTGGTTGGTAAGCGGGTTTACCGCGACAGCGCCGGGGCCAGTGCCGAAGCCGGTGATCGTTTGGGTCGTGTTGGTGGCGCCATCGATGATGGTGAGGTCGTTGGTGGCGAAGCCGGGGACGTAGATTTTGTTGGTGGCTTCATCAATGGCGATGGAACGAGGCGAGGAACCGACGTTAACGCTGGTGACGACCGAATTGGAGCTGGCATCGATGATCCAAACTTTGGCGTCGCCCAGATCGGCTACATAAACCATTTGTGTTACCTGATTGATGGCCATAGCCTGCGGATTCGCGCCGACCCCGAGGGTGGCGACCTGTTGCCAGTTGCCGCTGTTGTTCAGGGTAAATACCGAGACATTGTTGCTGCCTGAATTGCTGACGAATAATTTCCCGGTGCCGCTGGGACTCACCACGATGGAGGTGGGCGTTATAGCGTTGGAATCGCCGAATGTTTGTTGAAAGGGCGCGCCATTCGGGCCGGACGGATCAGCGGGAAAATATGCGCTGACATTATTGGTGGCGCCGTTTACTACAAAAACGTTGTTTAAATAGGTGGCCATGGCGGCCGCGCCGTTTGTGGAAGGGGCCGAACTGCTGACGACCTGATTGGTAGCAGCATTGATGATGGTGAGATTGCCGTCGCCCTGAGTTACGTAGACGTAATTCTGGCTCGGATCTACCGCTATTCCGGTGATTGCTTTGGTCGGATCATTGGGGTTGATGGTGGTCGCGACGTTTTGGGCTAGGGTTAATGTGGGGACCGCCAAGGATAGCCAGCAACCGCAGATCAAAGGCAAAAGGCGGAGTGCTAAGAGCCGTGAGAATCGCGGCGCGCGTGGAGTGTTGTGGCCCATCGAATTTCTAATGTTTAGTAATGACGCCGAGATAACCCGAGAGCTTGCGAACATCCCGCCTCCAAAGACTTTCACCGGAGCTTTTGAGCTTTTACTGATTTTCAAACCAAACGTCTTAAGGGGCCCGTCGTTCTAGTACTGAGCTTCAAGAGAATCAAATCCGGAAGGTACAGAGAGGTTGGTGTCACCCCTTCTGTCACCTCTTCGTTATCCAAATGTGCCCTGCTGTGATTACCAGAGGGAAAAGATTTGCACCTTAATACCCCGATTTCACGAGTCGCAAAGGCGTCGGAGCCTGGGACATCAGCCTTTTGCATGTAAAGGAAGGCCTTTTCCAGATTGGTTGCGTCTGTAGCCCGGGTCACACCTATACCGAACAAATTCCTGACAAGATTAAAAGCATTTTGATAGCCCCGGCGTGAAAATCAAGGAAGAACATTGAAAAAATCACAGGGGCGTCCAAGACGGACGAGATAAATGTCCAAAATTTAGACCGAAGGCGGTTGCGGAGTTGGCTGGTTAATCCAGATGCTGGACCTGCGTGGGCTTGGTGGCGTCCTGGGGTGGGTTGAAACGGTAGCCGACCCATGGCTCGGTCTGAATAAATTTGGGCTTTGCGGGGTTAAGCTCTATCTTTTTTCGGAGCTGATTAATCACGACCCGCAGGGATTCGGTTTCTTCGCCGTAATCCGGTCCCCAGACGGATTGCAGTAACCTGCGATGCGAGATCGGCCGTCCTTCGGCTACGACCAGTTCCTTAAGAACGGCAAATTCCTTAGGCGTCAAATGTACGGGCGTGCCGCGAACTCGAATATCGCGCTTTTCGAAATCGAAATGGAGTTCTTTGGAGGCCAACGAGCCCGCATTTTTATCGTCGGTAGCACGGCGCAGCAAGGCGCGGACGCGGGCGAGCAGTTCTGGGAAACCGAAAGGCTTGACGACGTAATCGTCAGCACCGGCGTCCAAGGCGCGGACTTTATCTTTCTCGGTGTTGCGAACGGTCACCATAATGATGGGCACATCGGAACTGCTGCGAATTTCGCGACACGCCTGCAATCCGTTTAGCACTGGCATGTTCATGTCCAACAGGATTAGATCCGGACGTGCTGAGCGGACTTTGTCCAAGGCTTCCGCGCCGTCGCGGGCTTCGATCACCGCGTATCCTTCGGTGGTAAGGGTGGTGCGCAAAACGCGACGGATTTGTGGCTCGTCATCTACGACAAGGATGGTCGCGGCTGTCATCTGGATTTATTCTGCGGCTGCGCTTTGGCGGTGTGCTCGATAGGAATCGTGAAGGAAAATACGGAGCCATGCTGGCGCTGGCTGGTGACGCTGATCGATCCGCCGTGCGCCTGGACGATGGCGCGAGCGATCGGCAATCCCATGCCGGTGCCTTGGACGAGATAACGCTGATCCTTCCCGCGGTAAAATTTGTCAAAAATCAATCCCAGCTCCATATCCTCGATGCCGGGACCCTTGTCGGCCACGCTGGTCACCACGAAATTTCCGCTGACTTCGGCGGTGATGGTAATGGGCTGATCCTTGGACGAATACGCGTCGGCGTTTTCAATCAAACGCACCAGGACGTCACGCGCGCGATCGAAGTCTGCCCGCACAGGAGGAAGGTCCTCGGAGATTTCAACGCGCACGACACGCTGGCCCAGTAGGCTCTTGCAATGTGACAAAGCGGCCGTAACGACGTCGTTCAAGGCGACGGGCTCGAGGTTTAATTCGAATTCCCCGGCGTCGAGTTGGGACATCTCCGCGGCGTCGCCGACAAGCTTATTCAGGCGGTCGCACTCTTCGTCGATGACCGTCAGCAATTCGTGCTTTTGGGCTGCGGCGGTATTGCTGTCGGAAAGCAGGCTGGTGACGGAGGCTTTGATGGAGGTCAGTGGAGTGCGGAAATCATGAGTGACCGAATCCAACAGAGCCGATTTGAGGCGCTCTCCTTCGCGAGTGGCCTCGGTCTTTCCGAGTTCCTCGACGGCGCGAGCACGCTCGAAAGCAATCGCGATCATCGATCCGAGGGCGTCCAAAGTTTCGCGGGATAGCAGTTGCCCGGAAATTCCCAGGCTGCCGATGGCACGGGTACCCATGCGAACGGGAACGAATGACAAACTGCGAGCGGGGTCGCGCAGCGGATCTTCGCGTGCGGTGGCGCGTTTCAATTCTTCGTCGACAAAATGGGAGCCGGAACCCGAGTGGTAAAACTTCTGTTTGTTTTCCAGATAAAGAGCCGCGGCGCCAACTTCAAATGTTTCCACAATGTAGTTGGGAATGGCGTTGAGCAAAGTTATGACGTTGCCAGTCACCAAAAGTTGTTGGCTGAAGGTGTATAACCTCTCCAGTTCGTTGCGGCGCCGCTGGGCTTCGTCGGCCTCTTTGCGAACGCGTGCCGCGAGGCGGCTGGCGATTAGCGAGGCAGCGAGAAAGGTGATCAGTGCGGCCCAATTTTGTGGATCGGCGATGGTAAACGTTCCGATCGGGGGCAGAAAGAAATAATTGAACGCCAGCATGGCCGCGACGGACATGAACGCGGACACGGCGAAACCCCAGAAGGTCGAAACTGCTAGAATCGCAAGAACAAAACTCAACGCCACGGTGGTCTGATTTACGGAGACAACGCTACGGTAGAAAACCGTAATTCCGAAAACGATGGCAAGCGCGGAAATGAAGTGCAGGACACGTATCGGAAGGCGTGAGAACATCGCAGTATTCTAGCCCAGCTATAGAAACGCAGCCGGAATAAGAGTCCCGATGCCCAAGAAACCAGAAGATTGGTTGGAGCAGGTTGCCACCCCGGAGAAAACCAAGGGGATATTCAAACTTTTTCTGGGCTACGCGCCGGGTGTGGGAAAAACCTACAGCATGTTGAGCGAAGGCATCCGCCGGCACAACCGCGGCGAGGATGTAGTGATCGGTATCATCGAGACGCATGGCCGTAAAGGCATCGAAGAACTGGCGCCGGAACTGGAATCCGTACCTCGCCGCAGTATTGAATACAAGGGTACGATTTTTGAGGAGATGGATGTTGATGCCATCATCGCGCGCCATCCGACGGTTGTTTTAGTGGATGAACTGGCGCACACCAATATTCCCGGAAGCAAGCATCGCAAACGCTATGAAGACGTGCAGGAAATTCTGGCCGCGAAGATCGACGTACTGTCCACATTAAATATCCAACACATGGAGAGCCTGGCGCCCACGGTGCGCAGCATCACGGGGGTCACGGTGCGCGAAACCGTGCCCGACTGGGTTCCCTTGATGGCCAACGAAACGGTGATGGTGGACCTAACGCCAGAAGCACTGCAGCAGCGCATGGAGCGCGGCGACGTTTACTCCAAACATAAAGTGCAGCAAGCGCTGCATAATTTTTTCCGACGTGGGAATTTAATCGCGTTGCGTGAACTGGCGTTGCGGCAGGTGGCCGAGCACGTGGACCGCAGCCTGGAATCGTACATGGCGGCCAAAGATATAGCGGAAAATTGGCCGGTCCGAGAAAGATTAGCGGTGTGCATCAGCGCGAACCCTTCGGCGCAATACCTGATCGCTCGAGGAGCGCGCATGGCCCGGCGGCTGGATGCGGAGCTGTACGTGGTGCATGTAGACACCGGCAGGGATAACACTGGCAACAATCCAAAGCTATTGGACGCAAACATTCGATTTGCGGAAGACCTAGGGGCAAAAGTTGTTCAACTGCGCGGAAAAAGCGTGGCCGACGCGATGGCGGGGTTTGCACGCGAAAAGCATGTTACACAGGTGATTTTTGGACGGGCGGCCGTCAAAGGAGTGCGGAAGCTGTCCTACCTCCTTTGTATACACCAGTTTCTGCGAGACGCTCCCGCGGTGGACGTTCACATCGTGACGCACGACGAGACGTAAGAGATAGTCGAGTCGAGAGAAACCCATGCTGCGCAAGAGTTGCTCGCCGAGCGCGAATTTATTCGTTAGAAGATGAATTTCAGCGCAAAGCCCATGTTCCTTGGGCCGCCTTGCGCGATCACAGGATTGCCTGCCGCAACGTCGGGAGTCTTGGTAATCATCCCCAAATCCCCGCCCTTTAAAGTGTTATTCGGCAGATAGTAGAAGTTTGCGCGGTTCAACAGGTTGTAGACCTCCCAGCGGAATTGGATGGAGGTTTTTTCGGTGATTTTGGTGTCTTTGATCAGCGAAGCATCCCATTGACTCAATCCGGGGCCGATTAACTGATTCCTGCGCGAATTGCCGACTGTGCCGGCGCACGGAATATAAAACGGACTAAGCGGCAAGCCGCCGGAGGTATTACCGCACGGATCGGGCTGTCCCGCTACGGTGTAGGTTTCGTCAAAATACTGATTGGGATTGCGCGTGTTGTATTTTATGGGCGTGCCGTCCCAAGAGGCACGAAGCGCATCACCGGCGAATCCCTGGCCGGAAGAATCCGTTCCACCGCCCACCAGCACGGAGAAGGGTTTGCCACTCAGCGCCGTATAAATGCTGCTGAGCTGGAACCCGTGTCCCAATCGCTCGCCGAGGTGCGGTATGGCCGGGAAAGAATAGACACCGCCGACGTTAAAGTTCAGCCGCACATCCTGGTCGCACAGGCCGCGCGAATCGGAGATATTTAAAGGATTGTTGAGTTGCGGGAAATCTCCGGCGCCGCCGCGATTTACGGAATTATCGTCGTAACATTTGCTCCAGGTCAGGTTGTACTGGGTGTCGAGGCCGTGCCAGTTGCGCTGGTTATAGGAGGTCTGGAGGCTGTCATATTGGGACGAGGCCAGGTTGGTGGCCTGAATGATGTGCTCGAACTCCGGGCCGCCGGTGGTCGGATCGATGTATACGTTGTCGAAGGGCCGAACACCATTGCCGCCCAGGGGGCTGGCGTTAATGTCGCGGTAAATCAGCAGATCCTGGCCACGCTGACCTGAATACGTAACGGTCAAAACGTTGTTGGTGAAGAGCTGATGCTGAATGCCGAGATTGAAGTTGTGGGCGCGCGGCGTTTTGAAATTTGGAACGATCGAAAACGCATTGAACGGAGGTTGGCCGTTGGGGTTCGGCCCGAAGATCGGCTGGCCATTGCCAAAGCAGACGTAATCGCCAGTCTGGGCTACCGGATCGTAGCAACTGGCGGCTGGATCGTTCTGAGCCACGGTGGCATTGCCAGCGATCGAAACGGAAAAGTCTCCCAGGTCAGGTTGCGTAAAGGCGCCAGCTCTTGCGTGGGAGATGGAATACGGCGCGGCTAAAGCACCGAAATTGGATACATCGTAGGTAAGCGAATAGCCGCCTCGAAGCGCGGTTTTTCCGTTCTTGAAAATATTCCAGGCAAAGCCCAGGCGAGGCCCGAAATCCAGCAGGTCCCGGTTGTACAGACTGCTGATGCCCTGCCCAAGTTGCACGAGGCCGCGCCCGACAATGAAGTTAGCGCCACGATCCTGCCGCTCGCCAAGAGCGCCATTGACTTCATAACGCAGGCCGTAGGTCAAAGTGAAATTCGGATTGACCTTCCACTCGTCCTGGCCATAAAAACCGATGGAGTTTTGGAAGAGGTAGCGTTGAGTATCGCCAAAACTGCGTGTGGCGCTGTCGGCCCGGCCAAGGAGAAGTTCCTCGACAGCGTCCTGAATAGAGACGGGAGCGTATCCAGTGGCGGCGATGGGATAGCCCAGAGCCAATCCAGTTCGGGCACGGTTACGAAGACTGTTGGTATAGGCGCGTTGGAAATTTCCACCGAACTTGAGGGTGTGAGTCCCTTTTACCCAGGAGAAATGCTCGGACCAATCCCAAGTCTGATCCGGGCGCGTGGTAATAGGGTAGCCCTGCACGCCGCCGATGTAGCCGCCGTAGCCGAGAGGCGCGAGATAGACATAGGGAACACCGAAATCGACGGGCGACAGCGGCCCGGTGTCCACACCCAAACTCTTCGGATCGATCTTGTTATTGATGCCGATAATTTGCGCGAAACGGGTGAATCCAAGGCGGCTCTCAAGAATTTTGCTGTTGCTGATACTCCATGTCCAGCTCAAGCCGGCCATCTGGGCGCGTGTGGGTGCAATAGAGTTGAATAAATCGGCGGGGTGACTTCCGCCCGCGGGCAACCCGGCGTATGCAGGGGCGCTTTGGAAGCTGTCGCCAATAATATAGCGGCCGGAGATGGTGTTGTTCTTATTGAGCTGATAATCGATTTTGAAAGCGCCTTCATCCATTTTCGCGGTAGTGGGCGTTTGCGCGATCAAGATTCCCGAGGGTGTAATAGGGAAGAAATTCAGCAGTGCTTGACCGGCGGCGTTGATGGGCAGACCTTTGGCGGCGATATCGGCCATGGCGCCGGCTACGTCGGCGGTGGATGGGACGGTCCTAGCGCTAGTGGCCAGAGATGAATAGCGCTGGCCTTCGTAAAAGACAAAGAAAAACAACTTGTCTTTGATGATCGGCCCGCCGACGCCGCCACCAAATTGCAAATTGCGCAAAGGCGTAGGTTGGCATGCACCGGCGAGGTCGCAACCACCGCTGTTGGAGAAGAAATTGTCGGCATCGCCAAAGGCGGTATGCCGAATCATTTGCCCCCAACCGTGAAACTCGTTCGTGCCGCTCTTCATGCCCAGAAGAATTGGTGCGCCGCCCTTGACTCCGAATTCGGAAGAAGGCGTTTCCTGGACGCTAAGTTCCTGGATAGCTTCGGGAGGGAAAAGTGTGGCGGGAATACCGACGACGCCTGTTTGATTGATCGCCGAATCTCCGTAGTAGCGATCATTGTTGTACATACCGTCGATAAAATAATTATTGGAGGTGGTACGGGAACCATTGATGCTGATGGCCAAAAATCCGCCGCCGGGTGCGCGTTGCACACCGGGAGTGATGGCCAGGAGCGAGTTGAAGTCGCGGCCGTTCAAGGGGACCGTTTCAATTTTCAGATTATCGACAAAATTGTTGTCGTAGGGAGTGAGATCCAGCAGCGGTGCCGAGCCCTCGACTGTAATGGTTTCGTTGCGTTGTCCAATTTGCAGCAGAACATCGGCACGCGTAACGGCGCCGGTGGCTACGGTGGCGTTGGTGACGACGGTCTTGAAGCCGTCGGCGGACACGGTGATCTTGTAATTTCCGATGGCCAACTCCGTGAATGTGAAGGTTCCGTTGTTGGCGGTGGCGGCGGTGTGCGTTTGCCCAGTCTCAACGCTGACCGCGGTTACGGTTACGTTTGGAATGCCGGCACCAGAACTGTCGGTCACGTCTCCGCTGATGCCGCCGGTGATGGTTTGCGCGAAAGAGTAGGCAGTGGTGAAGAAAAGAAGACACACTAGTGCAGGAAAGAATCTACAAAAACGAAGCAACATCGCACGCCCCTTGTTCCGTACCGCACGACGCCATTGCGAGACACGGAGAGTGAGTGCGAGTCTAGTGTGGGTGAAAAGGAAGTCAAGAGGAATATTGTCAAGGACTTGTAAAGATTTCGATGGGTAAGATAAGACAAATTGCTAGTTCCGAGGAGTTTAACTCTGGGTACTGAACTGGCAGGTTATAGCGCGAATCGCCGTCGCCGGGAATTTTGCCCCGGCCTCATTAGTTTATTAGAGTGGACGTACATGAAATGCATAGGCACATCGCTGCGTCTGGGCATGCGGAGGTTCAGTCTCACGGTTTTGGCAATTGGTATTTCTGCGCTGAGCTGCATGGCTGCGCCGCCAAACGTAGTGCTGGTCACACTGGACACGACTCGCGCGGATCGCATGGGATTTTTGGGCTCGAAGCGTGGCTTGACTCCCAATCTGGATGAACTGGCAAAACGCAGCGTGGTGTTTACGCGCGGATACGCGGTAGTGCCACTGACTACCGCGTCGCACGCAACGATTCTTACCGGCACATTTCCGGAGTTCAACGGGGTGAATGATTTTGGCAAGCCGCTACCGGAGGATGTCCCGTACCTACCCGAACTTTTGCGGCAGCATGGATATCAGACCGCGGCGTTCGTTGGTTCGCTGGTGCTGGATCCGATAGGCGGGACGGCGCCGGGTTTTGATCGCGGTTTCGAAACGTACGACGCAGGGTTTAGCATCCGCCGGCGGGGTGAGGAGCGGTTTGAGACGGTGGAGCGCCGCGGAGGTGAGGTCGTCGCGCGTGCCATCAAATGGCTGAAGGAGCGGCCGCGCGGTCCTTTTTTTCTGTGGGTGCACTTATATGACGCGCACGATCCATACGATCCGCCTGGGCCTTATGCCGCGCGGTTTGCGAATGCACTTTACGACGGAGAAATCGCTTATTCCGATGCGTGTGTAGGCAAGTTAATTGCGGCGTTGCGTCAGGCGGGTCTGTACGACGGAACGCTGCTGGCCGTCATGGCGGACCATGGCGAGGCGCTTGGGCAGCACGGGGAGGAGACCCACGGCGTTTTTTTATACGACGAAACGATTCACGTGCCGTTATTGTTTAAGCTTCCGGGCGCCGGATCGACAGGCCGCCGAGTGGAGACAAGGGCGAGCCTTGTGGATGTTACGCCGACGGTGCTGGAGATTGCTGGAATTCCCGTGCCGGCTGCGGTGCAGGGTAAATCTTTGAAGATTTTTGGACGCGTGCCGGCGCGAGCTGCAACGCAAGCAACTTCCAAAATCAGTAGTAGCGACGACTCCGTTAGTGCAGCGCATGTGCCTGCCTATTCGGAGACGGATTATCCGCGTCGCGCGTTTGGCTGGAGCGCGCTTCGTGCGGTGCGAACCGGGAAATATTTATTTATCGAGGCTCCGGTTAAAGAGCTTTACGAGCAGGCCGTCGACCCGGATGCCGCGCACAATCTGGCGGCGACATCGCCGGCGGTGAGCGAGACGTTACTGGCGCAGGTCAATGAATTTCATCGCAAATTCAGCAATGCGCAGCTGAACGCGGCGCCGGGGACAGACGCGCAGCAGGCCGAGCAGCTTAGCGCGCTTGGTTACGTGACGGCCGGATCCGTCGCTCCCGTGGGGACAAAAGTGGAAGGAGCAGACCCGAAGGACCGAATTGAGACGGCGAATCTAATGCACGATGCGCTGATGGAAGTGGAGGACGGGCGATATGAGGAAGCGGTGCCGCACCTGCAACGCGTGCTGGAGCAAGAACCGCAGATGGCCGTGGCGGAAATGCAGCTTGGCATTGCGTTTGCGCGGCTGAAGAAGCCCGTGGACGCGCTTCCGCTGTTGCGTTCTTCCGTCAAGCGCCAGCCAGATTCCGGCATGGCCCACTACGAGTTGGGCCTGGCGCTGTTCGATACGGGAGATTTGCAAGGGGCCGCGCCTGAGTTTGAGTTTGCGCTGCAACATGCGCCGCGATGGGCAGATGCACACTTTTCGGTGGCGGCAGTGTATGCGCGGATCGACCGCGTGCCGGAGGCGATGTCTGAATTGAAGACGGCGTTGGAACTGAATCCCGAGCATTACCGCGCGAATTTATTGCGAGGGCGGATTTTGTCGCTGGAAGGGCAAGGGGCGGAGGCGTTGCCGAATTTGAAGAAGGCCGCGCAGGTGGAGCCGCGGTCGGTGGAGGCGCACCTTTTTCTGGCGGATGCTTATGAGCAAACGGGACAGCAGGAGGATTCGTCGCGCGAGCGAGCCACGGCAGAGAGTTTGAAGGCTGAGACCCGTCCTTAACTTAGGGCTGAGACCCGTCCTTAACTTAGCATTCCGCAACTGGGCGTTTCGCAATCGCGGAGGATGCGAAACCAGAGCTGGCTTCGAACTGGGGGCAATTCGTGGGCCTGATGGGTTATTTAGCTGTGCTACGCTCGCGAACATGAAGTGGGCCAAAGTTTTTCTTTGCTGCCTGGTGATGACTTTGCCGGCGTCTGCGCAGCAGCACGTTCCCGCTCGTTCTTCTTCTACTACCCATACTCACCGAGACGTTTTCCTGGTCACGATCGATACTTTGCGAGCCGATCATGTGCACTGCTACGGATATGCGGCCGGCGAGACTCCCACGCTAGACCGATTGGCGAGCGATGGCGTACGTTTCACGCATGCGTTTACACCAAGCCCGATCACAAATGCGTCGCATACGACAATCCTGACAGGGCTGCTTCCTTCGGGGCACGGCGTCACCAATTTTGGCGTGGCGCTGGACGGCTCACATCCAACCATGGCGTCACTATTGAAAAGTGAGGGATATCAAACTGCGGCGTTCATCGGCGCTGTGGTGCTGGACAGCAAAACGTTGGCGCCCGGGCTCGATCGCGGATTCGATTTTTACGATCACTTTGCTCCCTTGGCGAAAAATTCTTCGCGATGGGGGCGTGTGGAGCGCCGCGGAAAAGATGTCGTGGCGCACGCGGAAAAGTGGCTCGATGCGCACGAGACGGGTGCTCGTTTCGTGTGGGTACATCTATACGACCCTCACGATCCCTACGATCCTCCGCCTCCGTATGATCGACGTTTTCGTGACCGGCTGTATGACGGCGAAATTGCTTATGCAGACTCAGCACTCGGCGATTTTTTAGGGTATTTGAAAAAACATGGATGGTATGACGAGGCGTTGGTGATCGTGGTCGCCGATCATGGAGAGGGATTGGGCGAACACAAAGAAGAGACGCACGGAATTTTTCTGTACGACTCGACGACGCATGTTCCGCTGATTGTGAAACTGCCCGGTTGTGAGAAGGCCGGTACTTCTGTTGAGGCGCAGATAACTACCACGGACATATTGCCGGGGATTCTGGATGAACTGCAGTTGCCTCCATTGGCGCGCAGCGATGGAGAATCGCTGATTGCGTATATCGAAGGAAGGAGTGGCGCGGGCCAGACTGCATTTGGGGAAACCGATTACCCACTCAGCTTTGGGTGGGCCCCGTTGCGATCCGTACGCGACTCGGGATTCAAATTCATCGAAGCGCCGCATCCGGAATTTTACGATTTGAACGGAGATCCTGGGGAACTGCACAGCATTTATCAGCCGTGGAACGCCGAGGTGCAGAAACTGCGCGAAAAACTCGCAGCCGAGCGCGAAAGATATCCGCGCGCGGCGAAATCTCCCGCGACGGTCGGCACGGCAACCACGCAAGAACTGCAAGCGCTTGGATATTTAGGTCCGGCAGATGTGGGTAGCTCTTCGACGGTGGCGGAGCCGTCGCTTTTGCCTGATCCTAAGGACAAAATCGGGGAGCAGAATCTGCTGCACGCCGCAATGCTGGCAATTGATGACGGGCGCACATCGGATGCACGTGGCGCGCTCGAGAAAGTTCTGGCAATGAATGCGGATTCTTCGACCGCGCTGACGCAGCTTGGGCAACTCGAGCTGAATGACAGAAACTACCGGATGGCGGCGAATTACTTCGCACGAGCGCAAAAACTGCGGCCTGACGATGCGAATCTTGCGCTGAATTATGGCGAAGCGTTGAGCAAGGCTGGGGATCAGCGAGGGGCGGAAGAGGCTATACAGGCTAGCTTGAAATTAAATCCCAAACAGTATGCGGCGCGATTCTTGCTGGGATCGATCTATTCTGATACGCATAAATTGAATGCCGCGCAAGATCAGTTGGAAGCTGCGCTGCTTATTCAAGCCACGTCAGAAGCACACTTGAAGCTGGCGGAAGTGCTGCAGGCGGAGCAGAAATTTGAGGAAGCGCGTCAGGAAGCTGAAGCGGCCATCAAAATTCGTGGGGATTCGGCGGAAGCTTACGAACTGCTGGCGCGTGCGTACACTGGATTGGGCAAAAACGAGAGCGCCCAAAAAGCGCAGAGTCATGCCAAAGCGTTATATGCGCAGAAAAAGAAGCCCGAATAAGTGTTTGGCGGACGCGCAAAATTCTCTGAGATTTATTTCGAAGAGCTGGAAACCGACTTATTTTCGGCGTTTTCAAATATTTCCGTCAGTACCCGGCCGCGCATTTGTTTGGGCTGCTCGATGCCGTAGATGTGAAGGATAGTCGGCGTGATGTCATAGACGCTGGCTTCAAATCCCATGAGACGCGAATCGTGCTTGATTCCGGGACCCATGGCAAAGAACGAGCCCGGTACGTCGTCGCCGTCGGCAAAATCGTGCTTAGCGATCACCGGAGTGGTTTTTTCGTGATCCATGTGGGCGTGCGGGTCTTTATTCTCGAACTCGCGAAGAGGCTTGATGCCGTGATCGGAAATGATGATCACGTAGGTGTTTTCGTCGACGTGTTTGAGGATCGAGCCCAAAACCTTATCGAACGCGATGTACTGATCAGGAAAAGCTTCCAGACGCACGCTGTTGATGCTGGCGTTGTAGCCGGCGTTGAAAGGCGCAATAGGATAAAGCCAGTGGCCAGTGCGGTCTTCGCATGACTGGCCCAGCATGGTGAAGTCGGTTGGATGTTTGGTGAGCAGATAATCGAAAAGCTTGGTCTGCTCATCGCGAATCAACTGCACTTTATCCAGCCACTTGTCGATGACTTCTTTCTCGTGGCCCTTCAAATCGGAAGCGCCGGGCATGCGTTCACAGTCGATGTAGAAGTCACCAACGTTTTTCAGCAACTCCGGCTGCATGTTTTTGGGATAAACCGCGTCGCCGCCTTCGACTTCCGACAACTTTGGGGCACAAAGAACGCCGTCTTCGCAGTTTTTGCCGCGCGTAAGCATGCCGCTGATCATGTAACCGTTGACGGGCATGACAGGGAAGGTTGCGGGCACATTGGCCATACCGACGGTGACGTCGTTACGGGACAGTATCGACCAGATGGGCTCTTCCTTGAGCATGTTGGTGTTTGCAGTGATTCCACCAACCAGAAATCCAGTCACGCCATGCTCGTCGGGTTTGGTACTGGTAAAAATGGTGCTGTAGACGCGGGGGCAGTTGGGGGCAGAGACGGTGCGAAGCTTTCCGTATGCGCCATTATTCACCACGTGCTCCAGGTTGGGCATTTCCCCTTTTAAAAGAAGCGGACGGATGACATCCAGCTCCATGCCGTTGACGCCAATGACGACGACATGCGGGCGCGGCTTGGCATGTCCTTCGGTCTTTCCCTGATCCTGGGCATGCAATGCCGGCGCCACGGCCATCAGTGAAATTAGAAAGGGGTATAGCTTTCTCATGACGTAAAACTCCAGAAATATGGCGATGGCGGAATTCTACGCTGAGGTGATGAATTAAAGAAGAAGAAGTTGCTCATGCTCTGTATCAAGATTTTTGCGTCAAGAATGATCACGGCTGAACAGACGGTTTGGCAGGCTCACTGGTAATCGCGTGGAACGGTTTCTTCCCAGGTTTTCTGCTTGATGAGCTGGCCATCCTGGAGCAGCTCGCGCGTGTATTTATAAAAGAAGTTTTCACGATCGCTGGTGACTTTTAAATGGCCGCGCCAGTTGAGTTTGCGATCCTTCAGTTGGACTACGGTGTCGGCTTCGCCGAGGACGGTGTTTATCTCCGGATGGGCGTCATCGACTTCATAAGTTAATTGTTCCAGGTCAACTTCCTTGCCCCATGGGAAATCCGTTTCCGCCTTGCCCTTCCAGGTGACGGTGGCTTTTCCACTGCCTTCGTCGCGCAGCAAGATCCACTCTCCCGGCCACGGATAACCGACTGATTTTATGTCAGTGCGCTGTTCGGAAGGCTCGGGCGGCTTCAAATAATCCGGTGTAGTTCCATGCACAGGCACTTTGGGCAATACGATGCGCGAGCCGTCCTGATCTCCGAGTTTCAGGCTGGTAGTCATGGCACCTGGCGTGGGCCAAATCATCGGCCACAAGGCATTTGAGATGGAAACGCGAATGCGATGACCCCTGGGAAAAACCCACGAAGTCAGGTGCAGCTCGATATCCAGCGGATAGATTTTTCCCGGCTCAAGATCACTTGGCGTGGTCATGGACGCGCGTTGCGCGCCGCTTAAACCAGCGCCGGCAACTAGCGTGGAAGATTGATCCGGTGCGATGTCGGTTATGCGAACGAACCAATCGGCGAGAGGCATGTCAGCAGAGACCTGAAGCAAAGCGTGAGCGTGTCCGAGAATCGCGACGTCTTCCTCGAGTGGCGCGGAATCATAATTCAAACTGTAAGCGTCGACGGGACGCTGGTCGCTCAGCAGTTCGCCCCACCAGAAACCGGCTTCGACTCCAACCGAAGGAACGTATTTCAAATTGTGAAGCGCGGGTGTGGAAGGGGAATCCGCCAAGGTGTGGTCCGCGCGCAAGAAAAGTTTCATGTCGCTGACATCTCGCGGAGGCCAGCTCTCTTCCGTGCGCCATTCGCCCGGAACGTTTTCTAATTTTGGATTGGGGGGATGGTAATGCCGCATGAAGACAGTTAGTTTGGGATCTTTCAACACACCGGTGTCGCGGCCTTTGAGCCAATAATCCCACCAACGCACGGCGTCTTCGCGCCATTCCACGCGCGGGCCGAAGTCGGCGTCATTCGGGAAACTGTGATTCCACGGACCGATCAACGCGCGCATCGGGGCTTTGGTGTGCTCCAGCATTTTTGGAATGCTGTCGCGATAGCCGTCCAGCATTCCGCCGATTAAAAAGCAGGGAATGCGGATTTGGTCTACGGGCCGAACTGGCGCGCGCCAGAAAGTGCCGTCGTGCTGGTGTTTGAGGTAGGTGAGCGACCACGGTGGCGTATCAAAGCGTGGGCCAAGGACTTTTTCGTCGAGCGTGTAATCCGGTGCGCCGGTCATGCCGGGCGCCATGTCCATGTTTAATTCGAATTCGTCGATGTGCATCAAGCCGTCAACGTAGTGCACATCGTCGTGGAAGAGTTCATCCGTGGCGGCAACAGCGATGATGGCTTTCAGGCCAGGGGGCTGACGCATGGCCATTTGGAGAGAGTTGAAGCCACCCCAGGAAATGCCAAACATCCCGACGCTGCCGTTGGACCAGGGCTGGTGGGCGAGCCAATCGATCACTTCGATGCCGTCGAGTTGTTCTTGTTCGGAATATTCGCGATCCGGAGGAGCGCCTTCACTATTTCCGAACCCGCGAATGTCCACGCGCGCGCCGACGTAGCCGCGGCGCGCGAAATAGGCGTGTCGCGCGTAGTCTCCAACAGCGGTGCCGTCGTCTTTGCGATAAGGGAGATACTCCAATAGTGCCGGGAATTTATCGTTTGGCTTCGCGCCATCTGGCATGTAGAGAGTGGCGGCGAGCCGCACGCCGTCCTTCATCGGTATCCAGGCTTTTACCAGGCGTACGCCGTAGACCGGAGGAGAAGGCGGCTCATTCGCCGAGGAGGAGGTCGCCAAGCTGGAGATTGCCAAGCAGCATTGAGCTAATGCGATCAGGAGAATCGCGAAGAAAGACATTCGGCGCTGCACCAACATTTTGGAATTTATCCCCGAGGGAAATTTGAATTTAGATCAATGCGGCGACTTCCAGCCGCGCTGCATTCCATGAGGTGTGCGACTGTACTCTTTCGTGTTTTAATTTGCAGCTTGTTTGTAATAATGCCTCGAGTTTCACCAACTGCATTCTTCGCGAAGCTTGAAATCTATGTCTGCTGACAAGCCAAAAGTATTCGACGCTATCGTTGTGGGCGGTGGACATAACGGATTGACTGCGGCCGCGTATCTGGCCCGCGCGGGCTTAACCACGCTGGTTGTGGAGCGGCGGGAGATAGTTGGGGGGTGCTGCGTTACAGAAGAGATCGCTCCAGGCTGCCGGGCTTCCACAACTTCTTATATCGCCAGCATGCTGCGACCCGAAGTGATTCGCGATTTGAAACTGGGGGAGCACGGGTTGCGTATGGTGCCCTGCGATCCGGCTCTGCAAGTACCTTTTCTGGATGGACACGTGGTGCCGTGGTGGGCGCAACAGGAGCGCGCCGTTGCGGAATTCAGCAAAATGTCGGCGAAGGACGCGAAAACGTTTGTGCGGGTGGACAAGCAATTGAAAGCCCTCGCGCGATACCTGCAGCCGTTTTTTCTGGAGCCGCCGCCTGAACCGGGGACCGATTCGCTGACGGGCTGGACCGATCTGTTGCGCGTCGGAAAACGGTTTCGAAAGATATCCAGCCGCGAAATCGCTGAGCTGATTTCTTTTTTGACGGGAAGCCTGGGGGAATTCCTGGACCGAAATTACGAGTCGGAAAAAATCAAGACGCTGTTCCTGGCGAACAATGTGTACGGCAAACACGGGGGTCCTTATCAGCCCGGTACGGCGATTGGGTTGTTGTTTCACTTGCTGAGCGGGGGAGAGCAAGAGGAACAGGGATTTTATGGGCATGTGATGGGTGGAATGGGCGCGATCACGGAGGCCATGGCCAGCTCGGCGCGGAAATTTGGAGTAGAAATCAGAACAAATTCGCAGGTGGCGCAGATAGATGTACGTGAGGGGCGGGCGCGCGGCGTGATTTTGGAAGACGGCACGGAGATTCGCTCGCGAATGGTGCTGTCTAATGCCGATCCGAAACGAACCTTCCTGAAACTTGTGAACGCAGCGGACTTGCCGGAAGAATTTCTCCACGCCATCCGCGGCATCAAAATGGACGGTCCATGCGCGAAAGTAAATTTTGTTCTGAGTGAAGAACCACGGTTCACGGGCACACCGGCGAACGCTTCACCGCTGGAACGCACGCTGTACACGCTGGTGCCGTCGCTGGAATTTGCGGAACGCTGTTATGACATTGCCAAATTTGGGGGAATTCCGGAGGAACTGTGGGTGGACTGCGTGATTGCGTCCAATGTGGATAGCTCGCTCGCGCCACCGGGACGACATATCATGACGTGCTTTGTGCAATACGTTCCGTACCGCTTACGAGAAGGCGACTGGGACGCGAATCGGGAACTACTGGGCGATCGGGTGGTCAAGAAAATCGCCGAGTACGCGCCCAATGTGCCGAACGCCATTATCGCGCGACAAGTCTTGACGCCGCTCGACCTGGAGCGCACCTACGGGTTGACGGAAGGAAATATTTTTCACGGCGAACTGAATCTCGAACAATTATTTTTTATGCGGCCGGTGGCGGGCTGGTCGCAGTATCGCACGCCGATTACCGGGATGTATCTGTGTGGTGCTGGGGCGCATCCCGGGGGCGGAGTAACCGGAGCGCCGGGGCACAACGCCGCCCAGCAAGCGTTGCGTGACTGGAAAAAGCTACGCAAGCAGGCCAATGTGTGAGTGGCCGTGTTAGATGTTGGCGATATTCTTGGTGAAAGAAGCCGCGAGGCTGCATGAGCGACACAAACCAAAATGGAAGCGGCGGGCTGCAGAGATCCTTGCCCAGCACTTATTACGTCGCTAAAGAGATTTTTGATCGGGAAAAAGAGCGCATTTTTTACCGTGAATGGTTTTGCGCGGGGCGCGAGGAGCAACTGCCGAATGCCGGCGATTTCGTGGTTTTAGATGTGGCAGGCGAAAGTGTCCTGGTAGTGAGGACGAAAGAAGGGGATCTAAAAGCGCACTACAACGTTTGCCGGCATCGGGGTGCACGGCTTTGCACTTCTGCTGCGGAAAAACAAAGCAATCCAGACGACGTGCAGTTGAAGGGCGGCGTACTTGGGACAACTGGAATCCGCTGTCCATACCACCAGTGGACGTACGCACTGGACGGGCGATTGCTTCATGCTCCGCACTTTGTCGAAGGCGAGGGATTTTCCAAATCGGATTTCTCGCTTTATCCAGTGGGGCTGGAAACGTGGGGCGGGTTTTTCTTTTTGAATTTGTGGGCAGGGGAATCGGCGGAAAAGCGCGGTTCATCGCTAAAGGAGCAGCTCGGCGAAATTGTCACTCGAGTGAAACGGTATCCGCTCAGCGATCTGCGTACGGCCGCGACCATCACGTACAACGTTCAGGCGAATTGGAAAGCCATCCTGGAAAACTACAACGAGTGTTATCACTGCGGGGGAGTGCATCCGGAGTTGTGCGAGGTGGTTCCGGCATTCCGGCAGCAGGGCGGAGCGCAACTGGACTGGGAGCGAGGAATTCCGCATCGTGAGGGGGCCACAACTTTCAGTGCTAGCGGTACGACGACGCGGGCTCCGTTTCCTGGTTTGAATGATGATGAAAAGGTGCGGCACAAGGGCGAGCTGATTTATCCCAATTTTATGCTGAGCCTAGCTGCGGACCATGTAGCGGCTTTTGTGCTGTGGCCGATCAGCGCGCAGGAAACGCGGATCACTTGCAGTTTTTTATTTCATCCTGACGAGATGAAGAAGCCCGCCTTCGCGCCGGAAGATGCCATTGAGTTCTGGGACCTGGTCAATCGACAGGACTGGGCCATCTGCAGACGTGTGCAGCAAGGTATGAATTCGCGGGTGCACAAGTTTGGCTATTACGCGCCGATGGAAGATCTCAGCGCGGACATCCGAAGGTATGTAATGGAGCGTCTCGGACCAATAAAGCTAGAAAAATGATGACGAACATGGTGACGCATCATTCTTCGATCGCCACTGCGCTGAATTCCTGCGGCGGACTGCGCTTCGATTTTCCGATCCAGTAGACCACCATGCCGAGGCCAATCAGCACCGAGGCGGCGCCCAATACTTTAACGACGACCAATACTTTGTGCGGCTCTTCGGGCGAGGGGATCAGCGAAAGGAGAATCGCGAAGGTTGTAGTGCAGAAGCCTACGGTTGCGAGGAATATCGCTCCCCGTTTTTTCCCAGGGACCCTTATGACCTCGTGACCAGTGGGTTCCCGTTGAACGCGCACTAATGCGGCGAAGAGAAACAAATAGGGAACCAGATAGGTGATTACACCGATGCTGACGAGCACATCGTAGGCGCCTTTCACGGAAGTTCCGGCCTGACCAAGAAACACAAATGCGATGCCGATCAAACCTTGCGCGAGAACTGATGCATATGGCGTGTGCCAGCGCGGATGGATGCGGCCGAATACAGCCGGAAGATAGCCGTCAATCCCTGCCACGAATGGAAGACGTGCGGCGGCTGCAAGAAAAGCGGCGGCGGCGCCGACATTACTTACGGCGATCAAGACCGCAGCGGTGGAGGTGACGCCGTGGAGGGCCAGACGCACCGCAGTTCTATCGATCGCTTGCGCCAAGCCATCCAGATTGCTCGTTTCCGCGCTGGGCAGGGCGAGGAGAACACAGAAGGTGCCAAGAATGTAGCAGAACGAAATGGTGAAGCCAGCTATGAGGAGGGCGCGCGGGATGGTTTGGCGCGGATTTTTAATTTCGCCGGCGAGAAAGGATGCGCTTTCGCATCCGCCCAAGGCAAAAATCAGTGTGGACCAGAAAATAAGGTCGCGCAGATGCGGGCTGGGCAGCCGGACCGTCAGATGAAAGGAAGTTGCCGAACCGAAACGCGCCCAAGCGACGAAGCCCATCACGACAACCATCAGCGCTGAGATCCACATCGATAGCGCGCCGATGTTGTAGGACCATTTGGCGATGTTCATGCCGATGAGGTTGATGAAGGTGAGTAGCGCGAGCACGATGACGGAAAAAATCACGAAATACTGGGGACTGTGGGTATAACGCTGCCAGGCTGGACGCAAAAAGAGAATGTTGCTGGCGGCAAAATAAAGTACCGCGGGAAAATACGGCAGGTTGCTATTCCAGTATGTCCATGCGGCGATGAAGCCGGGGCCGTCGCCGAACGCTTTTTTCGTCCAGATATAGAGGCCGCCCTCTGCGGGATAGCGGGAAGAAAGCTCGATCACCGATAAAGCCAATGGAACGTAAAAGCACAGATAGGCGCCAAACCAGATCAGCAGCGAACTCGGACCAATGCTGGCTGCGGCGGCGATCCAGCGAAGACTTACACCGGTAACGACATAGAAAAGCACCAAGTCACGGAAGCCCATCACGCGAAGCGGCTTGGGTGCACTTCCGTCAGTTGGCGTGGGCAAGCGGGTTACCTTCTTTTGCGAAGGTCAGACACTAACCTTGGCGAGTGGCAGCGTCAACAAAAGGTTGGCACTAAAATTTGCGGGATGACATTTCGATAATTGAAACGCCATGCCGTCGCGCGGGGACGAGCGTTCGTGTGTGCGCAGCAAAGGTCAAAAAATTTAACGACGACAAAGGTTGATGGCACGGTAAGGTTCGTGGATGGATTTACGGATTCAGTTGGTCGAAAGGCCGAGAGGAAAACGTGAATAACGTAAGCTACAAAGTTGCCGTGCTGATTTTTGCGATTGTTGGACTCATCTCGTTCAAGTTGTTCGCGGCCACACCTAGAAAGCCCGCGCCGCAAGTGTGGACTCCGGGGTGCGTGGCGACGGTTCCAAAATCATGGGGAGCATACCGGGGCGGTTCCACGCAGGCGGGGTTGGCGTTTGAAGACAGCGCCGGGACGCTTCGTTTTCTGACCAACATCCCGTGCGACGGGTCTCCGGTGGTGGCGCTGGAAATTCACAGGACGTCGGGGAACTCGGCGAACGGATCGAGCCAGTAGCGAGGCAAAATTGCGGATGGATATGAGGGCCGAATATAGCTTGCAATATGCAAGTGACATTGGTGAGAATAGATTTGTTGGGTGCAGCGCAACATGATTGGAGTTACCAGCAAATTTCCGAACTGGAGAAGCAATGAACCTCACGCAAGAACCAGAAGTGGTTAACTGGCCTGAAACTCACTATGTTTTCATCGAGAAAACGGGACCGTTCCAAGAAACGGCTCCGGAGGCCTGGCAGGAGATGCAAAAGCTGATCCCCAAAATCTCTGAGAATAATAAGGTTAACGGGTTCATGGCGCTCTACAAAAGAGGGCCGAAACTCTATAGGGCGGGAGTGAGTGTCGCTGAAGCGCCAAAGAAATTGCCGGAAGGCGTCCGGTATGAAAAGTTCGCCGGCGGAAAGTACAGCAAGTTTGTGCTGACTGGATCCTACGCAAATCTACCGCAGGCCAGCGGTCGCGTTTTTGAGCTCGTGGAGGAGAAGAAGATCCAAGTTCGCGATGATTTTTGCATCGAAAATTATGTGAATGATCCGCGAGCTACTCCTGAGGACCAACTGATCACGCAAATACTGATTCCCACGGCTTAGTCAGGTGGCTTCGGGTTGAGATTTGATGGTCTCCGCGATCTGCCAAAACCGCTAGAGCAACAAGCGAGTCTCTTCCAAGTCCAGTTCACGCTCGATGCGGCGGAGAAGCTCATCATCGATGCGGCCCTCGGTGCGAAGCTGAACAGCGGCGCCTCGCTCAACCCGTAGCATTTCCTGAGACAAATCCACATAGCGCTTGTACAAGTTCGGGCCTACGTCTGCTTCGGTGAGTTCCAAATCGTGGTTAAGGCTGGCCAGGCGCTGTTGGTAATGCTGGGCGAGATCCTGGTAGACCGTCGCGAATTGAGGCTCATCTTTTTCGGCAGCCTGCTCCAGGCGCCGCAGTACGGTTTGCAGCATGGTCCGGCGTGCTTCGTTTTCTTCGGTGTTTGTCTCCGGCGCGCCCGCAAGATGGAGTGCACGGATGAGCGGCGGCAAAGTGAGCCCTTGAAACACGAGAGTGACGAGGATGACGGAGAAGGCCAGGAAGATTATGAAGTTGCGTTGAACGAAGAGGTCGCCATTCTCCAGTGTTTGCGGTAACGCGATTGCAGCGGCCAGCGAAATGACGCCGCGCATGCCGGTCCAGCCCACGACGAAGATCTGGTTGAGCGATGGAACCTTTTCTTTCTGGCGGAAAATTTCACTGCGTATGAGGTTTGCGAGGTATGCGCCGGGATAAGTCCAGACCAAACGCAAGAGAATGAGCAGTGCGCTGAACAAAGCTCCGTAGGTCAACACTCTCGCCAGACTGTGCCCACGTACGGCTTCGAGGACATAGGGGAGTTGCAGTCCGATGAGAACGAATACAAGACCGTTGAGCGCAAAGGTAAGGGAATCCCAAACTGCCTGAGCTTGCAGGCGAACGCTGGGAGAGAAAAAGTGCGAGCTCTTGCGGCTCAGGTAGAGCCCGCAGGTTACGGCCGCTAGCACGCCGGAAGAATGCAGAGATTCGGCCGCGAGATACGCGGCATAGGGAGTGAGAATACTCAGAGCGATCTCGATCGGGCCGTCGTCAATCAAATGTTCGATGCGATGGACGATTTCTCCCACCAGCAGCCCAACCAGGATTCCCGCACCTGAAAGATAAAGAAGCCGGGAGGAACCGGATAGCAAAGTGGGAGTGTTTCCACCGTTGAGCATGGCGATGCCAAACTCAAGGGCCAGGAGCGCGGTGGCGTCGTTGACCAGGCTCTCTCCCTCTAAAATATCTACGATGCGTTTCGGCAGGCCGATGCGTTTAGCGATGGACGTAGCCGCGATAGCGTCGGTGGGCGCCACGACAGCACCGAGAACAAATCCCATGCGCCAATCGAATCCGGGGAGGAACCAGTGGGCTGCTTGTGCGACACCCAGGACGGTGAAGGCCACAAGGCCAACGGCTAGCAGCAGAATGCTGACGAGGTTGTAGGAAAATTCCCGCCAAGAGGTCAGCCATCCCGCGGAGAAAAGCAGCGGAGGCAAAACCACCAGAAAAATTAGATCGGGGTTTAAAGTGACTTTGGGAATTCCAGGAATGAAGCTGAGCAGCAGGCCGCCGATCACCATAACAATCGGATAGGGCGTATTCAGTTTTCGCGCCAGCGTGCCAAAAACTACGACGAAGAGCAGCAGAAGCAGGAAGACGATCTCAACGGTATGAACTTCACTTCCTTGCATATAACCTGGCTTCCCAATGAGTTGACGGGCCGCGTTCGGAACGACGAAAAACTAAGATACCGCCGATAATACTGCAATGACAAAATTCCGAGAGCAGGCGCAAGATAGGGTGCGCCATTTCGGTGCGAAGCGTTGGATGTCAGGAGCGCCCCAATTGTTAATGGATAAAAGATATTTCTTGAAATTAATGTCTGCGGCGATGTCGGTGCCTGTTTTGTCACCCTGGCTAGCGTGGGCGGCGGGCGACAAATTAAAGAATTGGGCGGGAAATGTTGTATATGGCACGGACCGGCTGTACTCGGCAAGCTCGATCGAGCAGGCGCAGGATTTTGTTAAAAAGACGGGCAAGTTCAAAGTGCTGGGTACACGCCACTGCTTCAACCACATCGCCGACAGCACCGACGAGTTTCTCTCGTTGCGGTCCATGGATAAGGTGCTATCGCTGGATGCGCAGGGGCGCACCGTGACCATCCCGGCGAATATGAGTTATGGCCAACTGGCTCCGTATCTTCACGAGCATGGCTTCGCACTGCACAATCTGGCTTCGCTGCCGCACATTTCCGTGGCCGGGGCATGCGCCACAGCGACGCACGGCTCCGGCGAGAAGAACGGTAACCTGGCGACGCAAGTCTCGGCGCTGGAAATGATCACCGCATCGGGCGACATTGTGAAACTTTCACGCAAGCAAGACGGTGAGAATTTTCTGGTCGCGGTGGTGGGTCTGGGAGCGCTAGGGGTGGTCACGAAGCTGACGCTCGACCTGCAACCCACGTTTTTGATGAAACAGTACGTATACCTTGATCTGCCCTTCAGCGAAATGCAGCAGCACTTTGACGCTATTGAAGCGAGTGGCTACAGCGTGAGCCTGTTCACCGATTGGCAGAAGAAACGCATCAACGAAGTGTGGATCAAGACGCGGGTGGAACCCGGACAGGAGTTCCAGGCGACGGCGGAATATTTTGGCGCCAAACTGGCGACCCGGAATCTTCATCCGATTGCGAAACTTTCGGCGGAAAATTGCACCGAGCAAATGGGTGTGCCGGGGCCCTGGTACGAGCGGTTGCCGCACTTCAAGATGGGATTCACGCCGAGCGCGGGAGATGAACTGCAAGCGGAATTTTTTGTGTCACGAAAAAATGCGGTGGATGCGATTCTGGCGGTTGAAAGATTACACGATCAAGTGGGACCCCATTTGTTCATCACCGAGATCAGGACGATTGCTGCCGATGATTTGTGGATGAGTCCGTGTTATCACCAGGATTCGGTGACCATTCACTTCACGCTGAAGCCGGACTGGCCGGCGGTGAGTAAACTTCTGCCGGTGATCGAGAAAGAGCTGGCGCCATTTCAGGCGCGTCCGCATTGGGGAAAACTCTTCACCATGGAAGCGGAGCGATTGAAGGCCAGCTATACGAAATTACCGGAGTTCATAGAAGTAGCCAAAAAGTATGATCCGCAGGGCAAGTTTCGTAACGACTTCCTGAACAGGAATATTTTTTCGTAGGCAAGCTTAGATCATCTAAATGGTAGACAGCTTGTTGCGGTCCGGGACCAACTGCGGTTGACGCAGTCTGGCGTAACCGGGTTTGAGCACGGTGTAAATGAATTTGCAGCGCTGATCGTAGGGGAGGAAGGCGCTTTTCATGGCGTTAATGGTGATGGCTTCGAAATCGTCCATGGTCAAACCGAACGTTTCCGCGGCAGCTTCGAATTCCTTGGTCATGGTGGTATCGCTCATCAAGCGGTTGTCGGTGTTCAAGGTCACGCGAAACTTTTCCTGATACAAAATTTTGAACGGATGCTCCGGCAAACTTTTCGCAGCGCCGGTGTGCACGTTGCTGAGCAGACAAATCTCCAGCGGAATTCTTTTGTCGAGAACGTACTGCGCGAGATTACCCAATTTCACGGCCTTGCCCTCTACAACGGCAATGTCCTCAATCAGCCGAGTGCCATGTCCGATGCGATGCGCGCCGCAATACTGAATGGCTTGCCAAATGGATTCTTTGCCGAAGCCTTCGCCAGCATGGATGGTGATGTTGAAATTCTGGCGCTGAATGTAATGGAAAGCGTCGACGTGCTTTTTTGGCGGATAGCCGCCTTCTTCACCGGCGAGATCAAATCCGACGACTCCGCGTTCGCGAAAGTCGACGGCGAGCTCCGCCATTTCGAGGGAGACGTCCATATTGCGCATGGCGCAGATGATCAGGCCGGAGGAAATTCCAAAATCCTGCTTGCCTCGCTCCATGCCCTTCAGCACGGCGGCAACTACCTGCTGGTGACTCAGGCCTTTGCGCGTGTGAAAAATCGGGGCGAAGCGAGTTTCGAAATAAACGACACCGTCGCGGCTTAAATCTTCGGCTTGTTCGTACACAACGCGTTCCAGCGCTTCTTCGGTCTGCATGACCGCGATGGTGTGGGCGAAACCTTCGAGATATTTCTGCAAACTTCCC
>Ga0182024_10005174_pt1 | contig 29413 bp, 27 predicted proteins | sample P32metaG_FD_120480 | JGI IMG/M metagenome (GOLD analysis project Ga0182024, IMG submission 120480) | Permafrost microbial communities from Stordalen Mire, Sweden - P3-2 metaG (Illumina Assembly) | ecosystem: Environmental > Terrestrial > Soil > Wetlands > Permafrost | place: Sweden: Stordalen...
CGCGCTTGATCTCGGCGAGTTGTGAGTCGAAGTCGCTCATGGCTGGCACTCGTGGACGCTGGGCCGAAAGGATGCTTAAGTGTAGTGCATGCGCTTGAGCTTCAGACCCAGGAATCCCGGGCCAGTGCCGTCGCGCGCGCTCTGGCTGCAACTGGCCGCTTGCGGCGTACTCGCATGGGCCTGGTGGCGCGCCACGCCCGCGATCTACATTCCGCCGGCCTTGACCCCCGTGGTGCAGACACCGGCCGCGGCGGCGCCCGTTGAGCTACCCGTCGCGCCAGCCGTCGAAAGCGCATCACTGGGCGCGAATACCGTCGAGGTGATCGTCAAGGCAAACGACACGCTCGACAGCATCTTCAGACATTTAAAACTCGACCTTGCGGATCTGGCTTCTCTGCGCGCCCTGCCGGGCTTGAAGCGCATGCTCGACGCCCTGAAGCCCGGCGAGGCGCTGCACCTCACCGAGCGCGACGGCGGCCTCGTCACTTTCGAGCGCCGCATAAGCCCGAGCGAAACCTTGAAGGTCAGCCGCGCCGATCAGGGATTTACAGCCGACGTGCTCAAGAATCCTCTCGAAACTCACGTGCGCACGGTAAGCGGCGTCATCGACCGCTCGCTCTTCGAAGCCGTCGCGGCCGCGGGCGCGCACGATCAGACGGCGCTCGCGCTCGCGCAGATATTCGGCTGGGATATCGACTTTGCGCTCGACATCAGGCCCGGCGATTCATTCGCCGTGACCTACGAGGAACTCTACGAGCACGGCAAGTTCGTCAAAGACGGCACTGTGCTGGCGGCCATGTTCAGGAACAACGGTCGTGTATACCGTGCCGCGCGCTACGTCGACCCGACGGGCGCCGCCAACTACTACACACCCGAGGGCCGCAGCATGCGGCGGGCGTTTCTGCGCACGCCGGTTGAGTTCACGCGCGTAAGCTCCACCTTCGATCTGCATCGGATGCATCCCATCTTGAACCTCATTCGCGCGCACAAGGGTGTCGACTATGCCGCCCCCGTCGGCACGCCCGTTCACGCTGCAGGCTCCGGCCACGTGCGCTTCATGGGGGAGAAGGGTGGCTACGGCAATGTGGTCGAAATCGACCACTCCCAGGGAATCGTCACGGTCTATGGTCACTTATCGCGCTTTGCGCAGGGCATCCACGTCGGTAGCAGAGTCACTCAGGGCGAGCTCATTGCCTACGTCGGGATGACCGGGCTTGCCACCGGCCCGCATCTTCATTACGAGTACCGGGTGAACGGCGAATTCAAAAACCCGCAGAGCGTGCATCTGCCTGATGCGCTGCCGATCGAGGATGCGTGGCTTTCCGATTTCAAGGAAAAATCCGCGCCTCTCCTGGCGAGCCTCGACGGAGCCACCGTCATCACGCTGGTGGCGCGCTAATGGACACGAGCTGTCACGGCACTGTTACGCTCAGCGGCGATGCTACGCGCCTCGAAGGCAGCGCCGTTCCAGTGAGTATCCCCGACTTCAAGGCTCCCGAGCACTACATCAACCGCGAGCTCTCGCTTCTGGAGTTCAACCAACGTGTGCTCGCGCAGGCCTTCGATGAGCCGGTGCCACTCCTTGAGCGGCTGAAATTCCTGTGCATTTCCTCGAGCAACCTCGATGAGTTCTTCGAGATCCGCGTCGCGGGCTTAAAGCAGATCCATGAGCTCGGCTCAACGCAGCTCGCGCCCGACGCGCTCACCATTCCGGAACAGCTGGCAGCGATCCACGCGCGCGCTTTGAAGCTGGTCGCCGATCAGTACCGCTGCTTGAACGATGTCCTCTTGCCGGCACTGCACAAAGCCGGCATTGCCGTGCTCGGCCGCTCCGAATGGTCTGCTCCCGTGGAGGCGTGGCTCGAGGAATATTTCGTCCACGAGGTGGAGCCGGTACTGAGCCCCCTGGGGCTTGATCCGGCGCGCCCCTTCCCGCGCATCCAGAACAAAAGCCTGAACTTCATCGTGCGTTTGAAGGGCAAGGACGCCTTTGGCCGGGACAGCGAACTTGCCATCGTGCAGGCGCCGCGCTCGCTGCCGCGGGTCGTGCCCGTGCCGCGCGACGGCTCGCCACGCTCACTCGTGCTCCTCTCGACGATCGTCAATGCCTTCGTCTCCAAGCTCTTCGCCGGCATCGAAGTGCTCGGCTGCTATCAGTTCCGGGTCACGCGCAATTCAGATCTTTTCGTCGATGATGAAGAGATCGATGACTTAAGACGCGCGCTGGAGGGCGAGCTTGCGCAGCGGCGCTACGGCGCCGCGGTGCGCCTGGAAACCTCGCCCGACTGCCCCGATGACATGATGCGATTTCTGCTCAAGCAGTTTTCATTAGGGGAACATGACCTCTATCAGATGCCTGGCCCCGTCAACTTGAACCGCCTCTCCGCGGTGTACGATCTCGTGCAGCGGCCCGACCTCAAATATCCGATCTCACGCCGGGACTGCCGAAGCGCCTGGTCGGCTCGCCGGATCTCTTTGAAGTCATCCGCGCGAGCGATCTGCTCCTCCATCACCCGTTCCAGAGTTTCGCGCCGGTCATGGATTTTGTGCGCCTGGCGGCCGCCGATCCGCACGTGCTAGCCATCAAGCAGACGCTATACCGCACCGGCCACGATTCGCCGGTGGTTGATGCGCTCGTGGCAGCGGCCAATGCCGGCAAGGACGTGACCGTTATCGTGGAGCTGCGCGCGCGCTTCGACGAAGAGGCCAATATTGAGCTCTCAAACCGCCTGCAGGAGGCGGGCGCGCACGTCATGTACGGCGTCGTCGGCTACAAGACGCACGCGAAGCTCGTGCTCGTCGTGCGACGCGAGGCGGGCGGGATCCGCCGCTACTGTCATTTGGGCACGGGCAACTATCACCCGCAAACCGCCCGCGTCTACACGGACTATGGACTCTTCACCTGCGACCCCGATATCGGTCAGGACGTGCACGAGCTCTTCCTGCAGTTGACGAGCCTCACCCAGACGCCAAAGCTGCATAGCCTGCTGCAATCGCCCTTTGGCTTCCACGGCGCCATCCTCGCAAAGCTTGCGCGCGAGACGGAGCACGCGCTTGACGGCAAGCCCGCGCGCGTCATCGCCAAGATGAATGCGCTCGTTGATCCGCAGGTCATCGAGGCGCTGTACCGCGCTTCAGGCGCCGGTGTGCAGATCGACCTCATCGTGCGCGGCGTGTGCGCGCTGCGGCCCGGGGTTCCGGGCATATCCGACAACATTCGCGTGCGCTCGATCCTCGGGCGCTCTCTTGAGCACTCACGCGTCTTCTACTTTGAGAACGCCGGCGCACCTCAAATGTACTGCTCGAGCGCCGACTGGATGGAGCGCAACTTCTTCCGCCGCGTGGAGGTTGCCTTTCCAATCACGAGCCTTGAGCATCGCGAGCGCATCCTGCGCGATCTCAATATCTATCTGAAAGACAACTGCCAGGCGTGGCTCCTGAGCGCCAATGGCACCTATGTCCTCGCAGCCCCGCGCGACGAGGCGCCTTTGAGCGCGCAGGCTGATCTTCTGGGTCGCTACGCCGCAGCTTCAGGCTTCAGTTTGTAGCGCGAAGTCCCCGCCCCATTTGAGGGCAATGCTGATGCGCTTCTGCAACAGCAAATCATGTGAACCAATCGCGCTGACGCGCGTTAGTGTGTACGCGATCGCACAGACCGGCCGGGAGTAGATCCCTAGTCTGCCGGCACCGTCACGATTGTGACTACCGTTGCGCGCCTGCAACAATTTAAGGACCTCGTATGCTGCGAGACCCAACAAAGAGAGGATGATGATGAAAAGGCTGGTTTTACTGTGTCTATTGGCCGCACCGGCATTGGCCGCGGCGGATGACGGTACGGAGTGGTATATCACGCCGCAGATCGGCGGGATCTCCCCCGACACGCATCGGGATTTGAAAGACAATGACTGGGATTACGGTCTGGCTCTGGGCAAAGAGCTCGGCCCGTTTGTCAATCTTGAGATCAATCTGAACAGCGCCCGCATCGGCGACGGCCTCGGTAGAAGTCACCTTCAGACCTATGAGACCTCCCTCGACCTGTTAGGCGTCATGAATCGCGGCGGCGTCATTGCGCCGTATTTGAGCATCGGCGCAGGCGCCGTGCGTGACCGACTCGGCCCCGGCGGGGCAAATCAGGATGATTTCGCGGCCGAAGCCGGCGCGGGCATGTTCATCAAGCTCTGGCAGAACAGCGCAGGCACGAGCCAGCTGTCTTTGCGTCCAGACGTGAAGGCACGATTTGACAACCCGGGACGCGACCAACATTTGGTTGATTACATCGCAACCCTGGGGTTGCAGTTCGGATTCGGCGGCCGCGGCACGCCGCCCGCACCGCCACCGCCTCCGCCCCCGCCGCCACCGGTGGCCGTTGCACCGCCGCCGCCGCCCCCGCCGCCGCCGCCTCCCCCACCGCCGGATCGGTATAACCTCGAGCCCAGGGGCTCGGTCATCCTCGAGGGCGTGACCTTTGAGTTCAACTCCGCACAGCTCACCGCGAACTCGCGTCCGGTTCTGGACGACGTTGCAGCGAGCCTGCAGAAGCATCCGCGGCTCAAAGTTGAGCTGCAGGGCTTTACCGACAGCACCGGCCCGGCCGACTACAACTTGAAGTTGTCGCAGCGGCGTGCCGACTCCGTGCGTGATTATCTGGTCGGCAAGGGCGTGTCCGCGGACCAGTTGACCACCAAGGGTTACGGCCTGACGCAGCCGATCGACACCAACAAGACTAAAGAAGGACGCGCGCACAACCGCCGCGTGGTCATGTTCGCAGTCGAAAATCCGAAGGATGTAAAGGTCGAAGGACAGGGCACTACCGCGCAGTAGCTCCTTGCCCGATGGACAAGCCCCCGCATGGCATTCACCGTGCGGGGGCTTTTTCTTGTCAGCTCCTGGAGCTGAACACCCGCAATCGAAATCCGTGACTCTTCAAATAGTCGATCTCCTGATGCAGATCAGCTGTCGTCAACGGATGCTCCTTCAGCCACCGCCCCGGAAATCTCAGGACGAGCGAGTTTGGCGTGGCGGAGAGCTCAATATTGGGAAGGGCCGTGGGACTTCGGCCGCGGTGCAGAAGCACGGCAAGGCGCAATAACACGATGAGGCGCAGCGCCGTCGAATCCCAGGGAGGCAGCAGGTCTTCAAGACCTGCAAGCGCAAGCTTCCTTCTGTGGCTGCCGACCAGGCGGGCGAGCAGACGCTGCTCCTCGCGCGCAAAACCCGGCATGTCGGCATTCTCGAGGAGGTACGCGCCGTGGCGGTGATAGCCGCTGTGCGAAACGTCAAGCCCGGTTTCGTGCAGGCGCGCCGCCCACTGCAGTGCCAGATCCGCCAGCGGATCCTCGAGACGCCACGGATGCCGCACCTGCGCCAGAAACTCAAGCGCGGTCGCCTCGACGCGCTCCGACTGCGCAAGATCCACGTGATAGCGCTGCTGCATCGCGCGCACCGTGCGCTCGCGCGCATCCTCATCCGTGAAGCGGCCCAGCATGTCGTAGAGAAGCCCCTCGCGCATGGCGCCGTCGGCGATGCGCATCTCCTCGATGGCCAGCACCTCAAATACTTCGGCGAGGATCGCGGCGCCGCCGGGAAATACTGCGCGGCGATCCTCGGTAATGGCCTGAAGCCCTCCAAGCTCGCGCGTATGCCCCGCATCGACGAGATAGTTGAGTACTTGCTCCAGACCCTGGGGTGTGATGGTGCTCGCCTGTGGATCAAGCTCGCGCAGCGCTTCGCCGATGGCGCGCACGGTTCCTGAACTGCCGACCGCGCGCTCCCATCCCCTGCGGCGGATCGCCGCCTGCACCGTCTCAAGCTCCAAGCGCGCGGCCACGCGTGCGCGGCCCAGGCGTTTTGCTGAGATACGCCCGTCCTTGAAAAAGCGCTCGCTGACACTGACACAACCCATGCGCAGGCTTTCAAGCTCAAGCGGTGTCAGGCCCTCACCGATCGCAAGTTCAGTACTGCCGCCGCCAATATCGACGACCAGTCGCATGCCCGGCTGCGACGGCATGGTGTGCGCAACGCCGGAATAAATGAGGCGTGCCTCCTCCATGCCGGAGATGATTTCGATGGGATGGCCGAGTGCCTCGCGCGCACGTTCGAGAAACGCCTGTTTGCGCCGCGCTACTCGCAGGGTGTTCGTTCCCACCACGCGCACGCTGTTGGCGTGCATGTCGCGCAGCCGCTGGCCAAAGCGCTCCAGACAGGCGAGCGCGCGCGCTTCGGCCTCCTTGTCGATGCGGCCGTTCTCCTCGACACCAGAAGCCAATCGCACCATCTCGCGCAGACGATCGATGATGGTGAGCTGGCCGTGCGAGTAGCGCGCGACGACCATGTGAAAGCTGTTCGATCCCAGATCAACAGCGGCGAGGACGTCGGGGACGGGTCGGGGTGCCGGGCTGTTGCGTGCCTCCGTGGCAACGCGGACGAGAGCGGCAGGGCTCACTCGAGCCTACGAGCGCGTCAGACCGAGAATGACGAGCCGCACCCGCAAGTGGTCGAAGCCTGGGGATTGCGAATCACGAATTGGGCGCCGTCGAGCCCCTCCCGGTAATCGATTTCCGCCCCCGCCAGATACTGCACGCTCATGGGATCCACGAGCAGCTTCACGCCGAGATTCTCAACGCAGGTGTCGCCGTCGCCGATCTGCTCGTCGAACTCGAAGCCGTAGGAAAGCCCGGAGCAGCCGCCGCCCTGGACGAAGACGCGCAGCATAAGCTTAGGGTTACCTTCGCCCTCGATGAGAGTACCGACCTTTTTGGCAGCGGCATCGGTCAGTACGAGCGTCGGCGCTGATGCTTCGATAGTTTCCATTTCGTTCGCCTCGGCGTAAAAATACGCTTTCCAGACAAGAGTTTAGGGCTCCGAAGGCCCCTCGTCAAAAAGCAGCACCCACCTTGACCTCTACCTTGGCTGCCTTGGCTGCCTTGGCTGCCTTGGCTGCCTTGGCTGCTGCCAGTGGTGAGCTTAAGGCCACGGGCACAAGCTTTCCCATTATTTCGGCGCCCAGAGTGATTTCAATGACCCCATAGTAAACATCGCCGTGAACGCGTGCGTTGGGTCCCAGCACAGCGCGGCCACGCGCATGAATGGGACCGGTCACCGTTCCGTCGAGAATAACATTCGTGGCGCTGACCGCGCCGTCGATGCGGCCGCCTTCGCTCACGGACAAGGTCGAGTCCGAGCTCGGATCTGCGCGCACGTCGCCCGAGATCCGCCCCGCAAGATGCAGGCCGCCTGCGAACTCAAAGTCGCCCTTCAAATGCGCTGTCCTGCCGATGAGCGTGTCGATCTCGTGATCCTTAGGAGGCATCAACATTCCACATGAAGGTCTGCGACAGCGGCGCAATGCCCTTGCGGTTCGAGCGCACTTCGATGTTGAGGCGCTCGGGGCGCACGCCCGCCGGGATCGTGATCTCCTGATCCAGGTTCTGGTAATAGCGAAAGCAGTAGGGCAATTCGCGCTGCGCACCAGCGGTGAGCGCGGCAAGCCCGAGGCTCTCCTCGCGACCTTGCGCCTCGCCTTCGAGCTGCAGGACCGCAGAGCCGTTGACGATGTCGTCGGCGCGCACCGAGCGCACGAGAGTCAGATGCACCCGAAAGCGGGCCGGCTCGGCCGTGGTGCCGATGCGCAATTGTTGAATGCTGACGCCGAGCCCCGCGGTCGCGGTTTGTGTGCCGACACCGCGATAGAAGGCCAGATCCTGGCCCTGACGCGCGACCTGCGCCTGCAGATCCCCGATCGTGCGCGAAACTTCTGCCTGCTCGCGCGCCCAGCCTATGCGCTGCGTATCAATCTCGGCGAGGCGCAAGTTGAGTTCATGATTATCCTGTTTGAGATGCTCTATGGCAGCCTCGAGCTCCGCGCGCTGCTGCGCCACAGCGAGGCGATCGTAGCCTGCGTCGTAGCGCCCCAGTTCGTAGATCACGTACAGAGCGAAGAGGGCGAGGAGCGTCACCGCAACGACCGCCACAATGCGGCGCGCCGGCGCATAGGTGCGCACGATGACGGGCTTGCTGCCAGATTCGCGCATTGGAGGAACTCGGTGGCTTTAGCCGGCGGAGGCCTGCGTCTGCACAGGCGTCTCAGGGTCGTGGCGCGTGACTTCATCCCACCACGACGGCAGAGGCGGAGGACCTTGCGGAAAGGCACGATCCGCAAGCTCGGTCAGCGCCTGCGCATACACCGGGCGCTTGAAGTAGATCACCTCGCGCACGGGCTGCCAATAATCCACCCAGCGCCAGGCATCGAATTCAGGCTCCGCTGTCACCCCAAAATCAAACGTGACGTCCTCGCCCCGCAATCGCAGCAGATACCAGCGCTGCTTCTGCCCGATGCACAGCGGCGAGCGATTGCGCCGCACATAGCGCGGTGGCAGCCGGTAGCGCAGCCACTGCGCGGTGCCGCCGGCAATCTCGACTTGGGAGCTTTTGAGGCCGATCTCTTCGTCGAGCTCGCGCAGCACAGCCTCTTCGAAGTCCTCGCCGTCGCGCACGCCGCCCTGAGGAAACTGCCAGCCGCGCCCGCCCACCCGGCGACCCAGGAATACCTCGCCGGCGCCGCGCATCAGGACGATGCCGACGTTGGCGCGGAAACCATCCGGGTCGATGACGTCGTTCATGCTGTCTTTTGGGAAGTCTGCCACAACCGCGCTTGTGGTGAACAAGCCAGGCCTTTTAGGCTAGCGCGCCTTTAGCCTCTGGAACGTGAACCGGTCGATGTTGAGGAGAGCTGTGTTGCAATCCGCCACCTGGAGGCGCATGGGCGTCCTTGCCGCCGTGGCGCTCCTGGTATTTTGCATATCGCTGATGACCGGCAGTTCCGGCATCAGCCCCAGCCGCGCGTTGGGCGTGCTCGCCGGGGGCCACGACGAAGCGGTGAGAAGCGTGCTCATGCAGGTGCGTCTGCCGCGCCTCCTGGCGGGCTTCGGCGTCGGCGCGCTCCTGGCGCTGTCCGGCGTGCTGCTCCAGGCGCTGTTCCGCAACCCCCTCGCCGACCCGTTTGTACTCGGGGTCTCGGGCGGAGCTGCCGTCGGCGCGTTATGTGCGATGCTCGCCGGGTGCGTGGCGTTCGTCGTGCAGGGCTGCGCGGTCGCAGGAGCGATGGTCTCGGTCGCCCTGGTCTACTTCCTCGCGCGCGGTGGCGGCACGGCGCGCCTCCTCCTCACCGGCGTCGTGGTGGCGAGCGCCTGCGGCGCGCTCGTCAGCGTGCTCCTGGCGCTTGCGACCTCGGTGCAGGTGCGCGGCATGGTGTTCTGGCTCGCGGGGGATTTGAGCTGGGCGCTCTCCCCGCGGGCGAGCCTTGTGGCGGCGCTCCTGGCCGCAGCCCTTGCCGTGATCGTGGCGCGCCCGCTCAACGTACTGGCAGCAGGCGAGCTGCGCGCTCGCGCCGTGGGGCTCGAGCTTGAAACCTGGCGCACCCTCCTCTTCATCGCCTGCGCCATCCTCACGGCGATCGCGGTCGTGAGCGCTGGAACGGTCGGCTTCGTAGGCCTCATCACGCCGCACGCCGTGCGGCTCGTCTTCAAGACGAGCGATCATCGCCTGGTGGCTCCGGCTTCAGCGCTTGCCGGCGGCACGGTGCTCGCGGCGGCCGATCTCATCGCGCGTACCGTCGCAAGTCCGCGGCAGCTGCCGGTGGGGGCCATCATGGCCATCGTCGGAGCGCCTATATTTCTTTTCCTGCTGCGCTCGAAGAGCCGCAATACGCATTGAAGCTAGCGCACGATGGCGTCGGCGACTGCTACCTGGTTGCGCCCCTGACTCTTGGCGCGATACAGCGCCGCGTCCGCCGCCGCGATCAGTCGGTCGCCTAAGAGCTTGTGGTCACGCATGTCCGGAGTCGGCGCTGCCGCAGCGACGCCGATGGAGAGGCCAATCAACTCCTCGACGTCGGTGGCCACGCTGATCGGCCGCGCACGCACGGCCTGCAAGACGCGCGATGCCACGCGCTCGGCGTCGATGACGCTGCCCTCCTGCAGCAGCATGGCAAATTCGTCGCCGCCAAAACGTGCGCCCGTGTCGCTCGTGCGCATCTGTGCGGCGATCCGCGCGGCCACTTCATGCAATACGGTGTCGCCGGCGAGATGCCCGAAGCGATCGTTGATTTGTTTGAAGTGATCGATGTCGATCATCAATAGAGCGAGGCTGTGGCCCAGGCGCTGTGCGCGCGCGAGCTCCTCGCGCAGCCGCGCCTGCAGATAGCGGCGGTTGTAGAAGCCCGTCAGGAAATCCGTAAAGCCGCTGCGCAACAGGCGCGCGCGGTTGACGCCGTTTTCCAGGCATACGGCGCTTACGAGCCCAAGGTGCGCGAGAAAGTCGCTGGCGAGCTGCGCTCCGAAGCGCGACTTGTCGGAGCTGCCAAACATCAGAACCCCTTCGATCGCATTGTTGTGCCGCATCGGGATGAGCGCAACGCTGCCCAATCCCTTAACCCCGGGGAAAAGCCCGGCATGCTGTTTCTCGCGGTAACGCCCGAGCCACGGTCGCTCGAGGCCTTCAGCCACGGGGGCCAGCATGGCGAGACTGTCGACGAACAGGACCTCGCGCCGATGCTCTTCCACGATCGGGTCGCCCCACAGGAGATGTCGGATCTCGTGACCTGGATCGCGCAGCGCCAGCACCACGGTCTCGAGTTGATACGAGGACTTAAGATCGTGGAACAGGATCCGGAGTAGATCGCCCAGAGAATCCGCGCGCAGAAGCTCAAGCTCTCTCTCCTGAGACTTCTGCAGAATCGTCTGATTGCGCACGACTTCGGAGGTGAGCGCGCGCAGGCGTGCTTTAACAATGCGATTCTCAGACTCGAGTGCCGCACGGCTGGTCGAGGGCCGGGCGGAACGCACCGAGCGAACTCCTCTTAAGGTCAAGGCAAACCAGCCACGGCTAGGCGCGCCGTTCGCTCAGGATCTTGCGATCCTGCAGATAATCGTGGCCGCGGCGCATGAGTTGCACGAACGCCGCGTGATCCTGAGAGAGCACGGCGGTGCGGATGCGCTCCACCGCCTTCGAGAGCGCCTCCAGGGACTCCGCACCATAGTCATTCAGGCTTTGAATCTCGTAATAAAGATCCGGGTTATCGCCCGCGACGCGGCTCGCCACCTCAAGCTGCGCGTCAAATGTCGTGCTCGATAGGCGCGCCAGGCGCGGCGCGGCCTCACCGCTCTCGGCAAGCGCGGTGAAGAAAGCGATGTTGAGCGCATGCGAGAGCCCAAGCACATAGGCGATCAGCCGATCATGATCGTCGAGGCTCATCACGACCTGCTCGGCCATGGTCGGCGCGAAGAGCTCTTTGACGGCCTCGAGCGCAGGAGCCGACCCTAAGTCGACAAATATGACGTGACGTCCGGAGAGAAGCTCCGTGTCGGGGCCAAACATCGGATGCACGGAGGTTACTTTGCAGCCATGCGAGCGCAGTGCCAGAAGTCCCGCGCGCAGCGGCGACTTCAGCGAGCCGATGTCAAAGATCACGCCCGGCGGACGGCGCAGCGCAAGATCGCGCAGTATCGCGTCCGTCACGCCGAGCGGCGTCGCAAGCATGATGAAATCCTGCTGCAGATCGGTCTTGCGCCAGTCATCGACGCAAACGACGCCTGGATATACGCCCGCCGGATCTGCCACTTCGACCGCAAAGCCCTGCGAGCTTAAGAAGTCGACGAACCAGCGGCCCATGAGACCCGCGCCGCCGATGACGAGCACGCGGCGCCCCGTGCCCGCACCATGCGCGGTGACGCTCGCGCGCTCCTGGGTCGTGAGCGATGAGCGGATGAGAAGCCGCAGCAGATCCTCGGCCAATGCCGGTGAAACGCCGAGTTCAGCGGCCGCCGCGCGCACGCCGAGAATGACTTCGCGCTCGCGCTCGTAGTCGCGCGTCGGCCTGCCCGTTGCGCGCTTCACGCGCGCGACCTCGCCGCTCACGCTCTTGCGCTCCGCAACGATCGTGAGCAAGCGCCGGTCGATATCGTTCAGGCGGCGGCGCAGATCTTCAAGCGTGGTGTCATCGCTCGCCATTCGAAGCTCTCATGCGGGAGGTCATTTGTGTGTTGTAGCGAGCATATGCGCGCGAGGCAAGTGCAGCCGGGCGGAAGAGGCTCTACCATTTGCCCATGACTTCGCTGAGCCCGCCGCTGTCCGACCCGATACCCGCGGAGCCCATGCGGATTGTGGGCGGCTGGCTGAAGGATGCCTGGGAGGTGCGCCAGCAACCCAACCCGAACGCCATGGTACTCGCGACCACGTCGGCCGCCGGTGCGCCCACCGCGCGGGTCGTGCTGTGCAAGGGCCTGGTCGAGGAGCCGGGATACCTCGTGTTCTACACCAACTACGAGTCGAAGAAGGGCGAGGACCTCGCCGCCTCGGCGCGCGCCGCAGCCGTCATGCATTGGGACTACCTGCACCGGCAGGTGCGCGTGACGGGACCCGTGACCCGCTCACCCCCCGCCGAGAGCGACGCCTACTTCGCATCGCGGCCCTGGCCGAGTCGCATTGCCGCCTGGGCGAGCCAGCAGAGCCGCCCGATTGGCTCGCGGGCAGATCTCGTCGCGGCGGTCGCCGCTGCCGCCCGGCGCTTCGGCACGCCCAATCCCGCAGATCCGGCGCCAGAGGGGGTAGATTTCAGCATTGCCCGACCCCCGCACTGGGGGGGATATCGCCTCTGGGCCGAGAGCGTGGAGCTGTGGCAGGAGGGCAAGTCCCGCATCCATGATCGCTTTTCCTGGAGCCGAAAGTTGGACCCGGGCGGACCCTATGGCTTTACGCCCGGCGCCTGGTCGGTCGTGCGCCTGCAGCCTTAAGACCGTGTCGACATCATCCGCAGGCGCCAGCTCTTTGGCGACGAATCAACTTGCAGTCAGAGCCGGTGCGCGTGAGCTTGTGACTGGGTTGACGGCGACCTTCGCGCCGCGCGAGTTCATCGCCATTCTGGGCAGGAACGGCTCAGGAAAAACCCTCACGCTACACACGCTCGCCGGGCTGCGTGCGGCCGCCGCCGGAACCGTGACTCTGGATGGGGCGCCGCTTGCCACGCTGCCGCGCCGCAAGATCGCGCGCCGCATCGGCGTGCTTCTTCAGGATCTCGAGGAAAGCTTCACATCGACTGCGCTTGAGAGCGTGCTCGTGGGGCGCCATCCGCATCTTGCGCCATGGCAATGGGAGGGGCGCGAGGATGAGCGGATCGCGCGCTCGGCCCTCACGCAAATGGATTTGAGCGACTTTGCCGAGCGCCGCACCGACACGCTCTCGGGCGGCGAACAGCGCCGCGTCGCCATCGCCGGCCTCCTCGCGCAGGAGCCTGACATTTATCTCGTGGACGAGCCGACCAATCATTTGGATCCGCACCATCAGCTCGCGGTCCTCGCACTGTTGCGTGATCTTGCCTCGCGCGGCGCGTGCATCATTGCGTCCCTGCACGATCCTACGCTCGCGGCGCGCTTTGCGGACCGCGTGCTCTTGTTGTTCGGCGACGGCGGCTGGCGTCTCGGACCTGCGGCGGAGATCTTGACCGGCGAGAGCTTGAGTAAACTCTACTCCACACCCATCGTGGAATTGGCCGCAAGCGGACGGCGCGTGTTTGCGAGCGCCTGACTCGGCAACGGTCCTGTTGCTTCGAAAAGCGCCTGTGGCCTACGTGTTTGCAGCATCCGCGCTCGCGTCCGGCATGCGCCGGCGCTCGAAGTGGCAGCCTTATGGGCGTTACGTATCCGCTGCGACCCTTATGGGGCTCGGTGTGTACGCGGCCCTCGCAAGTCCGCGCATGGGAAAGTAGCAGCGTAGCTGAGCGCCGCTTCGACTAGCGTGTGACCCAGCAGGAGGGACTCGTCATGACGCATGGACTGCGGACCTTTCTGGCAACTACCTGCGTAGCCGCATTGTGTTCAGCAGGTGTTGCCGCGCCAAACGGCCGGTCATCGGCCAAGTGGCGCCTGATATTCTTCTCACTGCTGCCGACGGCAAGACACTTTCGCTCGCCGACTTCAAGGGCCAGGTATTGGTGCTCAATTTTTGGGCAACCTAGTGCGCGCCATGCAAACGGGAACTGCCGATGCTGGATTCGTATTACCGGCTTCAGCAACAGGCGGGGCTGCGGATTCTTGCCGTGACGACGGAAATTTCCGTGCCGCTCAGGAAGCTTAAAGCATTCGCTGCAACGCTGGCCATTCCAATAGTGCGCGAAACCAACGGCAACTACGGTCCGCTGAATGGCGTGCCGACCAATTACGTCATCGACCGCGATGGCGTCGTGCGTTACGCGCAAGCTGGCGCCCTGACGCGTGAGGGTCTGGAGATGATCGTGGCGCCGCTTCTGAGTGAGCCCGTATCCATGCAATAACCCGGCGCGCTCACGAAGGCACGCCGCTCAGCATTGCTCGTACTTCCTCATGCATCGGCCCATTGCTCGCAAGCACCGATTTCGTCGTGAGGCTCAACGGCTGCCCCTGCAAGTCGGTCACGGTACCGCCCGCCTCGCGAATGATGGCCGTGAGCGCCGCGAAATCGTAGATGCTGAGGTCGGACTCAATCACGATTTCGAGCGCGCCGCGCGCGAGCAGGTGGTAATGGACGAAATCTCCGTAGCCGCGGGTGCTGTAGGCAAGATCAACAAGACGGCCCATGCCGAGCCACGCGGGCGAGCGCGCGATGGCCTTTATGTTCCCAATCGAGACCGTCGCGTGCGACAGGTCCGCGATGCTGCTGACGCGAATCGGCCGGCCGTTTAGGAACGCGCCCGCGCGCTCCTCGGCCCAGGCGAGTTCTCCGTAGACCGGGGCGCTCGAGACGCCGAGCACCGGGCGGCCGTCGCGCCACAGCGCGATTTGGGTCGAGAAAAAGGGGATCTCGCGCACGAAGCACTTGGTGCCGTCGATGGGGTCGACGATCCATATGGATTCGGCATCCATGCCGTGTTGACCGGTCTCCTCGCCGTAGAACCCGTACGCAGGAAAGCGCGCGCTCAAGATCCCGCGGATGGCCTTCTCTGCGAGCATGTCCGCCTCGGTCACCGGGGAGGTGTCGGGTTTGATGCGTACGCCGATACCGCGCGCATAGTGCGCGCGAATGACTTCGGCGGCCGCCTCGGCGGCATCGAGTGCCGCCTGGAGCTCATTTGATATCATGACGCGCATCCAAAAAGACCTGTACGCGAGCCTAACGCAACGGAGCCAGCCATGGGTAACCGCCTGAGCAAGATCTATACGCGCACCGGCGATGACGGCACGACCGGGCTCGGGGACGGCCGGCGCGTCGCCAAGGACGATGCGCGCGTCGAAGCGTACGGCACAGTCGATGAGCTCAACTCAGCAGTCGGCCTGATCCTGAGCGTGCCGCAATTGCCCGCGGCCATCACCGCGCTGCTCACCGAAGTGCAGCACGACCTTTTTGATCTCGGCGGGGAGCTGTGCATCCCCGGATCGCGCGCCATCAAGGCGGAGCAAGTCACACGGCTCGAGGAGTCGCTCGATGGCTTGAACGATGACTTGCCGCCGCTGAAGGATTTCATTCTTCCGGGCGGCGGTCCTGCCGCAGCAGCCTGCCACCTCGCGCGCACGATTGCGCGCCGTGCCGAGCGCCGCGTGTGGTCGCTTGCAAAGAAGGAGGAGGTCAGCGCAGACCTGACTCAGTATTTGAATCGCCTGTCGGACCTCTTGTTCGTCGTGGCCCGTGTGCTCGCGCGACAGGAGCGCGGCACCGAGGTTCTGTGGCGCCACGATCGCGGCAGAGCGCGCTAACACAGGGAGTGGCGTAGGCGCTGCCAGTCAAAGGCGCGCCCGGGATCCGTTTTCCTGCCGGCCGCGATATCGCAGTGGCCCACAACGCGCTTGCTTGAAAGCGACGGGTAGGCTGCGAGCAGCGCGCGTATGAGATGCGTGAGCGACTCATACTGTGCGTCCTCGTAGGGCAGATCATCCGTGCCCTCAAGCTCGATCCCCACCGAGAAATCGTTGCAGACGGATCGGCCCTCGTATTGAGAGACACCCGCATGCCAGGCGCGCGCCTGAAAGGGCACGTATTGCACGATGCTGCCGTCGCGCCGGATGAGCACATGCGCGGAGACGCGCTGCAGTGCAACGTCGCGAAAGAACGGATGTCCTTGCGGATCCAGATTGCCGGTGAAGAGCTGATCGATGAACGCTCCGCCGAACTCGCCCGGCGGCAGACTGATGCCATGAATGACGATGAGATCAGCCGCGGTGCCGGGCGGACGCGCATCGAAATGCGGCGACAGCACCTGTCTTGCCCGCGCGATGAGCCCCGTGGCCAAGTCAATTTGCATGCCGCAAATCATGCCACAATGCACGCGCGTACCGCGGGAAATAGTCTTATGAATGAGATGAATGCGTCCTACGTCGCACGGGATCTGGCGCATGTTTGGCATCCGTGCACGCAGATGAAGGACCATGAGCACCTGCCACTCGTGCCTATACGCCGGGGTCAGGGCGTGTGGCTTGAGGATTTCGCGGGCCAGCGGTATCTCGACGCGGTGAGCTCCTGGTGGGTCAACCTCTTTGGGCACGCGAACCCGCGCATCAACGCCGCCATCGTCGCCCAGCTGGAAAAGCTCGAACACGTCATCCTCGCAGGCTTTACGCACGAGCCTGAGATCGCGTTGAGCGAGGCCCTGGTCAAGGTGGCGCCAGCGGGTCTCACGCGCTGCTTCTACGCGGACAACGGCTCCTCGGCGGTCGAGGTCGCCGCGAAGATGAGCTTCCACTATTGGAGGAACACCGGGCGCACGGGCAAACGGCGTTTCATCACACTTGCGAACAGCTATCACGGCGAGACCCTGGGCGCCCTTGCCTTGGGCGACGTCGAGCTCTACAAGGCGATCTATCAGCCGCTTCTCATGGACGTGCGCGTCGTCGGCTCTCCGGACTGCTTCGCGCGCGTGCCGGGCGAGACCTGGGTGGAGCATTCGATCGAGAGATTTGCACTCATGGAAGAGGCGCTAGCGCGTCATCATGAGGAAACGGCGGCCGTGATCGTCGAGCCCTTGGTGCAATGCGCCGGCGGCATGCGCATGTACGATCCGGTCTATCTGCAGCTACTGAGGAAGGCCTGCGATCGCTACCAAGTGCATCTCATCGCCGATGAAGTGGCGGTCGGCTTCGGACGCACCGGAACTCTCTTCGCCTGCGAGCAGGCTCAGATCCGCCCGGATCTTCTGTGTTTGTCCAAGGGGCTTACCGGCGGGTATCTGCCGCTCTCCGTAGTGATGACGACCGATGAGGTGTACACGGCGTTCTACGATGAGTACGTGAAGATGAACGCCTTCCTGCACTCCCACAGCTATACCGGCAATCCGCTCGCCTGCGCAGCTGCACGCGCGAGCCTTGCAATCTTCGAATCCGACGACGTCCTCGCGAAGAACCGCGTACTAGCCGCACACATGGCTTCACGAGCACATCCGCTCGCCGATCACGCGCACGTCGCCGAAGTACGCCAGCACGGCATGATCGTGGCCATCGAAGTCGTCAAAGACAAAGCCACTCGCGAGCCCTATCCCTGGCAGGAGCGGCGCGGGCTCAAAGTCTATCGTCATGGCCTTTCCCGCGGAGTGCTGCTGCGGCCCGTCGGCAACGTCGTCTACTTCATGCCTCCGTACGTCATCACGCCGGAGGAAATCGATCTCATGGTCGGCGTTGCCGAGGAAGGCATCGAGAAGGCAACGTGCGACTGACGCGGGTGAATGTCGAAGAGCCTCTTGCCAGCGGCAAGCACTGTCTTGTCACGGGCAGCGCGGCAAACCACATGGTGCGCGTGCTGCGGCTCGGAGTGGGTGCCGAGATCACGCTCTTTGATGGCGCGGGTGGCGAGTACGGCGCGCGTATTGAATCCTTGCGCAAGGACGCCGTACGCGTCGAGGTCGGCGCTCATGCGGCTATCGAGCGCGAGTCGCCGCTTGATGTGACGCTCGCGCAGGGCGTATCGCGCGGTGAGCGCATGGACTGGGTCATACAGAAGGCGACGGAGCTTGGTGTGCGGCGGATCGTACCGCTCATCACAGAAAGGAGCGTCGTGCGACTCGATGCGCACCAGGCACCCAAAAAATTGCAGCATTGGCGCGGCATCGCCATTGCCGCATGCGAGCAGTGCGGCCGTAATCGTCTGCCTGAACTTGCAGCGCCAGTGGACTTCCTGGAATTTCTCGGCAGCGAAGCTCCCGCGGACGCCATGCGTCTCGTGCTCTCGCCGGCGGGCAGTTTGCGTATTGGCGCGATCAAGGCCCCTCAAAAGATCATCCTCTTGATCGGGCCCGAAGGCGGTCTTGCCCCTCAAGAGGCGGAGGCGGCGATCGATCGAGGGTTTACCGCCGTGAGTCTGGGCCCAAGGATCCTGCGGACCGAGACCGCGGCCATCGCGGCGCTCGCCGCTTTGCAGCAGCAATTTGGCGACCTGTAATCTTATCGCCGCTCAATTGCCACTTGCGATGCATGCGTTCGCGGAACTTTTATCCGACCGCCGCATTGCGCCAGATATCTGGAGAGTATATGTCTGAAGCCTTTGAGTGCTATATCTGTCGCAAAGTGATGGCGATATTCGGCGCCGATCCGAGCAGATGCCCCGGTTGCGGCTCCGTCCACGGTAAGTTAATCGCCAGGCATCATGTGGGCGGCAAGGCGAAAGCTCGCAGTGCCGGTGCGCGCGTGCGGCGGCGCGCGACGAAAAGGTAACGCAGCATGCCCTCACGGACCGGCTTGTCAGCCGAATTGCCTGTGAGATCTCTGATTCGCCCTGGTCCAGGAAGTCGCGAGCGAGCTTAGGCGTTGATATGCGTCTCTTGCGCGATCATTTCCTCAAGACGCTCGAGATCCGGCACCAGGGGCGTTTCATTGACCATGCGGATCTGACAGACGATCGGCGCGCGCTCTTCAATGGCGCGCGAGTTATCCGGACGCACCACATCTGAGCTCACGCGCACGAGCTGCGGGAAGCCCTGCGACACGATGCCGAAGTAGCCGCCTTCCAGGCGCGAGCCGATGCAGTGAAAGATGACGATGCGCGTGCGCCCGGAGGCCGGCGGGATCATCTGTCCGCAGGCCCCCTCGAAGGAGACGAGCGGCACCTGACGGCCGGTCCAGGCGACCGTGCCGATGTACCACGGCGGCGCGCCGGTCATCTCCGAGGGCGTATGAAAACCGATGACCTCCGCGACGCAGGCGCGCGGAATGATGAGCCTGCCCTCGACAAGAGGGATCAGCAGGCTATAGACCTCTTGGACTCTTTCGGCCATCGCTTGCCTAATTAGTTGACATGCGCTTCGGCAAGCTTGCGCGAGTTCCGCGTCGCGCGGTGGCGCTCGACGAGCGGCGCAATCGCATCGAGCAGCTGCGCCTCCTGATAGGGCTTGCCCAGGTAATCGTCAACGCCGATCTCGATGGCGCGCGCGCGGTGTTTCTCTCCGGATCGCGAAGTGATCATGATGATCGGCACATCCCGCAGGCGCGGATCGTTGCGCACATGTGCCGCGACCTCATAGCCGTCCATGCGCGGCATTTCGATGTCGAGCAGGATGATGTCGGGGATGTGATCCTGCAGCAGCGTGACCGCGTCCATGCCGTCGCGCGCCGTCAATACGCGCATGCCGTTCCTCTCGAGGAGCCGCTGCGTCACGCGCCGCACGGTAATGGAGTCGTCGACCACCATGGCAAAAATGCGCCGGTCGCCGCGATCGCGCGCAACGAGCGGCTGCGCACGCACGCGCCATTCGCTGCGCACCAGCGCGCCGATGTCGAGAATGATGACGATGCGCCCGTCTCCGAGGATCGTGGCGCCGGAGATGCCGCGGATCGCGGAGATCTGCGGGCCGACAGACTTCACGACGATCTCGCGGCTGCCGATGAGCTCATCGGTGATGAGGGCGGTCGAGTGCTCGCCGGCGCGCACCAGCACCACCGGAATCGTCACGTCCTGCTCCGGCAGCGGCGCGGGCTCAAGCCCGACGAAGGTAGCCAATGATTGAAAGCGATACTTCTGCCCGCCCGACTCGAAGACCGGTGCGTCCGCACCCAGATGCGCCTGCACCTCGGCCTTCGGCAGCCTGAGCACGCCTTCGACCGTCGGCAGCGGCAGCGCGTAGTACTCCTGCTCGGTGCGCACCACGAGCGCGTGGCTGATCGCGAGCGTAAATGGCAGGCGGATGGTGAAGGTCGTGCCCTCGCCCGCGGTCGACTCCATGTTGAGCGCGCCGCCCAGGCGTTTGATTTCGGTCGCAACGACGTCCATGCCGACGCCGCGGCCAGCCTGCTGCGTGATGAAGCCTGCCGTGGAGAAGCCGGGCTCGAGAATCAGCTGCATCGCATCCTCATCGCTCAACGGCTGCTCCGCGCCGACGAGCCCGAGCGCGATGCCCTTGTCGCGGATCGCCCGCAAATTCATGCCGCCGCCGTCGTCGCTGAGACGTACCAGAACCTCTGCGCCCTCGCGGCGCAGCTCGAGTCGAATACGGCCCGTGTCCGGTTTGCCGCGCGCCAGGCGCTCCTCGGGCGACTCGATCCCGTGCACCACGGCATTGCGCAGCATGTGCTCGAAAGGCGGCAACATGCGCTCGAGCACCTGGCGGTCAAGTTCGCCGGCGGCGCCTTCAACGATGAGCTCTGCACGTTTGCCGCTGTCGGATGCGGCCTGCCGCACGATGCGGGCAAGGCGCTGCACGTGGCGCTGAAAGGGCACCATGCGCGTGCGCATCAAACCGTTCTGCAGCTCCGTGATCGTGCGGGCCTGCTGGGTGAGAAGATTCTGTGCTTCCTGGGTCAGCGTCTCCAGGAGCTGCTGGATGCTCGCGACATCGCTCGCGGTCTCGGCCAGCGCGCGCGAGAATTGCTGGATCGAGGAGTAGCGATCCAGTTCCAGCGGATCAAAGTCGCCGCGATGGCTGCCGCCTTTCTCCTCGTGCCCGTGCAGGATCTGCGTCTCGGTCTCAATCTCAAGCTTGCGCAGCTGTTCCTTCAGGCGCGTCACCGTCCGCGACAGCTCCCCCAAATTGAAATCGATCGATCCCAACTGCTGCTCGAGACGCGCGCGCGCAATGCTGACCTCGCCGGAGGTATTGAGCATGTGATCCAAAAGCTCGGCATCCACGCGCGCCATCTCAGGCCGATCTCCCGGCGGCACCGGCTCCCGGCCCGGCGGCACGAGCTGCGGCGGCAACAGGATTTCTTCCGCCGCCACGGGCGGCGCGGTGGATGACATAGGCGCGAACGGCGGGGGCGCGGATGACATAGGCGCGAACGGCGGGGGCGCGGATGACACGGGCGCGAACGGCGGGGGCGCGGATGACACGGGCGCGGATGGCGCGGGCTCGGGTTGCACCGGCTCGGATGGCATCGCGGCGATCGGCTCGGCGATGAACTCCTGCGTCAAAGGAGCTTCGTCAGGCGCGAAGCTCGTGTCGGGCACGTCTGATTCGTTGAGCGCCAATTGCTCGGCGGTCCACTCGTACGAGGGCACCTCTGCCTCGGGAGCGACGGACTCGGAAGGCGCCGGTTCAAATGCTGCAGCGGGCGCGATCTCCTGCAAAGGCGCCGATATCTCAGCCAGCGAGGCCGGCACCTCGGCCACGGACTCGGGTACCTCAAATGCAGGCGTCGCAACGTCGCCGGCGGGAACCTCTGGCTCCGTCACGGGCTCCGTCACGGGCGCCGGCATCTGCACCGTGGATTCCAGTATCTCTGCAACGACCGCCTGAAGCTCCTGGGCTTCCGACGCGGGACCCGTTTGCGGACCCGTTTGCGACAATGCCTGGATGCGCTCAATCGCGACGGCCGCCGATGACAGTCCCCGACCCATCGCGACGGCGTCACGCATGCGCGCGAGCTCGTCAATACTCGCCTGCAGAACATCGAAAGTTGTCGGCGTTGCGGCCACCGCGCCCTGGTCGATCTGCAGGACGAGGGTCTCAAGCTCGTGGCTCAAGTCGCCCATGGGCTGAATTCCGGCCATGCGCGCGCCGCCCTTCAAAGTGTGCAGCGGGCGCTTCAGCGCGCCGCGCAACTCGGCGCTTTCAGGTTCGGCGCGCCACGCAGCGATCGCCGCCTCGGCGCTCTCGAGAAGCTCGGTCGCTTCTTCGGTAAAGATGCTCGCGATCTCGGGATCAAACTGCGGCACGGGCTCGGCGGGCGGCGGCGCCTGCTGCGCCGCCCGCTCGGCGTGCGCGGCGTCGGCGATGCGCCGGTCGAGCCCGGCTTGCGCGTGCGCGATGCGCTGCAGAAGGCTCTCGTGCGATAGGAAAAAGCCGGTCGACTCATTGAGGTTGCTCGCCACCGACTCCATGGCTGCCATGGTGTCCGCGAGCAGAATGAGATCGCCGTCCTCCAGGCCGAGCGCGCTTTCATAGGCCTTGCGCAACCACTGATCAAGCGGTTGCGCGAGCCTGATGCCGTGACGCGCCTCGGCCATGTTGGAGCTGCCGAAGAGCGTATGCACGGCGCGATAGATCTCCTCGGGCAATGTATGCGGCGGGGACGCGCTACCTTCGCGCTCCAAATAGGCACGCACGGCCGAGACATGAGCGCTCGTCTCACGCGCATAGATATCGGCCAGCACGGCATCCGCGCCGAATTCGGCAGGCTCGGGCACCTCGGGCGCGGCAGCTGCACTCTCCACGGGCTGCGGCTCGGGCACGGGAATCTCGGCGCTCTGCGCGACGCTGGGCTCCGGCAGCGGCTCCTCCACCGCTACCGGTGTCGGTGTCGGCGCGGGTGCCGATGCCACTGCGGGTGCGGGTGCGGGTGCAGCAGAGGCCGCATCCGTCTGGTTCGCGGCCAGCGCATTGGCGCGCATCAGAATCGAAGTTGCGTCGTGGGCTTGCACCTGGCCCGTCTCGAGCTGATCAATCAGTTTCGGCAGCGTCGTCACCGCGCTGTTCAGCGTTGCGACGATGGGTTGTGTGCGCGAGAGGGTGTTGTCGAGAAGACGGTTGACGAGATTCTCAATCGACCAGGCGAATTCAGCGAGCTCGCGCGCGCCGACCATGCGGCCGCTGCCCTTCAAGGTATGGAACGAGAGGCGCACCGTAGCCAGCGCCTCGCGATCGAGCGGGTTCTGCTCCCAGTCGTGAAAATAGCGCGTAATCTTTTGCAGCTCCTCGCGAGCCTCCTCGATGAAGAGTTTGAGAAGCTCAGGATCCGCCGTGTCCGCAAAGGCGACGGTCGCGGGCTCGCGTGCCGGCAGGATGGGCAGCACCGGATGAGTGCCGGTCAATACCACCTGTGACGTCTCCTCCCCCGAGCGCGCGAGTTGTACCGTGCGCGCAAACGAGCCCGGCGAAATCGCTTCCACCGTCGGCACGACGGGCGTGGGCTCCGACTCGAGCGCGCGCAGCGAGCTCTCCGCGTTATCGAGCATGTACCAGGGGTCGCTGCGCCCGGACTGCAGCGTCTCCATGTAGTACTCGACGCTGACGATCGAGTCAGCGAGCCGATCGAGCGAGGCCAGCGTCAATGCGCGCCCGCCCGGTTGCATGACGCGCCGCAATTGCACGCCGATCGCCTCGACGATCTCCACCGCGCGCGTCTTGCCGAGCATCAGGAGGCCCGCCTTCAGCCCGCGCATCAACTCCTGCCAGCTATCAAGCCCCGCCGCGTCGATCGCGCCGACCACCGCCTGAGTGACCGCTTCTTTGATGCGCGCAAGATTCAGGATGCATTCACGCAGCACGGCGCCTTGCACCTGCTGGAACTCGGCGTCCTCGTCGCGTCCGGGTACATGCGACTTCGGCAGGATCATGCCCACCAACTGGTCGTCGAGCTTGTCCTCGACGCCGATGAGCGTGGCCGCGATCTCAACGAGGAGCGCCTCTTCGGGCTTCAATTCACCGGATACGATCTCATCCAGGCGCCGGGTCTCGCGCATGATGTTGGCGCGCAGCTCACCGAGCCCCAAAACCCCCAGCGTATCGGCAATCTTGCGCAGGAGAGCCGCCTGCGATCCAAGCTCGCGCGGTTGGCCCGAGCCGCGGCGCACGAAGATATCGAGGACGTCTTTGACCTTGGAGAGATCCTCGCGAATGGCGGCCGCCACCGTTTGCATGAGCTTGACGGAGGGGGCGGAGAGATTCTCGCGCTCCTCCTCAATGTTCTCATCCACCGGCAAAAGCTCGGAGAGGCGAAACGAGGCACGCACTGCCACTGCGCGCGCACCCGTGGTCTCCGTGCGGCCGACGTAATAGAGAAGATTATTGAGGAGCTCCACGGGCGGAGACTGCGAGTAGCGCGACTCGCCCTCCTCGTAAAGCCGCTTGATCTCGCGGTCCGCCAGTCCCAACAGACGTTTGACGGAGACACCGCCCTCGAGGGCGCCTTCCTGCAGCGCCTCGATGACCGCGCCGACCACCCACCACAACTGGAACACCGGCTGATGGGTCGCGATCTGCTCAATCTTGCTCGACACCGCCGCCAGGATCTCGAGGTTCTGTTCGATGCGCTCGCCGCGGATCCAGCCGATGAGACCGACCTGGAATCGCGTGCGCAGCCGCCGTCCCCATTGCTCGACCGTCAGCGGCAGCTCACCGGGACCCACGGGCAGCGGCTGCGCCTGCTTGTCGGACTTCAGATTCAGGAGGAGCAGCGTGCCCTCGGAGAGGAGCGAGCTGCCGCGCACGGCGCGCAGATCATTGAGGAGCGGCAAGAGGACGAGCGCAAGATCGCGACCGCCGGCCAGCACGCGCTCGAGGTAGCTGGGCAGCTGCACCATCGCGCGCATCAGCGCATCCAGGCTCTCGGCCTGGCTCTTGCGCTCCGCGGCGGTGGCGAGGAGATAGCGCGCGACGTGCTCCATTTCCTCGGCGAGCAGCGCCGCACCGTAGATCTCGAGCACCCGCAGCACGCCCTGCACCTGGTGCAGCTCGCGGGCGCAACGCTCGAGAAGCGCGAAGTTGAGCGGCTGCTCGACGTAGCTTTCGAGCGCGCTGCGCGCCTCGGTGAGCGTCGCATTCAGCTCCCGGCCGACGAAATCGAAGGTTTGAGAGGCAACGTCCGCCATGACGCGAGGCCTAAGAGCTGCCCACCGCCGGCCGCAGGCCGCGCGTCAGTTTGGCCTCCTCCGGTGCGCGGAAACTTCCGGTCGTGGGCGCGAGCGGCTCGGGCGCCGGTGCGCCCGGCAGCCGAAACCCCGAGGCGGAACGGCGCAGACCCGCCGAGAGCTCCGCAAGCTTGGCGATCGCACCGGAGGTTGCGCTCGTTGAGTCCGCCGTCTGGGCGCTGATTTCCTTCAGCACCTGCATGTTGCGCGCGATGGCCTGCGCGGCGGACGTTTGCTGGCGGGCGCTCGCCGAGATGTTCTGCACCAGACTTGCGATCTGATTGGAGACCTGTTCGATCTCCTCAAGAGCCGCGCCCGCATTCTCAGCAAGGAGCGCGCCGCCGACGACATCCGTCGTGCTGCGCTCCATCGACACGACGGCCTCATTGGTGTCCGTCTGAATGGTGCGCACCAGCACTTCGATCTGCTTGGTCGCATTCGCGGCGCGCTCCGCCAGGCGCTGCACTTCATCCGCGACCACCGCGAAGCCGCGTCCGGCTTCCCCGGCCATTGACGCCTGGATTGAGGCATTCAACGCAAGAATGTTGGTCTGCTCGGCGATGTCATTGATGAGCTCGACGATGTTGCCGATTTCCTGCGAGCTCTCGCCCAGGCGCTTGATGCGTTTGGAGGTCTCCTGGATGGTCTCGCGAATGGCGTTCATGCCGTCGATGGTGCGGCGCACGGCATCCCCGCCCTTGTGCGCCACTTCCACGGAATGCCGCGCCACATCCGCGGCGCGCTCGGCATTGCCCGAAACTTCCTCGGTCGAGGAGGCCATGCCGCCCGCCGACTCGGTTGCAGAGGCAATCTGCTTCGACTGCGCACCGCTGGCCTTCGCGAGGTGCTGCGCGAGTGCCTGCGTCTGGCGCGTCGCGCCATCGACCTGGATCGAAGAGTGATTGATCGTGATCACAAGCCCGCGCAGCGCTTCGACCGCATAGTTGATCGAGTCCGCGATGGCGCCGGTGATGTCTTCGGTGACCGTCGCCTGCACGGTCAAATCCCCGTCGGCAAGGCTCGAGAGCTCATCGAGGAGGCGCAGTATGGCCTGCTGGCTGCGCTCGTTCTCCAGGCGCTGCGCATCAACGGCCAGGCGCTGCTGATTGGCGGTGTCGCGCTGCTCGCGCACGTTGATCCAAACGACCCCCAGCACGACGAGGGCCGACGCCGCCGGGACGAGGGGCACCCACCACTGCAGCGCATAGTTCGGCAGCATCCCGTGCGCGAGCAGGCACGCGCCCACGGCCACCGCGATGAGGACGATCGCCGCCGCGACCCAAGAGTCGATGGAACGAGTCAAGCAGCGGCCTCCGTGAAGGATGCGCTCTCGAGGAGCTGTCGCAGGCTCAACACCGGCCACTGTTCGCTGCCGCGGCGAAAGGCGCCCGCGAGATAGCGATCACACTGCGCGAGCGTCTGTGGCGCATCCCCGGAGAATTCATTTTCCGCGAAACGCCGGAATCCCAATACTTCATCGACCACGAGGCCCGCCGGAATATCCCGATGATTGACCACCAGAATGCGCGTGTTGCGCGTGAGGACGGTGGCGCTGCCACCCAGAAACTGCCGCAGATCAATGACCGCGAGGAGATGGCCACGAACATTGGCAAGCCCCTTGACCCAACTTTTCGCACCCGGCACACGAGTCAAGCTCGGCGGCACGCTCGACACTTCGCGGGTTTCCTCGCGCGCGACCAGATACAGCTCGCCCGCGATGCGCAGGGCGACGCCCACCCACTCGCGCCCGACCGCGCCGTCGTGACTGACTTGCGCCGATACCGAGCGCCCGCGCCGCTCGAGTTCTGCCAGTAACTCGTACGGCCGGTCCCGCAGTGATTTGAGAGCGACTTCCGCCATCAGGGCGCCAATGATTCAGACGGCCAGCGTGGCCTGTGCCTTCGCAACGAGCTGATCCGGAGATACGGGTTTCACCATGTAGTCGACGGCCCCCTGGCGCAGGCCCCAGATCCGATCGGTCTGCTGGCCCTTCGAGGTCACCATGATGATCGGAATGGAGCGCGTCTTGGGATCGTTCGCCAGAGCGCGTGTTGCCTGATAGCCGTTCATTCCGGGCATCACGATATCCATGAAAATAAGATCCGGGCTCATCTCACGCGCAAGACGTATGCCCTCGGCGCCATCGGCGGCGGCCGCGGTGCGGTAACCGTGGCTTTCCAGTGCTTTTTGCATGACATGCATCTCGGTCGGTGAGTCGTCCACGATGAGTATGAGCGGCATGACTCTTATCTCCCGATATGCGTCTCGATCGCGTTCAACAGCTCATCTTTCGTAAACGGCTTCGTCAGGTAGTGCTCGGAGCCTACGATGCGCCCGCGTGCACGATCGAACAGACCGTCCTTCGAAGACAGCATGATCACAGGAATCTGACGGAAAACCTTGTTGTGCTTGATGAGCGAGCAGGTCTGATAACCATCCAGCCGCGGCATCATGATATCAACGAACACGATGTCGGGTTGATGGTCGGCGATTTTGGCGAGCGCATCAAATCCGTCGATCGCGGTGAACACCTCGCAACCTTCCTTCGCGAGCAGCGTTTCGGCCGTTCTGCGGATCGTTTTGCTGTCGTCGATCACCAGGACTTTCAAGCCCTGGAGCTTCGAGTTGCTGCCCGTCACGGTGCTGAGAACTCCTGCCATAGACATGCGTGGTACGCGCGCGAAGTGAGATAGAAACGCAGCGCAGTTTTTAACATATCGGTACACCCCCCGCTATGCCACGCCCGTCACGTTTTTGCGAGTTAAGCACGCGGCTTCGCTAGAGTTTTGCGCCGCTTCGACATATTCGCCTCGGCGTTAATCATAATCCCAAAGCTTCCGCTACCATTCGACCCCATGAAAGCATCGCGTCGTTTGGCCGTCGTCATGGATCCGATCGCGCAGATTACCTACGCGAAGGACTCGACCCTGGCGATGCTCATCGCCGCACAGGCGCGCGGCTTCGAACTTTCCTACCTTGAACAGCCCGACCTCGCCCTGCGCGACGGCATAGCTTGCGCACGTCTGCGCACCTTGAGCGTACGCGCCGATCCACTCTCCTGGGCGACGCTGGGCGAGCCGCACGTCGCGCCCTTGGGGGAGTTCGATTGCATTCTCATGCGCAAGGACCCGCCGTTCGACATGGAGTACATCTACTCGACGTACATACTCGAGCGCGCCGTGGATCAAGGCGCCCTCGTCGTCAACCATCCGCGCGGCCTGCGCGACATGAATGAGAAGGTCTACACCGCCTGGTTTCCGGAGTGCTGCGCGCCGACGCTCATCACGCGCGATATGGGCGATATGGAAGCTTTTCTGCACGAGCAGGGCAAGATCGTCTGCAAGCCCCTGCATGGCATGGGGGGCCGCTCGATCTTCGTGATCGAGCGCGACGACAAGAACAGGCACGTGATCTTCGAGACCTTGAGCGACTACGGCCAGCGCTTCATCATCGTGCAGCGCTATCTGCCGGAGATCGCAGTAAGCGGCGACTCGCGCATTCTCCTCATCGAGGGCGAGCCTGTGGAATTCGCCCTGGCGCGCATTCCGGCGGCCACGGATCATCGCGGCAATCTTGCCGCCGGCGCTCGCGGCGTCGGCCGTGCGCTCAACGAGCGCGACCGCTGGCTTGCCCGGCAGATCGGCCCCAAGCTTGCGCGGGAGGGCATGATGTTTGTGGGGCTGGACGTGATCGGCGGCTATGTCACGGAGATCAATGTGACGAGCCCGACCGGCATTCGCGAGCTCGACAAGCAGTTCGGCACCGATATCGGAGCGCAGCTGATGGCCGCCGTGGAACGGCGCCTGGCGGCGCGCTGAGGAACGCGACGAAGAAGCAAGGACGTTACGATCCACCCGTGAATTGCGCAACGGAAGTGGAGCCAGAACGCCAGTGAGGAGTGATAATGCTCTGATGCCCCTCTCGTTCACGCGCACTCTTCGCTTGAAGGTTCGTTCGGAAGCCTATCCGTGGCTCATTGCTGCGGCAATAGAGGTGAATGAGGTCTTCAACTACTGCAATGAGACGAGCCTCAAGGCCGCGACCCGCACGGATTTGAAGCGCAAGTGGCTCACGGGCTTTGACCTGTGCGCCCTGACGGCCGGGGCCTCGCAGTACTTTGAGAAGATCGGCGCCGATACGATTCAGTCGGTTTGTAATCACTACGCCCAGAAGCGCAAGGCGGCCAAGAAGCTGAAGCTGAAGTGGCGCGTGAGTCGTGGCGCCCAGCGTTCTCTCGGGTGGATCCCCTTTAAGGCGGCGAGTTTGAAACGCAAAGGCCGGGGTGTGCGTTTTGCCGGCAAGTGCATTCGGGTGTTCGAACGGGAACGTCTGGAGGGAGTGAAGTGGCAGGGCGGTGAGTTCGCGCAGGATGCGGTCGGCGACTGGTGGTTGTGTCTGCCGGTGA
>Ga0182024_10005175_pt1 | contig 29413 bp, 23 predicted proteins | sample P32metaG_FD_120480 | JGI IMG/M metagenome (GOLD analysis project Ga0182024, IMG submission 120480) | Permafrost microbial communities from Stordalen Mire, Sweden - P3-2 metaG (Illumina Assembly) | ecosystem: Environmental > Terrestrial > Soil > Wetlands > Permafrost | place: Sweden: Stordalen...
AGTCTAACGTCTACACTTACACCGAAGCCACAGCAACGCCCGTGCCCGCGGTGCTCACCACTCCCACGCCGGGCACAGTGCTGGCAGGCTCCAGCGTGACCTTCACATGGACGGCCGGGACCGGGGTCACGGAGTATGAACTTCGGCTTGGCACCACAGGAGCGGGTTCGTCCAACCTCTATAGCTCGGGTACCGTAACGGTTACCACTGAGGCGGTGACCGGGCTGCCGACTACCGGGGCGACGGTGACTGCGACGCTCTATTCGCTGATCGGAAGCACCTGGCACTCTAACTCCTACACCTACACCGAAGCCAGCGCCACGCCCGCGACGATGATCTCTCCCACGCCAGGCACAGTGCTGGCAGGTTCCAGCGTGACCTTCACGTGGACGACTGGAAGCGGGGTCACGGAGTATGAACTTCGCCTGGGCACCACCGGAGCTGGGTCGTCCAACCTCTACAACTCGGGCACCACAACGGCTACCACTGAGGCGGTGACCGGGCTGCCGACTTCCGGGGCGACGGTGACTGCGACGCTCTATTCGCTGATCGGCAGCACCTGGCACTCTAACGTCTATACCTACACGGAACACTAGCGAACCGAATGCTCTCGCGCCGCGCTCAGCTTGTGCGGCGCGAGGCTTGGCTTCTTAGAGCGGTCCCATAATGAACGCGCCCTTTGTGAATCCGTTCAAGGTGGCTTTTGCCCCAAGAGGCAGCCACCTTGAACGATTTCATCGCGGCAAGACCTGAATTGAAGATGCTCTAACCAGGCTACCGGCCTGGTCCAAGCGCAGAAAGCAGAGAAGTAAGCCGCGCTACTGTTGTGGCGTCTTTGGCGGTGCGCTGTCCTTTTGGGTGGGGGCGGCCTGTGAGGCGGGCGCGCCCGGGACTGTCTGCGGAGCCGCTTGAGTGGGATTGACCGGCGACGCAGGGGCCGCGGCCTTCTGGCGCTGATCGGCGGCCTTCTGCAATTCCGCGTCGCGCTTCGTCTTTTCAGCCGCAGCTTCGGCGTCGGTGACGTAGTGGAAGACCTGCAAGCGTCCGGGGTATTGCTCGGTTGTGAAAACCCGGTTCTTCTTGTCGATGGCGACTCCCACCAGCGCATCGAACTGACCGGGCAAATTCCCGTGATCCTGGCCTACATACGTCAGCAACTGGCCTTCACGATTGAAGACCTGAAGGCGGTCTGTCATCTCGTCGGCCACCCATATGTGCCCGTCGGCGTCCACCGCGATGCCCTTGGGCCGTGCGAAGGCTCCAGGCCCATCGCCGTGCTTGCCAAACAGGCTGATGAAGTTTCCGTCGGCATCGAAGATCTCCACCCGATTGTTGAGCGTGTCGGTTACGTACACATTGCCGTCGCTATCCAACGCCACGCCCTGCGGCGCGCCAAAGTCGCCGGGAGTGGTGAGGAAATGGTTCTTGCCGCCGGTCCCGATGCGCCGCAACAGCTTCAGCGTGTCCGCGTCAAAGACAATCACCTGGTCCTGCTGCGTGTCGACAACATAGAGAAAGCGATTCGTCGTATCGATGGCGATGCCAACCGGATCCACCAGCCCCTCGGTGATCTGGTTTTCCACCTCGTGCTTGGTATTGAAGATCAAGACGCGGTGCATCTTGCCGTCGGAGACAAAGAGCCGGTCGTCGTCATCGATGGCCAGACCGTTGATCCAGCCAAAGTGGGCTTCGTAGCCATTCCGGATGAGTTGTGTGTCGCGGGTCTCCGTGTTGAAGATAAAGATGGCTCCAACTTTTTGATCGGCTACGTACACTAGGCCTTTGGAGTCGATGGCGATGCCGTAGGGCCCGATTAGTTGGAAAGGAAAAGTCTTGGGATTGAATTTTTCTTCCTGGGATTGCCCGCCCGCAAGGCGGTCCATCCAGGTTGCCTTGGGTTTGGCGGCGGCTGCCGTGGAGTAGTCGATCTTCGCCCCGGCAAAATAATCCAACCAGTGCACACGCGCGATGTTGGGCGGGCTCGGCCATGCCAACTTGAGGGGGTCAAAGGCGAATTTGCGCGGACCCACGGTCGTGTCAGCGGCGGTATCGTTTTTTTTCTTCTTCTTGTCTGCATTGGCGGAAAGCGGCAGAGCCAGTCCCAGAGCGAGCAGGAGCAGCAGAGCAATCGGTTTGCGGGTGCGCATTGAATTGAAGAGAAAGCCAAACATCTTGATCTCCAGTTATTTCCCAGGGGGAGTTGCATCCTTCATGTTGAGCCTGTTCTTGTGGCAGTTGTCGCAGAAGGCCATGTTATTGGATTGGTCCTTGACCAGTAGATCGGCTTGAGCCGAAGCGTGAGGCTGATGGCATGAGAGACAACTGAGCGGCGTCTTGACCTTGCTTTGATTGGTTGGATCCATTACGTCGGAGACGGGGTGGTACTCAACCGGATGGCCCAGGCCAAAGCGCAACGGCAGGATCGCGACCTTGTTCTTCTTGTAGTAGTCGTCTGGCAGCTTGACGGTGCCGTTGAAGATGGTAAGAAGATGCGCAGCGTCATCCCGCTGCGGCACGGAATCGGGACCGTGGCACTCAAGGCAGAGCAGATTCCCCTTGGCGCGCAGCAGATGATCGATCTCACCGCCGTGAGGCGTGTGGCAGGTGGCGCAGCCCTGCACGAAGGCGGGTTGATGGTGCACAGACTTCTTGCGCAGATCGTCGATGTCAGTGTGGCATCCCAGGCAGATACTGACTGAGTCCGTCTTGGGCAAGCCGGGCTGGCTGCTGGCATGCGGGCTGTGGCAATCAGTGCAATCCCCCGCTGCGCCGGGATGCGGCACTTTGGCCGTGTCAATCAGTTTGGCCTTGTCGTCGTGGCAGGTTACGCACAGAGACTTGGCATCGGGCTGCGTCAGCACCACTTTTCCGTCCTTCGCAGGCGAGTGGCAAATTTCACAACTCTTGGCCTCGAAGGGCACATGCATGAACTTCGCCATCAACTTGGGAGCAGCGGACTGATGCGGATCGTGGCACTCCATACAGTTGGTGGTTGCGAAGGGCTGGTTCTGATGAGCCTTTTGCAGGTCTGCATCCTTTGCATCATGGCAATCCAGACAGAGCGCCGGGGCAGCCTTGGTCAGATGGAAGCGGTTGTCCATCGTGGGCTCGGCGCCGGTCTTGTGGGTGATGTGGCAGGTGTCACAGCCCATATCGAGCGCGGCGTGACGGCTGCCCTTCTCGGGTACATTCAATCCGGTCTGGTGGCAACTGAGGCAGAGATTTTCTTTTTCCCCGCCTGACGCTGGCTTCAGGAGCTGATTCTTGTTGTCGCTGGTGTGCGGATCGTGGCAAGTGAGGCAGTCGCGGACTGCGGGGGGATGGACTGTCCCTTTTATGTCCGCCGCTTTCTTATCCGCATGGCAGGTGAGGCAAAGCCCGTAAGGGGTTGCGGCTATCAGCTTGACGCGTGTGACATCTTTATTGACCCGAACTTCGTGGCAGCTCATACAGCCCGCCGCGATGGCGGAATGAACGGACTTGCCCTTCGATTTGTCCTCATGACATTCAATGCACTTGGCGGAGTCAGTGTTCTTGTCCAGCGGAACGGGATGAACGGCAGCGGAGGCGCGCGTCGCGAACAAGATGGACAAGGCGATGCAAATCCAAATGGTTCGACCGAACTCGTGGGCGCAGTGGTGCGCAGCAGTTTTGCGGAACAAGGCGCGATGAGGGACCAGCTTCATACGTACTCCGGAGGAAGCAGGTTGCACGAAGTTCACCGTAACTGGAGAAGACGGCGGCGAGGTGCAACGCACGAGCAAGCCAACGAACGAAATCAATTCCTCATGGATATTAAATATTGCAACGGTAGCCAGTGACGGTGATTTAGATCACAACTCCAACGAGGCGCTTCGGGCTGACGCTCACCTCTTGACGCCGATGCCCTTGCGCAAGCTGCCCTGCGTAACTGTGCCGTCGGGATTGTGAGCGGTCTGGTGACACGCCAATACGCAGGTATTCGCGGCGCGATTGTAGGAGATGGGAAGGCCGCCATTCGAGGCCACCACATTCACATCAAAATTGATCAGCCGCTCGCCGCTGATGGTTCCGCTGACGGCTCCCATGCCGTGGGCGGTGTGGCAAGTGGAACAGGTGAAGCCATCGTTCATGTGGTTGATGTGCCCACTCCAACTCGTAGCGCTCTGCACGATGGACAAATTGTGACACTTGCCGCACAGGCTGTAGGGTCCGGCCACGCTCAGATCAGGATTGGGAAAGAGATTGGAAATCAGCTGACCCGGTGCGGCGGCTAGGCTGAATTCATAGCGCCGCTCCAAAATATGAGTCCACTTGGACCCGTGGGGACCGTTCGGGCCGGCGCCCCCGAACTCGCGATTGTCGTCGCTGTTGTGGCAATCGGTGCAGAGAATCTGAGTGCCCATGGCGCGTCCTTGCGTGACGCCGTCCTGGTTCAACATGCTGGGCAGCAGGCTGGGTTGTGGGAGAGAGCTGCTGCTGACGTGCGTGACGGGATGGCTGGAGGTCGCCGCAAGCGCAAACTGCGAGATCAGGTTCAAAGGATCGCCCGCCGAAACCGCCCGCACCGGGAAGTATCCATAGATCGGCAACACTTGTTTGCCTGTGCTGGCGCCGTGACAGCGCAGGCAGTTCTCAAATTGATTGACGGCGGGCGTAAGCACGGTGACTCCGTCGCTGGCGCTGACGCCCACGATGTCCTTTTGAGAGATGCGGAGCAGCGGCGGAAGAGGAAAAACCCCTACGATTTCGGACCCATGCGCGTTGTGGCAGTCCACGCAAGTGGCATGACGGTTATTGTTGAGCAATGTTGTTTCTGCGGCATCGTGCGGATTGGTCGCACTCGGAAATGGATGCCCAGTCAGCTTGGCATACTCGGGAAATACGTTGGCATAGGAAGCCATGGGGGAGATGTTTGAGCCGTTGTGGCAGGCAATGCAATCCTGTTCATTCTGACCGCGCAGCAGCCGCGCCGTCCCGCTGCCGTTGTGCGGCGCATGGCAGGAAATGCAGGCGTCGCCGGCCACCGTCGGGTAACTGCCGAGGAGGGCCGAGGGTGAAATCTTGTCCGTGGACAGTGCATGCGCGCTGATGGACCAATCGGCGATTGGGTTGACCTTGCCACCAATCTGCCGGGTTGGATCGTGGCAGGCCAGGCACATCTGACCGCTTGAGCTGTCCTTGACCAGAAAATTCAGCGACACCAGGTCTTTGGCTTGAATGTGCGGATTGTGGCACGACGTGCACTCGACGTTGCCTTTGATCAGCTTCACCGCCCCGGTGGGGTCGGCGGTCGTCTGGCTTGCCACCAGCGAGGCAACTAGGTCGATATTATCCTTCAGAGGCGTAGCCAGGCTGAATGGGTGCGACATCTGCATGTTGCTGCCGAAGACATCCAACGCGTTCATTGATCCGCGGGTCGTGACCTGGCCATAGGCCACGGTGGTGCCGATCGCCACGGTACCGTCATGGCAACTCAGGCATTGATTGGTAGAGTAGCCAATCGTTGGCTGCCTGCCGGTGTTCGTTGCGGTGCCGCTGGTGTACGTTGTGTAGGTTTGGGTGGTGAGCTTCTGGTTCCATAGGCCAAGGTTCAGTCCGGAATGCGGTGCGTGGCAGTAGGCGCAGGAGTCCGGACGGGCGCCGGTGATGGGCGAGCTGCTTCCTGGCCCGAGATTATGCGCGCCCAGCACATCGCCTGTGATCTGAGCAGGCAGGGTGGTCCCGGTGAGCAGTATAGTGAGCCCCGCTATCAATAGTCTGAGCCTCACTTAACTCCCTCCGCTACCTGCATTTTCAAGCCGGCGTAATGAAATACCTGCACACGGCGGTTGAACGTATCCACTACAAAAACCCGGTCGTTATGGTCGATGAACAACCCCGCCGGCAGCTGGAATTCCCCCGCATGCACGCCCTTGGCGCCGAAGTAATACAACAACTGTCCCTGGCGATTGAAGACCTGCACCATGCCAAGCAAAGCATCCACCACGTAGAGATCGCCTTCGGAGTCGACCCCGACGCCCTTCGGCCGGAAGATCGTGCCGGGACTATCGCCTATCTTTCCAATGGAGTATTTGAAGGCTCCGGAGCGGTCGAAGACCTGTACACGGAAGTTCATGGCGTCCAGCACCAACAAGTTCGGCCCATCCAGCCGCAGTTCCGTGGGCAGATTGAACTCGCCCTCGGCCTCACCCGTTTTGCCGATGGTCTGCAGAATATTACCTTGCATGTCGAGCACAAACACTTCGTCGCGCAGCGTGTCCGTCACGTAAATCCGCTGCGTTGCCGAGTCCACGGCGATTCCAGTGGGCCGCTTGAAATAACCCTCGCCGCCTTTCAAGCTGCCGATGGCATGCAGATATTTTCCGTTGGAATCGAAAACGAAAATCTCGCCCGCATCCGAATCGGTTATGTATATGTTGTCCTGGGCATCGATGGCGACGCATTGCGGCGTCAGCATGGAGTCTTTGCTCTTGCCCTGGCGTTGGATGAACTTGTACTTATGCTGGATGAAGTCGAAGACGTGAACGCCAGCCGCGCCGGGATCCGTCACAATGATCCGTCCGCGCGAATCGGTGGCAACGCTATAAGGACGCACCATGGAGTGGTAATCGGGCGCGCCGGCGATTACGTCCACCACCTTGGTCCAGAATCCGCGGTTCGGCTTGACTTCAGTTTCTGAGTTGAAACTGTGCTCCCAGGAGAGCTTGCGCCCGCCCTCCAGCGACATCTCCCACGCTTCCGGCGCGGCTGCCAGGGGCTTGGATTTCTCTGATGCCCGCATCGGAGTCAACAGCGGCCCGGCGCAGGCCAGAATCAGGGCCGCGCTTAGCCATTGCCGCCGGTCTCGTCCTAGAAGAAGTTGAACCAACGCGACACCCCAATGTAGAACGATGATATTACTTCCGGCTGTGTCCCCGACGCGCTAAAGCCTTGCTCCAACCGCGCGTACCCGCTGTTATAGCTCAACTTGCGGGTCTGATACTGGATAGTGCTGGTGAATTCACTGTTCTGATTGGCAGACGAGGTCCCGGCGCTGCTGGTGTTGCTGGTCGACCTGGCATAGGCGACTGCGAGCATGAGCTTCTTGATTGGGCTGCTGGAGACCCCTACGGAATAACTATTTCCGCCGTAGAGACTCACCAGGCCCGAGGTAAAAACCGGCGGAAGCACCGGCACCGGCACCAGGCCCGACCCGGTCTCCAGTGCCTGCCCGCTGGACCTGGAGTAACTGCCGTTGGCTGTGATCCAGGGGCTATAGCCCACGCTGCCGCTATAACTCTGGCTGCCGTTGGCTGTGCCCGCTTGCTGGGTCAACGCGGTCCGCGCGCCGCCCGCGCCCGCACTCATATACAGTTTTCCCCAACGCCGCCTTGCGGTGCCTGTGTAGTTATAGAACGAACTCATGTAGGTGACTAGCAAGGTTTGTGCATTCTGCGCATATCCGAATGACCCGCTCACCTTCCACCCCAGAATCTCGCTGGAGTAATTCTCGTTGGTCGAAAAACCCAAAATGTCCTCGCCAGTCTCGTCCGTGACATTGGCGGTCATGTTCAGCGTAGAGCTGAAATAGCCGTCAAGCAGCGGGTGCGAATATGCAGCGCTTCCGCCATAGGATGTTACTCCGTAATTCTCTCCCAGAAAGTCCTGGGTGCGGCGTTCGACATAGGCCGTGGTTTGCACGTGTGCTGTGGGCGCGTAACCGGCAGACCCCTCCACGTCCAGGGAATCGGACGTGTCGCTGGTGTTGAGCCCCGATGCCACGCCCCCGGCGGCCACAATCGACTCGATCAGCTGGCCGCTCAGATTGTCTGAGTAGGTGGCGCTCGCCGAGAAAGACAGCTTCTCGGTTGGATGCACCGCAGCCAGGGCGTTGAAGATGTCAATGGTTCCGGTGGAATTATTGCCCAGGTAATCGGTATCCCAATCGGACCGGTTAACCGCAGCGGAGACCGAACCGTTCAGGGGCAGCTTGTGCGAAATATTGAATCCGTAGGCACTGCCGTCAGAGCGTACTTCAGTATCCTGATCACCGGCCACCACCTGCGGAATCAGCGAGTGACTATCTCCGTCGGAATAGTAGGCGCCCATGTTGAACCCCGCCAGAGTGTATGCCGAATGGAGGTTGACTGAATGGAACTTGGTATTCCCTTGATCGTTGGCCCCGTATACCGAATACTGGCTGCTGCCCATCTGGAAGCCCGCAGAGAAGCTGGGCGCGTCCGGCAGGTTTTCGCTCCAGTTGACGCCAAACGAATCGTTGTTGCCATGGGTTACGAAATTGGCGAGGCCCGGAACAGCATAGTTCCCTTCCTGGTTGTAAGCCTTGGAATAGGTAATGGAACCGGGAAAGTGGCTGCCGCCGAAGATGTTGGCGGACGCGGACACCCCGCTGGCGTCGGATATGGATTGGAAATCGGAGTTCGCCCGCGATTGGTTCAGATAAACGTTGGCGTTAAACGATAGAAAATTGGGATTGTAAAAAGCCCCAGAGTAAGTTGCGGTACCTCCCATTACCCAGTTGTGTTCTGAACTGGTCATGTTCCCATAACTCGCGGAATACCCTGGGGAGACCACGCCGCTCAGGCTCGAGCTGAGCAAGCCCGTCCGGACCTGCGCGGCGATGGGCCATGCCAAAAGCAGAATGGCTGCCTCGAAAAGTCCCGCAACTCGCAAAGACCCCCTCACTATTCGCCATCCTCAACTTCTCTGCGCTCGTGCGTGCAGCCATGAATCTCGTTCTCGTTTCAGGCTCGCTTCAGGTATTCCACCGTTATCGAAGCCAGCCGCCTATTTCAAGACCCTCTTACAGTTCCTCGATCTTTGCGTTCTGCCGCAGCTTGTTGCCCAGTGCGGCACGAAGCTCGTTGCTCTTCTTCTGTTGCAGATCCTTTTGCAGTTGCGCTTTCACGTCTTCAAATTTCGCCTCGCCGGCGGGCGTGTGCTCTCCCAGGCGCACGATGGTGGAGATCTGCTCCACTTGAATCACGTCGCTGACATCGCCCGGCTTCATGGCCGCGAGCGCCTTCAGAACCTGAGGAGCCAGTTCACTGGCGGGGATGGGCTTATGCTGGCCCATCATCACGCGATAATCGTCTTCGGAGATCTTCTCCGCCAGCATGCCGAATTCTTCCGCGGTCTTCGTCGCCTTGGCCTGGCGTAGCGCGTCCTCTGCCCGCTTGTACCCCTCATTCAATTGATCGCGCGTTGCCTTTGCGGGCGGGATGACTGAAATCGTCTGGAAGGTAAACGACTCAGGATACTCGAAGCGGCCCGGGTGCTTATCGTAGAAGTCCCTGAGCTCGGCGGGTGAGACCGCACTTTTGTTCTCGACTTCGCTCTTCAAAAGCGCGTCAATCAGCAGCGAGCGCCGGATCTTGCCCTGCAGCAATTGCTCCGAGCCATGAAACTCGCTCTGGAAGAGTGCATTGAATTCGTCCGGCGTGGAGAATTGTTGGCGGAACTCTGCTTCGGCATGCTGCATCTTCGCGGCAGGCACAGTGATTTTCCGGCGCAACGCCTCCTGGTAGACCAGCTCTTCGAAGATGATCATCTTCATGGCGCCGTCGCGGATCTGCGGTTCCAGATCTTTCGGAATTCCGTTGTGCTGACGAGCATAGGGAAAGATCGCGTACTCCTCGCGCACCAGGTCGTCGTCGGTGAGTACCGAGCCGTTCACCCGCGCCACAGGCTTGTCTGCCGGTGTCATCGACGCTGTCGCCGGTGCGGGCGCTGCAGCGGTAGGCTGCGAAAACGCCGTGGGAGCATGTGAGGCTACTTGGGCTCCGGCTGCCGCCAAGGAAATCAAAAGGAATGTGCAAATGGGGAATTTGTGTTTCATGGGTGTCATCCTGATTCGGGGAAAAACTCGGGGAAAAGAGGGAGGGAGACTGTCGGCCCCCTCCCTTTTTGTGCAGACGGATTAGAAGATTGTTCCTGAGGTGCCGCCAGCCGACTCGTTCGACTCGCCGCCATGGCACTGACGGCAGAACTGCGCGGTCTGGTTGCTGCCAGGGGTGGTGCTGGCCGGGTTGTAAGGAGCGCGAATGAAGAACATCGTCGCGTAGTTGCCAGTCGGCAGGCCTGATGTGGCGCCGTTGGTTACTGCGACCACATTCATCAGGTGCTGGTTGTGGCAGCTGGTGCAGGTAACTACGGCTGTGCCGTTATAGGCCTTCAAGCTGACAAAGAAGCCGTAGTTCGTGATGAACTTGGCAAAATTTGTCCCGCTCGGCACGTTAATCGCGCCGCTGGCCGCCTGGGTGCAATCCCAGTTATGAGCGCCGCCGCAACCGACGGTGGCATTTTGGCCTACCGGGTGGTCGTTGAGGTAGTTACCAAGGGTGGAGCCATCGTTTCCGAGCAAGGTCGGGACGGTGTTCCAGGTTCCGTAGGTTGCGGGCAGGGTCTCATAGACCGCGTTCCGCATCATGGCACCTTTTGCGAGGTTGCCGTCGTGGCAGCTCAGGCAAGGGAGAACGCCGGTAGCTTCGGGCGTAGGACCCGCCATACCAACGCCCGCGGCCGGCATCGTCACTGGGGTGTTTCCGGCAAATGTAAACGTCTGGCCGTACAGGCTGCCGAGATCCTCGCCCCAGAGAGCGACACCGCCCGCATTCGGGTCGGCGGTTCTTGCAGCGCCGTTGCCGTATGCGCCGCTGTGAGGTGCGTGGCAGCCTGCGCAGCCACGGCCGTAGTTGAGGTGAGCGCCCAGGACGTCGGTCGCTGGCGCCTGTATCTGGGCTGCCGCAAAACTCGCGGCTGCGATGAACATCGTTGCGATAAGAAGATTGCGCTTCATTTTGAAAAGCCTCCTAGCTGGTCGACTGAACTGTGACGTCGACCGTTCTTTCGTTGATTTCAGTTCAGTCTCCATGCTGAGCATGTGCGCGACTGATGCCTCTGGCTCGGGATGGGACGATGGTATGGCCGCATCTCGTAAGTGATTGAAGAGAAAGGAATTTCGATAATTTCCCGGGTAAGGGATTGAGATATCCTTGGGAGATTGGCAACCGATGCCGCGCATGCTGGAGCCGTGGCATTGGTGAAATGCCCCAAAGTGATCCGATCCCGCGTGGTTCGTTTTCATACCTGAGAACCGTCACCCCATCCGAAAACCTATCGGCCGCCTGCAAGACTTCTTTAGGCGTTCGGGGTTATGGACACATATTTTCAGGTGCCACCGTCGCGCGCTGTGACGCCAATCACGCCATGTAAGCCGCATCGCGAAGCGCGTGATCTTCGTCACACGCCCTCCGTTATGCATAATGCTCAACTATCTCTGTCATCACCACTAAGGTGACGTTGCAAGGTGGGTGCCCAAAAGACCCTATGTTCCGTGGGGCCTCTCTAATCATCGAGGCTGGCGCATCAATGTTGACGATCGAAAGCGTCTGATTCAAGGCAATCCTGACCATGGGAGAATCCAAGATGGCAATTGAACCAACCGCGGCATCTGGTGTGAGCCCAACCTTGCCAACGGTGCAGGTCTACGGGATGGCAGTGATTTGCCTCATGGCCGGCTTGACTATCGGATACCTGCCGCGGGGATCGCAAACACCCATTTCGGGGGCTCGACCCGCTGCCAGCGCCGGCCCGCGCTCCACCCCCGGCGGGACAATGCAAGACGTCGCTGGGCCCAGTCCCGCAGGGATGAGCCAGATGGCCGGCAATCCGGCGGCGCAACCCGCTGCCAATGCCGGGCCGCAATCTGCCCCGAGGCGCACCATGGGCAGCGGACATATGCCCACCCTGGAAGAGATGAAGCAGATGGCCGACAAGCAGGCGGCGCCACTGCTGGAAAAGCTGAAAAGCGATCCGAACAACGCCGCTCTGCTAATGCAGGTGGGAGCCATTTATTACACGACGCACCGGTTCACTGAAGCGTCTGCCTACTACAACAAGGCGGTGCAGATTGAGCCAAAGAATGTGGCCTTTCGCGTGAAACTGGCCACCAGCCTGTACGGCAACGGCGATGTCAATGGAGCGATCGCACAGTTGAATCAGGCCCTGAGCTATGACCCGAAAGACGCCAATGCGTTGTTCGACCTGGGCATGATCCGGTTGCAGGGAAAACAAGACGGCAAGGGCGCCGTGGCCGCATGGCAGCAACTGTTGAAGTCGAATCCGCAATTGAGCGCGGGCCGCAAAACCACAGTGCAAAAATTAATGGCCGACGTGATGACGACGTTAGGTGATCAGCGCGGGGTTGAAGGAGCACGGAGCAATGATGCACACAAATAAAACTCCTGCTCAGCCATGGACAACCGGGCAGGCCATCATCCTGGCGGTTATCTGCCTGATCGTGGGCATCGCCGGCGGCTGGGCGATTCGCGCATGGCAAAGTCCGGCGGTAGCTGGATCCGCGCAAACTGCCACCGATTCGGCGCCGGCAGGGAAAGGGGACAGCACTGTCGCCCAGACACCCAGTCCCGCTCAATTGAAACAAATGGCCGACGCACAGGCAGCGCCGCTGATCGATAAACTCAAGTCGGATCCCAATAATCCGGAATCGCTGACCAACATCGGCAACGTCTATTACGACGCGCAGCAATATCCCGTCGCTGTCGATTACTACGGGCGCGCACTCAAGGCCAAGCCTTCAGACGCATCCGTGCGCACCGATTTGGCAACTGCTGACTGGTACATGGGCAACGCCGATGAGGCGATCGCGGAATTCGACAAAGCGCTCACCTACGCACCCAATAATCCAAACACGCTCTTCAACCGAGGCTTGGTCAAGTGGCAGGGGAAGAAGGACGGCGCGGGCGCTGTTGCCGATTGGGAAAAGCTGTTGGCGACCGACCCGAACTACGAAGCAAAAGACAAAGTCAAACAGATGATCGCCGACGTGAAAAAGCAAGAAGCTGTCCAGCCGGGAACGAAGGCGAACTAGAGCGAGAGAATCCGCAGGGGGGAACCAAACCGTCGAGGTAAGAGTTGGACAACCTGGTGCATCGGCGAGACGAGAAGGAGATGAGGGACGCACGCTTCGCTATGCGGCTTTCTCTTGCTTTTGGCGTCGCCATGCTCTTCGGGAAGGCGACCGCTTATTTCATGACCCACTCGGCTGCAGTTTTTTCCGACGCGGCCGAGTCGGTGATTCACGTGATTGCCGTAGGTTTCGCCAGTTTTAGTCTCAGACTCAGCGCCCGGCCCGCTTCGCACCATTTCCTCTACGGATACGAGCGAATCACATTCTTCTCTGCCGGATTTGAAGGCGCGCTGATCGTTGTGGCCGCGATCGCAATTCTTGTCGAGTCGATTCACGAATGGATTGCCGGACTGCAATTGCAGCGCCTGGGATCAGGGGTTGTGCTGATCCTGATAGCTGGAATCCTGAATGGAGGTCTCGGCTACTACCTCATCCGTACCGGCCGCAGAACGAATTCCCTGATCCTTGAAGCCGACGGCAAACACGTATTGACTGACAGTTTGACCAGCTTTGGAGTGGTGGGAGGGCTGGCCCTGGTTCTGATGACGCATTGGAAGCCTTTCGATCCCCTGGTGGCAATTGCGGTGGCTGTTAATATCCTTTGGTCGGGTGGCCGCCTGGTGTGGCAATCCGCGGTTGGCCTCCTTGATTATTCCGATCCCGAAACGGGTCGAAGAATTCGCGAGCGGCTGGATTTAATCTGCTCCGAACTGAACATTCAGTACCACGGAGTCCGCTTTCGCACCACGGGGTACCGGCAGATTATTGAAGTGCATCTGCTGTTCCCACGTTTGACCCCAGTAAGTGAGGCCCACGGTCTGGCCACAATTCTGGAGGAACGGCTGCCGGATGATTTGGGAATGCCGGCCGAAGTCATCACGCACCTTGAGTCGTTAGAAGATCATGGCGACGTTCACCACCACCCGCACTACACAGGAAGGCCTGATTGACCTGCGCGCCGGTTCATTGCCGTTGGCTTCGGGATAGATTGCCGTTCGAGATGCGTTCTGCCCCGAAGCTACTTACCGGGCCTCCTTAGCCGTAGAGCTTGCATAGAGTTTGACGGGTCCCAGAAGGCCGGAAGCCTGTAGAGGTGACTTTGCCCTGTATGGCTTCATTGGCGTGAAGGTGTATTTCGTCGTCACACCTGGCTGCTCATCGCCGATGAGCCTGTTGACCCACGCATTGATCACCGCGACCTTCAATTCGTTTGCTCCCGGCTTCAGGGCGTCAGTCAGGTCAACGCGATAAGGAGCATGCCATACGACACCGAGCGATTTTCCGTTCAGCCAAACCTCGGCCAGGTTCTTGACGTCGCCCAGGTCGATCCAGACATTTGTGCCCTTCTTGAGCCAGTCCGCCTGAGCGTTGATCGACTTGGTGTAAGTTCCGGTTCCGGAGAAGTACTTCACTCCCTGATCGTCGCTGTCGCTCCACGAAATCAGCTTGTCAAGCGTGATAGAGGGCGGCGCGCCGCGGTCGGGCTGGAAGCTCACACTCCATGGGCCCTCCACTGTGGCCAGCGGCGTCTCCACCAGCTTGGGCAAGGTGCGCGACATCACCTTCGCAGGGGTGCGGAACACCACGAACACCGTGCCCCATGGCTCGAAATGCAGCGGAACCGTGGTGCGGCCGTCCGCGATTTTGTAAGAGGCAGGCTCGGTCTTGCCGGTCTCCGAATGCCAGAGCTCGGGAGTCTTGCCCGCAATGCGGAAGCTTGCGTCCACGGTTGCGTCATGGTCGCCGCGGTTATCGAGGAAGTAGATGTCGGCGTTGGCCGTCTTGCGATGCACGAAGAGAATCTGCGAGTCGCCTTCCGGCTTGCTGTAATCGAAATCCGGAGCAACATTCAGGGCCTTCAGCGTGGCTTCCGCGTTTTGGCCCGCGTATACCTTGCCCTTTCCAATGGAATGTACGCCCGTTCCGTCGCCGAACAATTCATCGCTCAGTTTTTTGAACTCGGCTTGATCGTCAGAGAGGCTTGGAGTGTCGGTGGGCCTTGCGCCAGCCACAACCGCGCCCTGCTCCACCAGCTCGTGAATAGCGCGCAGCACGGGCAGGGACATGTGCCTGCTGTATGGGTCAAGAGCCAGCAGCCTGTAACTCATTCCGCTCGCGGTGGTGATCGTTCCATCCGCGGCGTCTATTTCGTGGATCAGTCCGTCTGCGTTGATGTAGTCGAAGTTGTAACCGGCAGGCACGTCGGGCGCCTTGTCGGTAAAGAGCGCGGTGATGTTCGAGTCTTCACCGTAGTAGTAGATGACATCCGCGTCAAAGCGGCCCTGCTGCAATAGAAAAGAGTTGCGCGTCAGGTAATCGACCCAAACGTGCGCCTGCTCGGCCCAGGTCTCGTTGCGATTGAACCATTGTCCGCAAGGTCCCAAGGTCAGTCCAGGCACTTTGCCAATCAGCGGTTGGTGCGCCGACTCGTGCACAACGATGCGGTTGATTCCGTTGAGGAATTCCTGATCGGCAGTAGGCTTGAGCGTCGCCGGCGACCAGGCCCATGCCGTCGTTTGATCGCAGGACGTCATCGACTCCGCTGCGGCCAGGTTCTGGCCATAAATGTGCGCCACCGACGCCGATTCGCGGTCATCCCCGTTATAGCCATATTGGATCTTGTTCACGCCCGGCTTCTGGGTCCACATGGCGCTCATCGGAATATCGTCGAGCTTCTTCACCTCCATGCCATCGGCGATGAGGGCGCGCCCCGATTCGTGCGACTCGCCATAGTGGCCCATTCCACGTTCTTTCAGTGAGGCCTCCACTTGGCCGTAGTGCTCATCCGCAACCAGGTCAGCGATGGTCTTGCGCAGATCCCAAAGGAACTGGTCGCTGGCTTGCGCGCTCTCAACCACGCGGCCTGTGAGCACGGGCAGCCATGGGGTGGGGTCGTAGCCGCGATGCTTCTTGAATTGGGCAATCATATCGTCGGTCCAGTTTTGCGCGCCCGCCTCCCAGCTATCGGTGACGACGTACTTGATGCCGCGATTGCCCATCATGTCAGCGCCCACCGTGTCTCTGTAGCTGTTGAGATAGCCGTCCATGTAGTGCTTCACATAACCCGCGTTCAGCTTGTCGACTTCAAGTCCGGTGGCTTCAGCCGTTGCCGGATGATTGGTGATGCCGAGCAGGGAATATCCGATCCGCAGCACTACCCAACTGCCTGCAGGGGGCGTCCAGTCCAGTGCGCCATCGGGCTTCATTCTGATGGTCAAATCCACCACATCGCTCTTTTGAACCGCATCGGCCTGGGCGGCATCGGGCGTGGCGAACTGATACAGATCCGGCATCTGTGTGAATGCCGCTTTCTCTTGAAAGCGATTGACGCGCGCGCCGGGATGCAGTACTAGTTCGGCGATGAAAGTATCCTTTGGAGGCTTGGGCGTAGGCATTCCCATGGACGCCATCATCTCCGCAAAGGGATTCGGCGGGACAGGCAGCGTCATGAACGTCATGCGGAAGTACTTCGCCGTGACTGGGGCAAAAGCAATTGTGTGTTCCGTCGAGCCGCCCTTGGGATTTGCGACTACGACATGGAAGTTCTGGCCGTCGTCGCTGGCTTCGAGCGCCTGCCCGCTGACGCCGCCCGGCGGTGCGAAATTATCGAATGGACCCTTGGTGGACGCGACAATGGTGAGCCCGCGGATCGTCTGCGGTTGCGGGTATTCGAACTGAATCCAGGCCTTCTCGCCCTCTGGAGCCTTGGGAAGCGCAACTGTCTTCGCCAGATCGCCGTCGTTCAGCAGCGCAGGATCGATGGTGCCGCTGCTCCACGTAATCTTCGGCTGCAATTGATTGGCCACGATTTCGCTTGCCGGGACCTTGAACGCAACCACAACACTGTCCGCATAAAACTCCGGCGCCTTGAAGGCTACACCCATGCCGCCGCCCGGATCATCCACCGGCAGGTTCTGAAATGCGCCGGTATTCGAAGGGGGATGAGCAAGCGTGCCCGTGAACGGCTTGCCGCCTTCTACAATCGTCTCGCTCCACACATACTTCTTCATCGCCTCGGGCCCCGGCACCCAGGGACCGCCTGTCTCGCTCCAGCCCGGCGAACCGGCAATCGCTTCTTCCAACCCCAGCTGATCGGCCAGTGTTGTGGCGTATTTGAAGGCGTCTTTCCATTCCGGCGTCATATAGGCCAGCCGCTTTTCCACCACTTGTGGCGTGAAGAGGGCGGCATCGAAATTCTGGAACCCGCCCAGACCGGCGCGATGCATCCATTCCTCATCCACCTTGATGCCTTCTTTGGTGATGTTCCCATTCATCCAGTGCCACCAGACGCGCGGACGAGCCGACGCCGGCGGCTGAACGAAGCCTTCTTTCAAAGGGTCAGTTGCCTGCTGGGCAAACACACCGGATGTTGATGCGGCCAGCAAGACCGCAAATGCGAGGCTCCGGGCAAAGGAAAGCCTTTTTGCTGTTGACTTATTGTTGATGCTCATTCGCATTCTGCATTTACCTCTCACGATCTTTTGGAACTCGCCGCGCAAGTCAAATCCGGGCTTAAGATGCAAAAAAGAAATTACTTGCCTATTGCAACAATTTCACAAAGGACACAGCGTAAATAGAAAGTGAGGGAAAGGTCAAGTACCTTTGTTGCAGGCGATGGATTTGTCGTCGACTATCTTGGCTTTTATAGGCTGCTGAAAAACTTAATCGTGCGGTAGGCCGGGGATTTATCTCGGGTAAGAGCCCAGCAAAATCAACGCGGGCTTCAGCCCATGAGGCATGCTCTTCGGATTTCCGCGCGAAGCCAGGCCCTTTTCCGCAACCTGTTTCAGGCAGCTCGCGAAGAAGGTTCGCGGAAGATGGCCGGATGGGGGCCGGTGCACTTTTCGAGGAGGATTAAGCTCGCCTACATTGCGGCGACAAAGTCGGGCAGGGCCATTGCGGCATGAACCTGCAGCAGCTGCGTCATCCGAGCGGCCATACCCATGTACATCGACGATGCGCGGAATGCGTTGCCGCGGACACTTTCGCTGGCGTGGATGAACGCATATTGCAGAAGCGCCGTCATGACGCACGCCCGAATCTGAATGGCATCGCTACGCAGAGTCTCAAGCAACAGGGGGTCCACCGAGTCGCTGTTCCGGTCTGCAAAGTCCGCCATCTCAAGCATGACCCGGGCATTCTTATACATGGCACACAGGCCGCGTACGCCGTGAATGCGCTTCCAGGTTTCTATGGGAGTGGCGTTAAGCCCCTCTTTCCAAAGGAAATGCTCGCTCAACTCGCGTCCGCTCCAGCCGGGCTGCAAGCGTGCAATGAGCGACTCCCACGACTGCGCATTCCGGCGGCGTAACCCAATCATCCATCTACCCAGATAAAGGGCAATGAGGGAGACTGCGCCGAACTCGGAAAGCGTGAGAACCATGAGTCGCTCTTTCACCGGCAATTAGCAGTCCCTCGACACTTGAAGGCAGCTCCGGTCAGTTCATGCAGTTTTCACCACTACGGGTCATAACTAATACGCTCGCACACAAGTAACCTAAAGTAATCTACAGCCTCGGTCAATGACACTTACCGGTCACGAGCACGTGTTTTTAAGAACAGTTTGGGCAGAGTCGAAAGTGACTGCGGAAGCTGTTTATTTGTGAGAGGTTGATTTTATTGCGCCGGGAGGGGTTGATTGCCGTCACATATTGATTCAAAATAAGTTATCGAAAATGCTGGACGCTCAAGACTTTCAAAGCTCAGGAGACGCGGTTCTTGAGCACGCTACAAGCACACGAGATTTGAGACATATGAGATTTGCATCAGGTCAGTCAACGAATCATGTGTGGCTCGAGCGGAGTTCTTCACTGGGGGATCCGCACCGATTCTCTGGACGTTGCGCGGAAGCCCCTGGCAAAGCATTCCGAACCTTGACATCAGGACGCAAAAAGCGTCTACTGACCTGTTGGTTGTGGTGAAGGAGTTCACCCTTAACCGCTGTCCTTTCCAATATGCCGGACAGATGATAACTCCTGACAGGAAATCCTGTTGCGGAGTTGTGTCCCGGCGGAGTTCCCTGAACGACAAATTGGGAGTTAGTGCTCATGACGAACACTTGGGCTCTTTGTGCGCTCTGGGTGGGTCTGGCGTTGGCTGCGACGTTACTGGCGATCTGGTTCAAGATCTCCACGGCGCTGTCTGAGATTGTGGTGGGGACGGTGGCCCAACTGGTCATAGGAGTGTTCCTCACGGGGCTCTTTGGTTTTGCGCAGGGCGGCTTGGCAGGGAATACGCAGTGGATCACTTTCCTGGCGGGAACGGGCGCGATCGTGCTCACATTCCTTGCCGGCGCGGAACTAGACCCCGTGATCTTCAAGACCAAGTGGCGCGAGGCGTCTGTCATTGGTTTAGCAGGATTCTTCGGCCCATTCCTTGGCTGCACAGCTATCGCACACTACGTGCTTCACTGGGCCATCATGCCCAGTTGGCTCTGTGGCGTTGCTCTTTCCACGACCTCGGTGGCGGTTGTGTATTCGGTGATGCTGGAACTTGGTTTCAACGTAACGGAGTACGGCAAAGCGATTCTCGCCGCATGTTTCATCAATGACCTCGGAACTGTTATTGCGCTGGGACTGATCTTTTCACCGTTCACCATCAAGACGCTGATCTTTGTGGTGGTTTCCATCGTGGTCTTCGTGGTGCTGCCGTTTCTTACGCCGCGCTTCTTCAAGAAATATGGCGGACGCGTCTCCGAACTTGAAGCCAAGTACCTTCTCTTCTTCCTCTTTGCCATGGGAGGACTGGCTGTCTGGGCTGGCAGTGAAGCGGTGCTTCCGGCGTACATGATCGGCATGGTGCTGGCAGGAACGGTGGGAAAAGATCATTCGCTGATTCGGCGTTTGCGCACGCTTACGTTTGGACTTCTGACTCCGTTTTACTTCATTCGTGCCGGATCGTTTGTGTCGGTGCCTGCACTGATGGCCGCTCCCGTTACACTCCTGGTCCTGTTTGGCGCCAAGTCGTTGTGCAAGGCGGTTGCAGTGTATCCGGCAGTCCGGGTTCACAAATACGACGGCAAAGCAGGAGCTTATTACACGCTGATGATGTCAACCGGCCTCACCTTCGGCACCATCTCGGCACTGTTTGGCCTCAATCACCAGATTATCACGCAGGCGCAGTACTCCTACATCGTGGGTACGGTCATTGCCAGCGCCGTGATTCCAACCATGATTGCGAACTCGTTCTTTCTTCCCCGGCATCTTCTTCCCCGCACAAAAGCAAGCCAGAAGGCAGAGCAGTCGATTCAGCGGCCAATACCCGCAGAAGAAGGGTAGGTGAAGCATGGGAAGCCCGGTTTTTGTTGGAATTCAAAGAATACTGGTTGCATTCGACGCGTCTCCGCATGCGGAGCACGCTTTGGATGTTGCCCTGTCGATGGCAGGGGATTCAAAAGCCAAGCTGTTCGTGGTCGCTGTAATTCGGCCGCCGGAACCCGCCGAGAGCGCGGAGTTCAACGCAGTCCTCGAAGACGGGCGTGAGCGCTATGAGCGCAGCTTTGCCCCGCTCCGCGAACGCGCGAAGCAAAAGAACATTGACCTCGAAACTGATATCGTCCTGGGCCATCCGGCCGAACAGATCATCCACAAGGCGGACACAATTCAGGCCAGTCTCATTGTCATGGGCAAGCGCAGCCATACGATCCTTCATCGCTGGATGCTGGGCTCGAACTCGGAGCGCGTACTGAGATACGCGCAATGCCCGGTGATGATCGTCCATTGATCGATGCGGCGTATAAAGATTGCAGGCAGAGTGGGCTAGAAACTACCCCGTCGCATGTGGCCGAATGCGATGAAGGCGTAGGGAGGAATTAGGTTGTTGAAGTACTTTCTCATCGCGCTCGGCGGCGCACTCGGTTCGATGGCCAGATTCTGGGTCGGCTCGACCATTGCCAACAGAATGGGAACCAAGTTTCCATATGGGACCTTTGTCATCAATATCACGGCCTGCGTGATCATCGGCTTCTCACTCACGTTGATGGCCAGGCGAACAGGGTTGAATCCCGCCTGGCGGTTTCTGGTGCCGATTGGCCTTATCGGCGCGTTCAGCACATTCTCAACCTATGAGTGGGAGACGCTTTCCACGATTCGAAATGGCGCCTTCTTACTGGCCGCTCTCTACGCAGTGAGCACTCTCATCTTTGGGCTTGGTGCTGTGTGGGGGGGCTCTATTCTCGCGGAGATCATGTTATGAGGACACACAAACAACTCGTACTCTGCCAATCCATCGTCCAGGTATTTCAGGAACCTGGCTTTCGTTTTTGCCGCTTCATAACGGCGTATCAGACTGCGCGCGAAACGATCCAAACGACGGGCAATTGCACGAGCTGCCATGGGAAACTGTTCTTTTAGCATCGCGCCTCGCACGGGCATGCGGGACGAAATGATGAGCGTGATCGGGATTCGGCCTCGGTAGTCTGAGACGTTGGGGCCGGCGGAAGCTGTGTGTTTTCGAAATTGTCTCGTGAAGCAGAATCCGTAAGTCCTTTGTTTCAGTGGGTAGAAGTGGATGTTCTTCGTCTAACACTTTTTGTTTAATGAGGATGGAGAGAAAAGGGGGGAGGGGTTGGGTGCTACGACCGTTTATTGAGCAAAGCGAGTCTTCGAATAACAGTGGTTTACAGTTCGACGGAGCACCGGTTCTACCTCGTTCTTCCTCTTCACAATCTATTGTGCACCAGATAGAAGAAATGATCTGCAAAGTCGCAGGGCGAGAATCGGTTTTCCGAGCAGATTCAACATCCGCCGCGGTAAGTCGCTTGCCGCCCTTTTGAACCTTGCAGGCGATCGCCAGTAGCGCCTTGAGTTTCGCTGAAATACCGGTGAGGCCAAAATCGGCCTTCGCGCAACGGACCAATTCCTCATCTCCTTTGAGGTGTGCCGCCGCAATGGCGCCGTAGGCGGTCTGGCATAAGTAGCAGTCATTCAACGAGGAGACATAGGCTGCGATCAGTTCGCTTTCGCCCGGAGTAAGAGAGTTAGGCGCATGAAGAAGAAACTCGGCTAACTCATTAAGCGGCGTTGCGGTCTCCGGTCGAAATGCAATGGCTCCTCTTATACCTTGCAGTCCATCGGGAAGCCGATGGTGCGTAATGAGTCGAGTTAACGCCTTAAGGGGAGCCTCGAATTACCAGCGTACAAAGCAGACACAGGAGCCGTGGTCCCTCATGGGTGGAGAAAACGATCCATCCAATGGATGAAGACAGTCACCGCACGCGCTCGTAGGATTTCGTCTGGGTCGAGCTTTCCCTTAACCTTTCGACCATCCATTCGACTCAATGTTGCAATTGCGGCCGTCTTCAACGGTCCTTTTCGGAGGCTCCTTCCATGCGCAAGCTCAAATCGGTTTTCTGTCTGCTTATGTTCTGCATCGCTGCCGGGATGCAGGCGCAGCTTCCAACTGCAACGCTCTCAGGAATTGTGAAAGACTCCCAGGGCGCCCTGATCCAGGGTGCACGCGTGATACTCACCAGCACTACGCAGGGCACGACACGTGAAAGTCTCACCAACGCTGACGGCTCTTACGCCATTCCGGACTTGCTCCCGGGCGAGTATCGCGCTGATGTGAGTTTCAAGGGCTTTGCGACCGCACAGTTCTCAGGCGTGGTCTTAGAGGCCGGAAGGACCTTTACCCTCGATTCCGCGTTGGCTCCTGCAAGCCAGGTGACGACTGTGAGTGTGACGGCTGCCAGCCAGACAGTGGACCTGGCGCAGTCCATGCTGCAAGGCCAGATCACGGAGAACACCATCGAGAGCATTCCGCTGAATGGCCGCAATTTCCTCGAGCTTGCGTATCTCATTCCCGGCAATCGGCCTGCGCCAACATTCGACCCGACAAAGACCAACACGCTTGAAGTAAGCTCAGCGGGCGGCTTTGGCCGCGGCGGCAACATCACCATCGATGGCGGCGACAACAACGACGAAGTGGTGGGCGGTACACTCTCGAATCTGCCGGAGGATTCGATCGGCGAATTTCAAATAGCGACGGCTCGCTTTACCGCGGAAGTGGGTCGCTCCGGCAACAGCATCATCAACATCATTACGCGGTCCGGATCGAATGCGTTTCATGGGTCGGCATTCATGTTTGAACGGAATCGCAATCTGCAAGCGCTGCCGGCAACATTCGCCGCCGGCCAGCCGACACCGCCGTTCGATCGCGAACAGTACGGTGCTTCAGTGGGGGGACCGCTCAAGAAGGACAAGCTCTGGTGGTTCTCATCGGCCGAGTTCCGCGACCAGAATGCGGAAATACAAACAGGCACGCGCAACTTCGCAACCGACACAATCACGCACACAGCAGCCGCATCGCCGCTGCGCGACTTGCTGATATCCAATCGCGTGGACTACCACCTGAATGAAGCCAATAGCTTGAGCGGGCGCTTCAGCTTCAATCGCTCAACTGATACCGCGCAGGCCAGCGCTTCCTCTCCGACGCCTCTCAGTACGGCCGCTGAACGGCAAAATTCGCTGAACCGCTTTAACTCGACCGAGGCTGCGTGGACGAGCGTTTTGAGCCCGAGCCGCACAAATGAGCTATCGTTCCACTACGATAACTTCTATAACAACATCCCTCCTTATCCGCAGGATGCACCGCTGACGGATCCGGTCCTTAACCTCGGCAGCGAACTGATCTTTCCCGACCTCGCGGATGGCGCAAATTTCAACCTGCCGCAGAGCACATTCCTCAATCGATCGCAGGTGCGCGACGGACTGACGATGGCGCTTGGGAGGCATGCGCTGAAGGTTGGCGGCGAGTTTCAACACTACACAGCACACGGCATCATCAACCCATTTGGCAACGGGACCGAAATTCTGGTTTCAGACTTTGGCTTTGCCGATTTGAATGGCGACGGAGTCATCAACGATCTCGACATTCCGCTCGCCGTGGGCATCCACAGCACTGCCCCGGTTGTGCCCGTCCCGATCCCGCAGGTAGGCGACACGTATGGCGCGTTCTTTGCACAGGATGACTGGCGTGTGCGCTCAAACCTGACATTCAATCTGGGCCTCCGCTGGGAATACGACTCAGACTTGACGGGCACCAGCAGCGATCACGACCCCTGCCCGAACCTGACCTCCATTCCAACCCAGCCGTGCGTCTGGATGGCCAATGTAATCGATCTGAAGAAGCACCCCGACACCAAAGATTTTGGCCCGCGCGTCGGCTTTACCTGGGATCCCTTCAGCCACGGCAAGACGGTTCTTCGTGGCGGCTATGGCGTCTACTATGACCGCATCATTCTGGAAACTGGCGCAGAGGAGCGCGTGCAGAACGACCGTGCTCTAGCAGTCACACAATTTGCAGGGTCCAGCTGCGTAAACCCCGGCATTCCTGCTCCACCCAGCCTCGGCTTGTGCTTCGCGCCGGGATCGACATTTGCACCAGGGAGTCCGACCATTGCCAATGCATTCAGCGGCCCAAGCCAGACCGGCGGCATCGGTATTATTGCCATGGGTCCGGATTCGCACCATCCGCTCTATCAGCAATTCTCTTTGGGATTCCAGCAGGAATTCGGCGGCAATTGGCTCGCAAGCGCAGACGCCCTGCACGTGTTCGGTGAGCGTGAGCTGATCGGAAACTTGCTGCGCACAACGGATTCAACTTCGCCTGACATCGGTTGCCCTGGCAACAATGTGCCCTGCACCATTACCGATCCTGTCACGGGTATCTCAGATAACATCACGATCCTCCAGTCCGGCGCAAAGAGCTGGTACGACGGACTTCTGGTGAGCCTCGCTCATCGCGAGTCGAAGCTAGGCAAGATCGGGTACCAGTACAACGTGAGTTATACGCTTTCAAAGACGCTCGACTACTCTGACGACGATCAACTCACCAATAACAATGCGGATGAACAGGTGAATCTTGTCGAAGGCACTTCCGGACTTCGCAAAGAGAAGGGCTACGCGCTCACCGATGAGCTTCAGCGCCTGACTTTTTACGGAGACATTCGGCTTCCGTATGGCTTTTCCCTGGCTCCGCTCTATACCTATGGGTCGGGAGTTCCCGCCAATACGTTACTGCCGAGTACCGCGGTTAATGGCGCCAGTGGCGCGCGCTTGCCGTTGCTGGGGCGAAATTCGATTGGACGTCAAGTGCGGACCAGCGATCAGTTGAACGAGGTGATTGCCCGCTGGAATGCATTGCCCGCGTGTCCGGGCGCCTATCCTTGCCAGGCTGGCGGCAGAATTGCGAGTGTCCCATCAGGCATCAATTTCTCCAGCCCGTTCAGTTCATTCGACCTGCGGCTCCGCAAGAAATTCCAATTCAGCGAACACCTCTCCCTCAGCCTGATGGCAGAAGGCTTCAACCTCGCAAACCAGGTGAACATTCGCGGGTCGGATACCGCTAATTTCTCAGGCCGTAACATCTCCATTGGTCCCTACCAGGCGAGCACTCCTGTCCAAACCAATTTCTTTTCGCCCGCCAGTGTCGCGGGTGGATTCTTTGGGTCTGGCGGCCCGCGCGCCTTCCAGTTCGCGTCGCGCCTGGATTTCTAAAGCATTTTCGATTCACTTGTTGCCATTTGTGGATCGTGGAGGGTGGCTTTATCTTAAGGAAAAAGCCACTCAGCTTCCAGGTTTCTGAAAGGAGCGAAATCGAAAACGCTGTAGCAGGAGGTTTGCATGGCGTTGCCCGAATACGAAAAGATCGCACAGGCGGCCCGAGATTTCGGGGCGCCTGTGCTTACGAACATACCTCTCATTGAGGAGAGCGAAGCCAGCGGAGAGGTGGCCGCGTCGTATAACCACTTTCGTACTCACTTTGGCCGGCCCGATGTGCCCGGAATCCTGAAGTGTTTTGCGACTCATCCACCGCTGTTGCGGCACATGATGGATTTGTCGGAGCACCTAATCTTTTCCGAGGGCTCCTTAGGTCGGAAGCACAAGGAGATGATTGCCACATATGTCTCCTCGCAAGACTCCTGCCCTTACTGCGCAGACAGTCACGGCTTCTTTCTTCGCGTGCACGGAGGCACTGCTTAAATCCTCAAGGCGCTTCAGACCGGCGACCTTTGCTCATCCGAGCTTTCTGCCGCTGAGCGGGCGCTGCTCAACTTCGTGCGAAAAGTGAATTTCAACTCACACCAGATCGATCGTGAGGATGTAAATCAATTGCTTCAGGCCGGCTGGAGTGAAGTCCAAATTGCCGAAGTGGTCCATGTCACCAGTCTCTTCGCCACTTTCAATCGGGTTGCCAACGCATTTGGCCTTGGATCTCAGGGCCTGCTTGCGCTCTACGCCAGAGCGAAACCAGAGTAACAGTAGCCTTCGAGAATGTCTCAAGGGTGGCTTTTACTTCCACCCCAGCGACAAAGACCCGTCGCTGGGGACCTCGGAGAGAAAAAAGCCACGTTGGGGGCGTGCTTTCGGGATACGTCTACTCTGGTTCCGCTGTAGCGAGGGCGCTACTCATTCCCAGGAAGACGCTTTCGTTGAAAGGAATCACTCATGAAGACAATTCTGCCGGAACCAAAGGGGACCACGTCCTCGCTGTTCCTTGCGGATGTAGAGAGCAAGCCGCAGCCGGGTCCTTACTACGATTTGATCGCCGCGTCGAGATCATCGGGCGCAGATTACTGGGGCATCTGGAGCCTGCTCGCATTTCGCCGCAGGATTGCCGATTCGCTGGTCCGTCTCTCGCAGGAGATCATGCATGAGGATGCGCCCATCAGCGTCGCATTGCGCGAACTGATCGCCGCGTACACCTCGTCGCTCAATCACTGCGAGTTTTGCATGAACGCGCGCAGCGGTCGCGGCCCACCCTTACAAAGATGAGGCACTGGTGTGGAGCGTGATTCGCGATTTGGAGGCGTCTAGTCTGCCAGAAAAAGATAAGGTCATCCTTCGCTTCGCGCGCAAGGTTACGCTTGAATCCGGGTCAATCGATGAGGCGGATATCGCCGCGCTGCACGCAGCTGGATGGGACGATACAGCGATCTTTTACGGGATCGCATCGTGTGCGTTATTCAACTTCTATAACCGTTTCGTATCCGCGAATGGAGTGAAGCCTGTTTCCGACCAGGCGTTTTGCCGCCTTTCCGCGCGGATGGCAGAGAAAGGCTATGTGCGCGAATGAGAGTCGCAGATCCCGCGGTAATCTGAGGCCTTTCTTGTCCGCGTAAGCCGTTTGCTTTCGAAATTGCCTCGTGAAGCAGAATCCGCAAGTCCTTTGTTTCAGAGGGTAGAAATGGCATTTTCTCATCTAACATCTTTTGTTTCATGAGGGTGGAGCGAAAAGGGGGAGGGGGTGGGGGTGTTTCGCCCGTTTGTCGAGCAAAGCCGGTCTTCGAATCACAGCGGTTTGCAGTTCAACGGTGCAATGGGTTTACCTCACTCTTCCTCTTCACAATCTATTGTGCGCCAGACCACCTTAATAATCTGCAAAGTCGCGGGGCGAGAATCTGTTTGAGGCTTTCTTCGACCCCTCAGTCCAAGCGGGCGATGCGGTCTTCACCCGCTCCGATGGCAAGACTATCCGGGATTTCCGCGATGCGTGGGCAAAGGCGACAGCGTTCGCCGGCGTCCCTGGGCTGGCCTTCCGTGACCTACGTCGGGCCGCCGTCCGTAACCTGCGCCGTGCCGGAATCTCGGAGGGCGTCATCATGAAGATTGGCGGCTGGCGCACACGGAGCGTCTTTGAACGTTATGCCATTGTCTCGCAAACGGACATCGCTGACGCGCTGAGGAAACTCGAAGCAAGTTAGGGTGGCCTAAAGCCAATGCCAACTTGGCGAATCGTTCGGAAAGATCCAGAGCCCTTCGCAAGACGTGCCGCATGCCGAACATCTCAGGACTAACTAACCTAGTGCCAACGTAACTTCCGAAGTGCGACAACAATTCTGGAACAGGATTCCAGCGGTGCGCTGCACTAAGTCGATGCTGGGTCACTGGAGAGGTATGGTCCAATCAATCGCTCGATGGTTCTGTAAAACGCACAATCTAGAAACTCAAGGTTGTCCTGATGCACGCCCATTAGGCACACGTCCCTTCCGGTCTCTCGTACCTGAATAACCATGCAGCGCGCTCCGTCGCGGTTGTCCTTGATCATCGCACTTCCGTTTTGCAAATCGATAAACCCGGAATTCCAACCGACACAAGCTTCTGGTATCTGCTTGGGTAAATCCATTGGAGGCTGACGAATCAACTCTGCTGATTCGTCAGCCTCCAATGGAATCGGAACCTGGCTCAGGTGCCCTTGTCCCTGTTGCTTGCCCCGAACGCTTTGTAAAAAGCTTAGCCACGAGTTCCCGCCTTCATGCACAGTGAATGTCCAGCCCGACTGTTGATCGTTCGAGTCCTGGGAGCGACGAAGCATGAGAATCTTGCCCGGCAGCCAGTCTTGGGGAAGCAATGCGCTGTGTTCGCGGATTTCAAGGAGTTCCACTTCGCACCGCAGTAGCGCGTTCGCTGGAATCCTGCCCGGTATCCCCACTTCTCCGTAGGCGAGGTGCGGGCTGATAACAATCTCTCTTGTTCCGCCCACACGCATGCCAGGAATTCCATAGCGCAATCCGGCAATGCTTTCGCGCCGCCCCAGATCGATCACCATTTTCGTTCCGAAAAATGGCGAGCGGCTCACTTCATCCCCCGCCGTGAAAACTCCCTCACATTCGCAACGACAATGCTCTCCTTTGTCGCCTCGTCTCCGGTTCCGATTGCCAGATCTTTAATTTCGATTCCCTTGGTCATGAATGGAGGTATCAAACGCCCTTCTATCGAAAATTCTATCGTTGGTCCTTAGGGCTGACGGTATGGCTCATACTCTGTGAGTTTGATCGGTACCGGCGAAGGCTTCAGCGCCCTTTGGAGAGGCATTCTCGGGCTGTTGTGAGATCCGGTCAGAGCAATCACGATGACGAACCGTTCCATGAATCATAGGCCCTTCATCGGGTCGAAGTTAGCGCAGCAGCCGAAATCTGACTGATGCGGCTTTTTCACTTCGGCGGGGTGGAAGCGACGGCACGATGACAAGGACATGCTAAGCAACTGGAGAAGGCAGGATCGGATCGACCCGGCGCGAGTTGGATGCCTGGATCAAGACGTTGCCGCAACCCCGGATGATGGCCATGGAGGCGACTATCTTCACCGGGAGGATCTACGACCATCTGCTTCCACACGCGGAAAAGGTGAAGGTTGCGCATCCTCCGATGCTTCGAGCAATCGCTGCGGCCAAGAAGAAGAACGACAAAATTGATGCACGGAAGATCGCCGACTGCCGGCGCTGCGACTTCCTTCCCTAGTGCCATATGGCTTCGACCGAGATCCGAGACCGGCGCCGTATACTGCGCTAGCGGTGTACGTTTGTGGCTGCAAAAGATCAGACGTGCAATGCACCCTCTCCTGAGCGCGCCCAGTAATCTCGTGCTTTCCCTTGACAATGACTGGGTCGAAAATCGTGTTCGTCAGGCCAGTTCTCCTATAGGTTCGACTCGGTAGCCAAGCATTCTGAGTTTCCGGATCATTGTCGTCGTGTGGCGTTGTTGGGACTGTTTCGACACTG